>ERZ1066124.4-NODE-4-length-305465-cov-23.159477_pt1 | contig 305465 bp, 284 predicted proteins | sample MGYA00382771_ERZ1066124 | MGnify/ENA primary metagenome ERZ1066124 (study PRJEB33369, sample SAMEA5778354) | biofilm metagenome | biome: Industrial cooling water; feature: Water cooling tower basin; material: Biofilm | place: United Arab Emirates | collected... | reverse complement strand
AGCGCGCCTGCTTTGGGAGCAGGATGCCGCAGGTTCAAATCCTGTCATCCCGATTAATGTTAAAGAATCTAATTGAGACGACTCGGCGAATCGTCTCTACACATCATTGGGTCAATGCAGATTCTATCGCATTGATTCTCTAAATCGGTATTAAGACGGCGCGATCGCACATTCATTCCCTGATCTAATTCGACCGCAATTCGCTCCAGGGTTCGTAAAAGACAAGCCATAATCGAAGGTGAGTTACTCGTCTGTTCTCGCTTCCCGGAGAGTTCGCTGCAATGCGTCACATCAAAATCGTCAATATCATCGGTTGTCTTGTGTTGATCTGGGCAACGACTGGATGCAAAGAAATTCGAGAACAGTTTCCTGAATTGCCCACCTTTGAGCGTCCTGCTCCACCCCCGCCTAAACCCGCACAATCCCCGACTGCCGCAAAAATTGAGACGGCAATCTATCAGCAGATTAATCAGGTGCGGCAAGAGGACGGACTTAAGACACTGAAAAAGAACGATCGATTAGCAGAAGTGGCGCGGCGATATAGTCAGCAAATGGCAGAAAAGGATTTCTTTAGTCATACGGGCGCAGATGGTTCCAATGTCGCCGATCGCGTCGTGGCGGGACAAATTTCTTTCCAGATTGTGGGCGAGAATTTGTATATGGGGACGAATATTCGGAAGCCTGCGGAAAATGCGGTTGAGGGCTGGATGAATAGTCCTGGACATCGGGAAAATATTCTGCGTCCTGTGTATGCGGAGACTGGGATTGGCGTTTGGAAAAAGAACAATACTTACTACATCACACAGCTTTTTTTGAGACAGTAAGTTAGTTCCGAGTAACAGGGATATCGAGCCATTCACTTAGCTGTTCTGCTAACCAATCAATTTCTGGAAGCGTTAACAATTCAGTATTTTTTGTTCCACATAATGTGAATTTCTTAGTTCCTGCCCAGATGTTGATATGGGACGGGATTTTGATGTGACCGCCTTCTCCGTCACGCTTGTAGGCATCGTGAACAACATCAATTCTTGAAATCGATCGACGATCGGCAATCAGCGGAAAGATCCCAATTCCGAATACTTCATTGGCGCGAAAGATTTCAGATTCGTCGATTTGCAGTCGGATTCGCCCAAATAAATCAAATAAAATGCTCCAAATCATCCATAAGCCTGCACTTAAATGCCCGATCGCAAATAATCCCATAAACCAACCTCCACTACTCCAACTCATTAGCGCCAAGCCGTACCACATGACGAGAAAGGAATTCCAAGCGATCGCAAATCCGATCGTTGGGATCAATGCAAGATGAAATCCTCGTGGCGGAATGATGATTTCTAGGGCTTGGCGAGTTTGGATCAGTTGAACTTTACTACCAACAGGTTGACCCTTCGCGAGTTTTCTGGGGGCTTCTAAGGCTTCTAGCGCTTGTTTAGCGGATTGTAAGCGGCGATCGAGACTCGGTTCTGTCAGCCACTTGAGCCAGTCGATTAGATCAGGATTGAGAGAAACGCGATCGTCAAACAAAATTCGCATTTCCCGCACTGGTAATTGATCGGGATTCTGTCCGGTTGCTAGACAAATTAAAGTCGCACCTAGCGCATAGAGATCCGAAGCGGGAACGGTTTGCCCGCCGAATTGTTCTGGGGGCATATAGCCGTAAGTTCCGACGATCGTTCGAGTGCCATAGCTCAATGCGGTTTGCACAGAACCGAAATCGATTAAATAAACCTGTCCAGGATGATTGCCTGTTCGATTTCCAAGCAGAATATTACTCGGCTTTAAATCTCGGTGAACAACTGGAGGCTGGCGACTGTGGAGATAGTCGAGAATTGAGAGTAAATCTTTGGCGATCGCGCTTAGTTCTTCTTCGCTAAAGGTTCGCCCGGATTGTATCCAGTCTTGCAGCGATCGCGCTTCGATGTAAGTCTGAACGAGCGCAAATCCTTTACCAAGTTCCGTTTCGATTTCAAAATCATTGAGGTATTGGGGAATTGCAGGGTGATTAAGCGATCGTAGAACTGCTGCTTCTCGTTCAAATAGCTTTAAATCTTCCCAAGTAAAATCTGGCGCGAATAGCAATAGCTTGATAACAACCGTAGAACCAGTCTGCAAATCCTTAGCGAGAAAGGTTCTGCGTCCGGTTTGGCGACCCAGCAGAGATTGAATTTGATAGCGATCGCGAAATGTTTTTCCAATGAGTTGATCCATGATGCGTCACATTGGCGAATGCCCTCATTATGGCTATAGAACAAATGCGATCGCCAGTGATGCAATGCGTCACATTTTCTTTCCGACTAGCCAGAGCAAACCTGCATCGATGAACGTGAACGGACTATCGAGGGTTCCTGCCAGCAGACTGAGGAGAAGGAAGTAACCCAACGATGCGATCGCGACAAATTTGATTAAAACAATCGTTGCCATAGCCAATGTAGAGAAAAACTAGGTTGGTGTAGAATAATACGTTAGACGCGACGTGTCAAACGGTTTGCTCTGCCCTATCAGAATAGAGCAATATCTATAAGTTTTATCAAGATACAACAAATTTCAAAGCATTCCGTAAGGTTTTCGATACATTTTCTAGATCAATTTGTAACGCTAAGCTAGAGAATCAAGGTCTATCTCAAGAGAGATACAGCGAACAGGAATGAAAAAACGGATGCTGCGATTTTGTGCAACATCCGTATAAATGCTTATTAGAAAAATTAGACTGCGGCGAAGCTCGATCGCGTTAGTTGATTTGCCTGCACTCCGATTACAGTTGTTAGCAGTTCATTTCCTTGTGTGAATCGAATCAGCGTACTATTCGCTGCTCCGCCCGATCCTGGAACGATCGAGAGTTGATCAAAGGTCAGATTGCCTGACAATCCAATCTGATCGACTCCCACTTCAAAGTCTTCAATCACATCTGAACCGTCCTGACGACGAATCACGAAGATATCCCGACCTGCTCCCCCACTTAAGCGATCGTTCCCCAATCCACCAAATAGCGTATCGTCGCCGTTTCCACCTCGGAGACTATCGTCACCACTCAGACCGTACAGCGTATCATTGCCGTCCAAACCGTTGATGATATCGTTCGAGCCATTGAAGCCATCGACGACGTTATCAAGCTGGTTCAGGAACGTGACCGTGTTGCGGTTGAAAACAGTACGGCGAACAATATCTGCATCGAAGACATCGAAATCATCGGAGATAGAACGCTGACCGTTAAACAAGATGTTGCCGAGATTGATCGACGCTCCGGTGCGTCGCTGTAAATTGTCGAAATTCTCTAGTTGAAAGTCTTTGAGCACGACTTTTGGACTGTTTGGAGCCGTGAAAGAGATTTCGAGATCGTGACCGATTTGATTCAGTTGGAGATTGCGAACCGTAAGATCGGCTCCGACAAATTTCAGCGTGTCCGCTTCCGCGATCGTCTCTCGGCTGGGATTCGAGCCGCGTCCGACTCCACCAAAATTCGCGATCGTCGTTCGATCTCCAGAGCGGATCTCAAAGGTTTTTTGTCCCCCTCTGCCATCCGGTTGAGCAAAGGTAAATCGTGAAACTAGGGGATCATGATCGCTAATTTGATCAGCAAATTCGGAGTTAATCCGCACCACATCAAATTTGGCATCGCCATTGATGAACAAGTTGCGACTTACGAGAATGTGATCAAGTGCTTGTGAATTGCCCTCGAAATTGTAGTTATATCGCTCATTCACAGGCAGTGTGTCATAGAGATTCACCAACGACTGATCGCCCGTGAGCACATCGAGCGGAGCAGAGAATTGGAAATCATTGAGGTCGCCTGTGACGATGACATTCGCATTCGCGTTTTGAGCGAGTAAGCGATCGACGAAATTTTTCACGATTCGCGCTTGTTCGATGCGCTGAGCTTCTGTGGTCAAAGTTGGCGGCTGGAATCGTCCAAATAGCGGTTGATCCCCGCCTTTAGAATTGAAGTGATTGTTCACCACAAACACTTGATTGCCACCGTTGAAGCGGAACTCACCAACGAGCGGTTTGCGAGAATCATTAAATGCAGGATTCGTCGGATCAATGCGTCCAGGACTTGCGGAAATCCCATCCCGATCGACAGTCGTATTGGTGAGAGAATTGCCGCCTGCTCGATCGACAAAACTAACGCGATCCGGATTGAACAAGAAGCCGACTCGAATGTTTGCCCCTGGTTGTCCGCCGTCTTGATTGTTCACCGGGTTGACTTGACGGTATTCGTAACGGGGTCCGCCTGCTGCCACGATCGCATCAATCAATCGCTGATAAGTTAGGTTTGCATCAACAACACTGTTGTCTTGTGAACCATTGTTATCCTGAATTTCCTGAACATTCAGAATGTCCGGAGTTTTCAAGCGTTTTACAATCTGATCTGCTAAGGAACTGAACTTCGCTGCACCGCTAGCAGGATTGAGGTTCTCAACATTGAAGGTCGCAACGGTTAATTGATTGGTTCCTGCTTCTAATGGAGTCGTCTCGCGCTGAAGATTGCTGGAAGTGACGGCGGGTAGAGCCTCAGTGTTCAATAGCTTGAAATTGCCGAAGCTGTAATCGATTACGCCTGTGACGCTAGAGAAGCGATCGCCAATATTCACGTCTGGAGGATTCGATACGATCGCGTCATCGATGATGATTCGTTCTGGATTAAAGTCCCCAGGCTGAATGATGATGCCCCCTCGATCGGTTCGTAGAGAAGCATTCGCGCCATTATCAGAAAGAACTGCGATCTCACCAAAATTATTCGTAGGACTCACTGCAACAGCATCATTGATCTTCACCTGCATTCCTTCTAAGCTTTCATAGAAGTCAATGCCATTGATGTTTGGATCGAATGTTGATCCTGGACTTTCGACACCCTCATTCACTGCACCACTACTAATGATTTGATTCGGTGGAATGCGTCCCCCTGTTCCGATCACAGTGGCATCCGGTAACGGATTGTTGCTCGAAAGAACTCGAATCGTTGCAACCGGGTTTCCTGCTCCTCCAATCTGAGTCGTCGTTAGGTTCGTGCTGTTTGCCCCACCAGGACGAAACTCGCTGACAATGCCGCTTACTTGAACTGCATCACCAATTCTTACAGTAGGAGCCGAATTCGTGAAGATGAATAGACCTTCAGAAGTCGCAGCATTGGTATCTGGGTTCGGATCTTGGATGTAAAACCCATTGTTGCGAAGAGCAGTCACAATGCCGCCAACATTGTTCACGGTCTGACCTTCGAGTGTCGATCGATGAGCCGTTCCCTGAATGTCACTAATCCGCGTCGGAGGTGTGAACTCAAAGATCGAAGTGGTTTTACTAATTTCGTTTGTCAACACTAACAGCGGTTTACTGTTCGGGCTGATGTTTGCAGGAATGAAGGTCAATCCTTCAACCCCCGAATCTGTTACGCCCGTGGTCGGATCAAGTCTGAAATCACGCGGGTTCACATACTCCACAAAGGTGGGTTTTTGCGGATTCGTGACTTCGTAAATCATCACACCGCCGATGCGTTCTAAACCGATGAAAGCATAGATACGATTTCCAACGGTTCCCACTACTACGCCTTCCGGTTCAGGTCCTTTGTTGTCGCTGCGAGTGTCGAACGTGTTCGCGTTGTTGTCTGAGTTGAAGTTTGCAGGAAACGCTCTCGCCGTAATCTGCTCTAACTGATCGCCACTATCAAAAATCAGTTTGCCACTGTCATCCCAAATCGAGAACGATCGACCACCGAGAACTTGAATCTGATCGAACAATCCATCTCCGTTCAGATCGCCTGTTGCACTCGTAACCGTCAATCGTCCCAAGTTTGTGTTCCGTTTTAGTTCCGCTGCATTCAGGAAGACAGTCGGATCAAGTTGATACTGACTGTCTCCAACACGCAGTTCTTCCGCAAATCCGGTGTAGTCTCTCGCATCTCCTTCGTTTGCCGTGATTAGATAAGTCTTTCCGCCGACTTGGAATGATGCGATCGCATCCGGTTGATACATTCCAAAGACCGGAACAGTGCGAATGTCGATCGCATTATCCCGATCGCTCGGATCAATGCCGTTTCCGGGTTTGCTGTGATCTTTCAATCCAAGCGGAACAATGTCCAACACTTGCGCTGTATTGATATCAACCACTGCGATCGCATTGTTCTCCTGAAGTGTGACCCATGCCGTTTTACTATCTTCAGAAATGGTGATGTATTCGGGTTCAAGATCCTGTGCGACTGTGGCATTGGGTCCAAAAATCCGAATTCCTTTCGCTTGCAGTTCTGCTTTAAGATCGTTAAATCGCTCAAATCCTGCTGTTTGCACGATCGCATTGTTCACACCATTTGATAGGTCAATGATGCTGACCGAACCAACCGGATCAACTGAGTTCGCTTGATTATAGCTATTCGGTTCACCTTCGTTTGCAACTAGAATCTTTTTACCATCAGGCGTGAAGGTCAGCATGTCGGGAACTGCACCAACTGGAATCGCTCTGAGGAATTCTCCACCTGAAGTGTAGAAGACTACCTGACCGGAACCTGTGCGATCGATGCCATCCACTGCGATCGCAACAATGCCATTGTTGATCGTGACACTGTTCGTTGCACTTCCATAAGCAGAGAGATCCAGGGTCTTTACTAACTTTGGATTAGACGGATCATTTAGATCCAGAACTTGCACCGAAGTACCGCCGCCAATCACCACTAATTGCTTAGTTCCAGGATCATACGCTGAAATCTCTGAACCATTTCCGGCAAAGGTTCCAAGCTTTTTCAGCACACTAGAACCTGCTGCAATTGGATCAGGTGCGACAGATAGATTGCGAATCCGTCGATCTTCAGTCGGAGCCACATCAGCCGCATCGAAACTCCCGATCGCTTTCAAATATTCCGCGAACGCATCTTGTTCTGTTCCATTCGCTGCAAAGGTCGCATCTCCGGCTCGCGGCGCATTTGGGTCAAGCAATTCCACTCGATTCGCCAAGGTTGGATTTGCTGTAAGAATTTGCGGGAAGGGATAGCCATCTCCACCTGTCGCGGCTCCCGGTGCACCGACTAGAAAGCTCAGTGTCACCATGCGGAAGCTTCGATTCGGATCACCGACAATCCGCCCACCGCGCACCACTTCATCTACGACATTACCATTTGCATCAGTGATTGAAAGAGACTGAACGCGATCGCCTGCAACCGTCGCCGTTCGTGCCGTTCGAGTCGGATCAAAGCTGAACTGAAACCCTCCGATCTGCGGAAATGCTCCCGGTGTCGCACCCGGACGAACTCCAGATACTCCATGTTCGATCAAATCTTTCAGTTGAGCCGCTGTAACCGTAACCAGCGTGAGCGAATTGTTAAACCGCAGCGAATTTTCAATGTCAAGCTGAGAAATATCTCCCGCTTTTTTGTTTGCCAGATCATTTGCAACAGTCGGGAAGCGATCGACACTTCCCGTTGCTCCTCCTGTACCACTCACAACCCCGATGTTGTCCCGAATCCCGCCTCCATTTTTCAGCGAAATGACCACATTCGGATCGCTTCTTCGTGCGACAAACAAGTTTGCATCTGCGGTTAAATTCCCTAAATTCGTTTCTTGAGTTCGCACATCTTCGCGGGTTCCATTGAGAAACACAGTCGATCGACCAAAAATCTCAGCATCTTTTGGAACAATCACTTGATCGCGCAATGTTTGTACGATCGCAGCAACTTCCGGATCAGGTGTTCCCGGATTTGTTACGGTCAGAGCCGAAACACTCTCAGCATCGGTCGCATACGCACCATTAATTAGCGGATCAAGCTTTGATACATCGATTCTGCCTTGATCATCAAATTCCGCAACCATTCGCCCAACATAGCGATAGTTTGCAGCGGTATTCAGAACTAAAACGCTTCCAGTTGGTGATTGTTCAACTAACGGATAAATGTCTCCAGCGGTGTCACCGGGACGTAAGCGATCGCTACTATCTGCTAACAGCGTATGTGATCCACCTGCGATGATGATATCGACATTCGACAATCGTTTCGCCAATTCTCGCTCAATGAACAATTGCTGCATGTGTGCCATCACCACGATTTTGTTAATTCCCGTGGCTGCGAGATTGTTCACCTCGGTTTGAATCACTTGCGCGAGTGCATCGAGTTGCTCTGGAGTGGGCGTTCCTCCAAACGGTTGTGGAGTAATGACTACGCCCGCACCTGGAGAAGAAATCGCGGCAAGGGTTGGAGTCGTCGCGCCAATGATGCCGATTCGTTCTCCGCCCACGGTGATCACGGTACTTTTCGCGATGCTGTTCGGTCTGGGTGCTTGCCCATCGGGAACGACCAAACCGCGTAAAGCCGCATCATTCGCAAAGTTCAGATTGGTGCTGAGGTAAGGGAATGCTGTACCTGGATAAGCTCGATCGACATTCAGCAATGAGGCGATCGTATTGGTTCCTAAATCAAATTCGTGATTACCAAAAGCAGAAGCTTGAAATCCGATTTCGTTTAAGATTGCGATATCTGCGCGTCCGACTCCTTCTTGACCGAGAATCGATCGCATCGCTGGATCGCTGGATGCAGAGAAAAACGGTCCAGGAATATAGTTATCGCCCGAAGATAAAATCAGCGTATTTGCGTAGTCGTCTCTGAGCGCATTGATGACAGTCGAAAAGTTGACTGCATCTGTCAGAGCAGGAATGCCCGCTTCAAAGTCGGAAGCGTGCAGGATCTGGAGTTGGAACGCCATGTGAGCAACTTAGTATCAAAAACGACAGGAATCAGGAGAATCCTTTTGTATTGGTCTCACACGAACTTTAAGAATTGGCTAATTCAACATTAACTGTCGTGAAATATACGGTTGTCTTTATGTCTTTTTAACTTGTTTGAAGCTTGGGTAAAGTCTCACCGTAAAAACTATTCAGTAATCGTACGGAATGCGATCGCAGCCTTTCCCAGCGTAATCACTTAAGTTAAGATTGCCCCGCCCATCAATCGCTGATAGCGATAATCTAATTCGGCTTTCATCGCGTTCCATTTTTCGATCGTGGGATCTTTCTGCATGGTTCTTTCCGCTGCATCCCGTGCCATCTCTAGTACTTCTTGATCTTCAACTAAACTCGCTAAAGCAAAATCTGGTAAACCTGACTGTCGAGTGCCTAAAACCGCTCCAGGACCTCGGAATCGCATATCCATTTCTGAGATAAAGAATCCGTCTTGAGATTGTTCTAGGACTTTCAATCGTTGCCGAGCCGTTTCGCTCTTAGAACTGCTCATCAGCAAGCAAAACGACTGTGATCCGCCTCGTCCAACTCGTCCCCGAAGCTGATGAAGCTGAGATAGTCCAAACCGTTCCGCATGTTCGATCATCATCACAGTGGCGTTCGGGACATCGACCCCGACTTCTACCACCGTGGTAGAGACAAGAATTTGAGTTTTGTTGTCTCGGAATTCGGTAATTGCTTCGTCTTTTTCAGCGGAACTCATTCGACCGTGAAGTAAGCCAACCTTGAAATCAGGGAAGACATTCTCGCTGAGATGTTGGTGTTCGTCGATCGCAGATTTGAGATCTAATTTCTCAGATTCTTCAACGAGCGGTAAAACAATATAAATCTGCCGTCCTTGAGCAATTTCGCGCTTCATCAAGTCGTACGCTTGTTGTCGATCGCGTCCCGATAACACGGTTGTCTGAATCGGCTTCCGTCCCGGCGGCAATTCATCGATCTGACTTACATCTAAATCGCCGTGTAACGTGAGTGCCAACGTTCTCGGAATCGGAGTCGCGGTCATGGTTAAAACGTGCGGATGTTCGCCTTTTTGCTGGAGACGGGCGCGTTGTTCAACTCCAAAGCGATGTTGTTCATCGATTACGACTAAACCTAATCGATCGAAGTTCACCGTGTCCTGAATCAGCGCATGAGTTCCAACTAAGAGCGGCAATTCTCCAGTTTGTAGCCCGTTATGAATTTCTCGACGTTTCGCAGTCTTGGTCGAACCTGTGAGCAATTCCACAGGCAAGTGAAGCTGATTGAACCAACCGACTAATTTTCGATAGTGCTGTTCTGCGAGAACTTCCGTCGGAGCCATAAATGCGGCTTGATAGCCGGATTGAATTGCTGCCAGAATCGTGATCACAGCGACAACAGTTTTTCCTGAGCCGACATCTCCTTGTACCAAACGATTCATCGGAATCGGACGTTGAAGGTCGTTGAGAATATCGTTTACGACTCGCTGCTGAGCATTCGTCAGCTTAAACGGTAGTAACTTGTAGAAATCATCAATCAGCTTGCCTGTGGGGGCGAGAACGGCACTTGCTTGAGTTTGTCGCTGTTCGTAGCGCCGTTTGAGTAAGCCGAGTTGTAGATAGAAGAATTCATCGAACACTAGGCGACGACGAGCAGATTCTAGAGCATCGGAATCAGAGGGGAAATGAATGTTTGCGATCGCATCCTGAATTCCGATTAATCCATATTCGGTCAGAAGTCCTTTCGGAATCGGTTCGTGCAAATTCGCGATCGCGGGTAACGATGCCGAAACCGCCCGTCGCACCAAATCCGCCCCAACGCCTTCGGTCAAGGGATAAACCGGAACAATCCGCCCAATATTCGTCGAGTTCAGCGATTCGCCTTCTTGATCCAAGACTTCGATATCTGGGTCTTCGAGACTGACTCCGCCGAATTTCGTTTCTTTGACTAAACCTGAAGCCGCGATCGAGGCTCCTTTCGGATAAAGCCGTTTCTGCTGTTCTTGCCATCCCCGACTCGCGAACCGACTCCCCATATAGAATCGAGTGATTTTCATCTGTCCGCTCGCATCTTGAATCGTTAATTCGAGAATCGTCAGCTTGCTGTTTCGCGGACTCGTAAAGCAATTACAGTTTTTGATCGTTGCAACGATCGTCACTGTTTCACCCGGTTCAAGATCACGGATATTCACTTGACGAGCGTAATCGATGTAGTCTCGCGGATAGTAGTACAACATATCTCGGACGTAATACAATCCGAGCTTTGCGAGTTTTTCCGCGCTTTTGGGTCCGATTCCCGGAAGATAAGTAATCGCTTGGACGAGGGGAATATCGCGATTCGGGGATTCGATCGCAGCCGGAGCCACTTTACGAGTCGAAGCGGATTTCTCTTTAACAGATGGTGATTTCTCAGTTGGTTTTTCTTTGACCGATTCTTCAAATTTTTTGACTTGGTAGAGAAAGCGGCGAGTTTCAGCGACAAGATGCTGGCGTTGCGCGAATTCGAGTTCCGGATATTTCGAGTATTGATCCGCGATCGCTCGACAGCGTTCTCGTTCTGACTTGGGTAATTCCGCACTCGAATCGCTCAAACTGAGATGCAAAAATTCACTGAAGCGAAATTGATTCCCCTCCAGATCATTAAATCCGCGATCGGCTTCCACCGATAACGCTCGCTGTAACCGCACCAAATCCATAGAACTCAGTCAAATAGAGCGATCTCACCCGTTTTTCTTGATGAAGTCTAACAAAATTCGTTGATGAATTGCGCCGAGCGGTCGGATTTGGTTTGCTCGATCGCTAAATCGCTCTCCTTGTTCGATTTGCGATCGCGTAAATAATCCCAGATCCCAGCCTTCCATCAATGTCAAATCCGTGATCGCCACAGCCAAGGGCGATACGAATACATGACGAATGGCGCGATCGTCTTCGTAAATCCCAAACTTTTCCACCCCAGCAGGCGAATAACAGATTTCCTCTTGCAACTCCCGTACTAGCGCAATCTCTGGTGATTCATCTCGCTCGATATGTCCACCAAATAGCCCCCAATGCCCCGGATAAGCGATATTCGGGATATTGTCACGGAGTTGTAAGAGGAATTGATCTTGTTTTTGAAGGATTGCAATTGCAACTTCTGGCTTCATTGCTGCTCAATGTAAACAGTGCTTTGATCCTGACCTGCAAGATCAATCTTTTGCAGCCTTACTGTACCTGAAACCGTGACCGAACTACCGACTGGAGCAATCGATCGATTCGTCACGATCCAAACACTTCCAGTATCGTCCTGCACTTCATACGCCCGCTGTCCGCCCATCAAAGGCGCTTGAGCCTTGATTTTTCCTTCCACCTGCACCACTCGATCGCGCTTCGATCCCACCTCACGAGCCTTCACCCGCTCTCCCGGCTGCAACGCCGTAATCACATTATTCGATGCGACTGGCAAATTCGGAGACGTGCCACACCCGATCGCGCTCAAACACAACGCCACCAAACCGATTCTTGAGAAACTCATACTCTACCTGCCCTTACTCTGAACTGATCCAGTCACCAGAGCCACCCTTTCACAGCGTCTAACTCGATCGCAAATCTGCGACACTAGATAAGTCGATATTCTAAAAATGCAATCATTCTGGAACCGAAACCGGGAAAACCTTCAATCTGAGAAATCTTGGTTCACATTTTGAACGATCTTTACAAGTTTTGGTGAGAATTTTTGCATTTGCTATAGGTTCTTATGTCTTCGATCGCTCAACTCCTCGACGGAAAAGCCCTTGCCCTAAAGATGCAAGCCGCGCTCACCGAACAAGTCCAATCGCTGACCACTCAGTATGGTCGCCCTCCCGGTCTCGCCGTTCTCATGGTCGGGGACAATCCAGCCAGCGCCGCCTACGTCCGCAATAAAGAAAAAGCCTGTGCTGCGGTGGGGATCGCTTCGTATGGCAAACATTTCCCCACTGAGACGACTCAAGCAGAACTCGCCGCTGTGATCGATGAATTGAATCAAGACGATCGTGTAGACGGCATTCTCGTGCAGTTACCGCTTCCGGATCATCTCGATAGCGTGGCACTCCTGAATCAAATTCACCCCGACAAAGACGCAGACGGCTTGCACCCAATGAATTTGGGGAGGCTTGTCCGAACTGAGACAGGTTTGAGAAGCTGTACGCCGTACGGAGTAATGCAGCTTTTAGAAGAACACAAAATCGATCCGCGTGGGAAGAAAGCGGTGGTCATCGGGCGCAGTATTTTAGTCGGAAAGCCGATCGCGTTAATGCTGCTCGATGCGGATGCGACCGTTACGATCGCGCATTCTCGCACCCCAAACCTCGCAGAAGTCACTCGTGAAGCGGATATTCTCGTCGCGGCAGTCGGTCGCCCGAATTTAATTACCGCTGACATGGTGAAACCAGGCGCAATCGTCGTGGATGTCGGCATTAATCGCATCACGGACGACACCGGAAAAAGTCGCTTAGTCGGAGATGTGGATTTTAATGCGGTACAATCCGTGGCGGGATACCTTACGCCCGTTCCGGGTGGAGTGGGTGCAATGACTGTGACCATGCTGTTGCACAATACAGTATGGAGCTATCAACAACGCTTCCAACGTTAAGTGAAACTTTACATACGCGCATTGAATCGGAGGATATCGGAATGGTCGTGACAGGAGAAACGCAATCAAATCAAGCCTCCCAATTTGATTTGAAAGGCTATTTAGCGGCAAAACAGCAGCAAGTTGAAACCGCCCTCGATCGAGCATTTCCCGTGGTCTATCCGGATAAGATTTACGAAGCGATGCGCTATTCTCTGTTCGCGGGTGGAAAAAGATTGCGTCCGGTTCTCTGTCTTGCAACCTGTGATTTATTAGGCGGAACTCCCGAAATGGCACTGCCAACCGCCTGCGCTCTCGAAATGATTCACACGATGTCGCTGATTCACGACGATTTGCCCGCAATGGATAACGACGATTACCGCCGTGGGAAATTGACGAATCACAAGGTCTATGGGGAAGCGGTGGCAATTCTAGCAGGCGATGGCTTACTCGCGTATGCGTTCGAGCACATCGCTGAAGAGACGAAAAACGTTCCTGCCGATCGCTTAATCAAAGTTGTCGCTCGTCTCGGTCGTGCAGTCGGAGCCGCTGGACTCGTGGGCGGTCAAGTCGTGGATCTCGATTGTGAAGGCAAAAAAGATGTTACTCTCGACACACTGAATTTTATTCATACCCATAAAACAGCCGCGCTGCTCGAAGCCTCAGTCGTGAGCGGTGGCATTCTCGCGGGAGGTTCCGATTCTGACATCCAACATCTGACGCGATATGCTCAAGCGATCGGGCTTGCGTTCCAAATCATCGATGACTTGCTCGATATCACCTCGACGCAAGAAGAACTTGGCAAGAGTATCGGTAAAGATATGAATGTCGAGAAAGCCACTTACCCCCGTCTGCTTGGAATGGAAGAATCGCGTCGTCAAGCGGAACAACTCGTCGAACAGGCAAAAGCGGAAGTTGCTGGATTCGGTGAAAAAGCGATTCCGCTGATGGCGATCGCGAATTACATTACAGCTCGTAAGAATTAAACTCTAACCCCCACAAGAAATGCAGGACTTTGGTGCGATTGTTGATAACAGAGTGCTGCTCTTAGCTCTCGTTGCCTGTTTGATTGCTCAAGCGACCAAATTAATCATCGAACTGATTGTGCATCGCAAAGTAAATTTCAAAGTGCTGGTGGAGACTGGCGGAATGCCAAGTTCCCATTCGGCACTCGTGACGGCGCTCGCAACCGGAGTCGGATTGACCGATGGTTGGGACAGTACACAATTTGCGATCGCCACGATCGTCGCCTTTATCGTGATGTACGATTCTCAAGGAGTTCGCCAAGCTGCCGGAAAACAAGCCAAAATTCTCAACCAAATTATCGATGAATTCTTCACAGGTGAGCATCATTTCAACGAAGCTCGTCTGAAAGAATTGTTAGGACATACTCCGGTGCAAGTGATCGCTGGATCAATTCTTGGAATCGTGGTTTGTGTGGCGGGAGAATGGTGGTTTGGGGGGAGTTGGCGATCGCTCTTTGTGCAAATTGCAGGGGTTCCCTAAAATTTCTCACGATGCAAATTAAACCTTACGATTCTCGTTACCTTGTTGCGATCGTTGCTCTATCGCTTCGAGCCTGGGAACCTGTATTCGAGTCGATTCAGAACTCGATCGATGCTGAAGTTTATCAGGTGTTTTATCCGGACGGGTGGCGAATTAGTCAGCAGCAAGCAGTCGAAGCGGTTTGTACGGCTGAAGATACGAAAGTCTGGATTGCAACAGATACAGATTCCATGCTGGGATTCGTTGCTGTGAAACTTGATGCTGAATCGAGCATGGGCGAAATTTATATGATTGCAGTCGATCCAGCGTTTCAAGGTCAAGGCGTTGGAGGTCGGCTGATAGAATTTGCGCTGGCTCGAATGAAAGAGGCTGGAATGTCTGTGGCAATGGTCGAAACTGGATCGGATCCGGGTCATGCTCCAGCCCGTCATACTTATGAAAAGGCAGGATTCGGACTCTTTCCGGTTGCGAGATACTTTAAGAAACTCTAGCTCAAGGTCGATTTAATATCCGTGAACTTCCCCACCGTTCTGATGGGGAAATCCAAGCATTAGACCTTTGCCTCTAAAGACTTGAGGAATTCTGTATTCACGCCCGATTCACGGCTCAGTGCAATCTTACCCGTCCGCGCAATTTCCCGCAGTCCGAATTTTTGCAGCACTTGAACGATCGCGACCATTTTCCCCGGATCGCCCACAACTTCCAAAGTCAGCGAATCTTCTGCCACATCGACCACTCGCGCCCGGAAAATCTGCGCCAGTTCCACAATTTCCGATCGCGTTGAACTTCCCGCATTCACTTTCAGCAGCATCAATTCCCGTTCCACACAGGGCACTTCGGTGATGTCCTGAACTTTGATCACGTTAATCAGCTTGTAGAGTTGTTTGGTCAACTGCTCGATAATGCGATCGTCACCCGGAACCACCATCGTGATCCGTGAAACGCCCATTTGTTCAGCAGGTCCTACTGCCAAACTTTCAATATTGAAACCACGACGGGCGAACAACCCTGCAATCCGAGTCAGAACCCCGGCTTCATCTTCCACCAAAACCGAGAGCGTGTGCTTCATTGCTGTATTTTGAGAAACATTTTGTCTTTCTATGGTGCAACGATCGTTCCCGCTTGTCCACCCAGGAGCGAAAGAATTTCCGAAATAGCTTGAACCCGAAGAATTTTATCGATAAGGTGAAAAACGAACGCGATCGAGGTCTAATCCTTCTCTGGAGCGATGGACATTTTTGTGACTCGATCGCGTAATTGTCTGTGTAAAGTGATATTTGGAGTCAGGATTGTTATGGGTTGGTTACAAAGACTTTTTGGCATGGGAAAGCCTGCAAACCCTGAACAGGCAGTCAGCGGTCAAGCTGCCCCGAATGCGGTGGCATCTGCTCCTCCCGAAGCTCAAGTTGGCGGTACGATTCCGCCGGAGCGGGTCGGATTGGATGGACAGTATGATCAAAGCGGTTTAGCAAAACGGGTCGCATTGGCGTTTGATCAAGATCCCCAGTTGGATGATGTGAATACGCTCTGGGTGGCGCAGTTAGGGACAACGGTGGTGCTGAAGGGGAGTGTTCCGAGTCAGGATGTTTTGAGCAAGATGGTGCAGGTTGCCAGCGGCGTGAATGGCGCACAATCGGTCGATACGAATCAGGTTCAAGTCGGCTAGTTTGAGTGCGGAAGACCTCCGGCTTAAACGGTTGGAGGTCTTTGAAAAGCAGGTCTCAAGACTTTGCTTTCTCTGGACAAAAGTGCTTAGGCGCGATCGACATGAGAATGAGAAATTCCTGTCTGATCTCTCTAGCTGCGGATTGGGTATCTCTAATCGAGGTCTGACGCTTTTGTGCGATCGATTCCGCCACAGTGTCAAAAGTAGTGGATTCTGGAGAGCCGCCGTTTCGGAGAAATTTGCAGTAGGTGAGAGCACTTTCGACGCGCCAATTGAGCAGTGATCTCCACTTTTCTACTGCTTCTGGATTGTTGGATGCGATCGGAGAACTGCGTCCAAATGCAGCTTGGTGTGCTCGTTCAAATTCAGTTAAATATTCCATCGATCGTCGATGCAGTTCGGGTGATTTTGTAGGTTCGTTGGCGATGCCTTTTGCAGATGGGAGCGCGATCGCAGAAACGGTAAAGCAAGCAAGACTGAGAGCTAGAGTCTTTTTCATAAGGGTCTCCAAAATGCTCTCTCATCTTGCAAGCCAAAGCGATCGACGAAATCCGTGTTTGTCAGGAAATCAGACGGCAGGGATTTGTGTCATGCTGCTAATCTTGCCGATCTGTTAACTCGCCCAGTCTTTCGCCCAATTCAACGTTTGGTGAACTTGTTCGATCGATGAAGCCTCACAATACAATCGCAACACAGGCTCCGTTCCACTAAACCGAATCAGTAACCAGCTTTGATCTTCTAATCGGAATTTGTAACCGTCATCCGTTTGGCAACTGACAACCGCTTTTCCAGCGATCAATTGTGGCGGCTGCGTTTTCAATTGGTCTAACAATTTGGCGCGAACTTCCATACTGGCGAGTGGGAGATCAATGCGATCATATTCCGCTAGAAATCCAGTTTTCTCTTGCAAGCGTCGATACAGTTCACCTAAATCAGTTCCAGTCTGCACAACCGTTTCAAGCACATACAAGGCAGACAGTAACGCATCGCGCTCTGGAATGTGATGCCCGTAGCCGATTCCGCCCGATTCTTCGCCACCAAGAAGCACCTTGGTTTCGAGCATTCGATCGCCAATGTACTTATACCCGATCGGCGTTTCATACACAGGCAATCCGTACAGTTTCGCCACTAACGGCATCAGATCCGAACCGCTCACGGTTTTGACAAATTCGCCCGTGAAGCCTTTGTTCACCAAATGTTCGAGCAAAATTGGGATGAGAATTTGCGAACTGAGGAAATTCCCTTTCGCATCCACCGCACCCACTCGATCGGCATCGCCATCAAACACCAGCCCAACCGCTAAGCTATTTCCATCAAAGTTCTGAATCGTTTGCAGAATCTTGGGAAGATACTTCGGTAACGGTTCCGGTGCGCCACCCTCAAATAAAGGATCGCGATCGCTGTTCAATTCATGAATTTCGGTTCCGATCAATCGCGCTAATCCGGTCGCCGCTGCACCGTGCATCACATCTGCGAATACGGTAATTTTTCCTTGTTCGATCGCGCTTTTGATTGCGGTGGTGTCTACTAGCGATCGTAGTCCTTCACAATAACTTTCCCAGGGATCAAAGGTCGTAAATGTTCCGGGTGTCTTTTCAGCCGCAGGTTCGTTCTTCGCGAGCAATGCTTCGATCTTTTTCGTAACTTCGGGTGGAACTGATCCCCCATGAGCACTTTTGACTTTTAAGCCCGAATAGTTACCCGGATTGTGACTCGCAGTAATGACGATCGCGCCTAACGCATTCAGTTTCTTTGCTGCCCAACTAAACGCGGGAGTCGGAGCGAAACCTTCAGAAAACAGAATATCAAAGCCGACTTTGCGAATCGATTCTGCGGCAGTGCGGGCGAATTCTTCGGATAGAAAACGTCGATCGTATCCCACGATCACGGTATTGCTTCCGGTTTCTTGTCCGTACACTTCAGATAAAACTTGAGCCGCGATCGGGGCAACGGTCATGACGCGATCGAACGTGAAATCAGCAGCGATCACGCCGCGCCAGCCATCTGTACCAAATTGAATCGGGTTAATTGTCGTAATCGTCATCGGCGCGTGAGCCATGATCGCATTCTCCTCAGCAAAACAAAGGGGTTCGGGACACAAATCAGTGTAACGGGGATAGCTCGGACTCAATCGAGTTTTTTGATCTTTCCCCTGATTCTTTACAGGCTGACTGCCATTTTCCAGGATAGTTCACTGATTTTTTGCACGATCGATACAGGCGCAGTCTGCACAATTCTGCTATAAAGCTCAGCATTGTTCGGAGTTTGAAACTATGCGGGCTTCGTTAGTTTGGATGATGGCGATCGCGTCAGGGGCATCGGTCGCAAATTTGTACTACAATCAGCCACTTTTAGCCAAGATTGCTGATCAATTCGGAGTATCAGCCGCTGAGGTGGGTGCGATTCCGATGTTGACGCAAGTAGGATATGCGATCGGGGTTTTGTTGATTGTGCCATTGGGCGATCGATTAGAGCGGCGGCGATTGATTGTCACGATGACGATCTGTAGCGCGATCGCACTCTTGATGGGAGCAGTCGCGACGAATTTGGTGTGGATGAGTGTGGCGAGTTTTGCGATCGGAATGAGTGCAGTTTCGGCTCAGATTCTGGTTCCGTTTGCGGCGCAATTGTGTGAACCTGCCCAACGTGGAAAGGTTGTCGGCATGGTGATGAGCGGATTGTTTGTCGGCATTTTAGTAGCTCGGACGGTGAGTGGATTTGTCGGACAACAATTCGGTTGGTACACAATGTACTGGATTGGAAGCGGAGTGACGATACTACTCGCGATCGTGCTTTCTAAACAGTTACCGCGCTATCAATCAAGCTTAAAGATGGCGTACCCTGCATTACTACGATCGATGGTCGAGTTGCTAAAACAAGAACCTGCCCTTCAAGCAACGTCTTGGATCGGCGCGATGTCATTCGGAGCTTTTAGCGTGTTTTGGAGTACGCTTGTATTTTTCTTAGCTCAACCGCCGTATCAATATGGCAGTGGGATTGCAGGATTGTTTGGATTAACTGGAATCGTTGGAGCATTGGCGGCTCCGATCGTGGGAAAAATTGTCGATCATCGGAGTCCAAGCTTTACGGTTAAGCTCGGAATTTTGATCACTACCACTTCATTTTTAGTGTTCTGGATGTTTGGTAAACAACTACTTGGATTGATTTTCGGTGTGATTCTCTTAGATTTGGGAGTGCAGACGACACAAATTTCTAACCAAGCCACGATCTATCGATTACCGGATGAGTTTCATAGTCGATTGAACGCCATATACATCACGCTTTACTTTGTTGGTGGTGCATTGGGATCATACTTGGGGACATCTGCATGGAATCGGGCGCAGTGGGGCGGAGTTTGTGCGATCGGGTTAACGATGATGATTTCTGCTTGGTTTGGATTGTTCTGGCGACAACAGCGACTCAAGAATGTTGCATGACAAACAATTGAAAGTAGTTTTCTCGATTCATACTAGGAACACTGGGCTAAAGGAATGCTGATGATGAATCCTGAATTACAGACGCTTTACCCGTGGGATCAAGGGGGCAGAGTGATGGAACTACAGGAACTCTTACGAGCGCACGGATTCGATAATGTCAGAGTGAACGGAGACTTTGATCGGTTCACTGAAGCCGCTGTGAAGTCTTATCAACATCAGCAAGGATTGAGAATTGATGGTGTGGTCGGTGAGATCACTTGGATGGCATTAACTGCTTCGGTGCAGCCAGGAACACGATTGCTTAAGTGTGGTTGCTGGGGGGTCGATGTCTGTGAGCTTCAAGGATTGTTGTTGGTGCATGGTTATAACATCAGTCGCAGTCGAACATTTGATGAAGAGACTGAAGCAGCGGTGCGAGATTTTCAAGCGCGATCGCGCTTACAACCCAACGGAATCGTTGACGGTACGACTTGGACATTTTTGAGAGGGCGAGGTTTACCTTGTCCTCTTTCTCAGAAACAAAATCGTTGGTTAAACAATCCACGTAAATGGTGGTAGCTCAGTTGATTGCTGCAATTTCGGCGAAAGAAAAGACGGAATCGCTATGATCGGGAGCGAAGAAAGTCGCTATAAGCCGATTAGGGAGCCTGAAATCGATGCTGAGTGCGGGTGAAACACTGTACGATCGCTATCAACTCAAAGAAAAGTTAGGTCACGGAGCCGGACGACAAACTTGGCTTGCAGCCGACCTTTCCACAAACTCTGAACCTGTGGTGCTGAAGCTCTTAGCCTTCGGAGAACAATCGCAATGGGATGATCTCAAACTCTTCGAGCGCGAATCTCAGATTTTGCGACAGTTGGATCATCTGCGAATTCCGAAGTGTCGAGACTCGTTTTCGATCGACGATCGCATTCTCTGGTTCGGTTTGGTACAAGACTATATTCCCGGAACTTCGCTCAAACAATTAATTCAAGACGGTAAGCGATTTTCAGAAACCGAAGTGCGAAAAATCGCGATCGAAGTGCTCACGATTCTGCGCGATTTGCACAGTCTAAATCCGATCGTGCTTCACCGAGATATCAAACCCAGTAATCTAATTCTCGGAGCCGATCAGCAGATTTATCTCGTCGATTTCGGAGCCGTTCAAGATCGTCCAAATGTTGAAGGGACGACATTTACCGTAGTTGGAACTTATGGCTATACGCCGATCGAACAATTTGGCGGTCGTGCCGTTCCTGCTTCTGATCTCTATGCGTTAGGGACATCATTGATTCATCTACTCACCGGAGTCTGTCCAGCCGATTTACCCCAACGACATCTCCGAATTCAATGGCGTGATCTTGTAACAGTCTCTTCAACGTTAGCAGATTGGATCGATCAACTGACGCATCCTGATTTAGAACAGCGATTTCAATCTGCAACTCAAGCGATCGATCGCTTAAACTCGGAACCTTCCGCTTTCCCACCCGTTGAACGCCCAAAAAATACGCGAATCCAATTAGTACGATCGAAAAAACGTCTAGAAATCGTCATTCCCAAACAAGCTCAGGAAAAAAACGCGAGTTCAGAAATCTTGGCGCTGGTGATGGCGGGTATCGCTTTACCTATTTTGATGTTTACTGTTCCAATCTTTATGTTGCTGTTGGTTGCAGGCGCACTCAGTTCTGCAAGCTGGATGTTGATTCTCGGATTGATTGTCTTCTTCATGTTCATCAATCCAAAATTTCAGCGGACTTATGTAAAGTTTGATCGCCGAGAATTCGTCGTTGAAACCCAGCGATTTAATTCAATGAGCAATCGCATGACCGGAATCACTCGCGATATTCGAGAAGTCCGCCGCGATTCCAGTGGATTAATCACGATTACTTCCGGTCCCTATCGCACCGGATACCGCCTGCATCAATTTGGCGAAGACCTCACCGATTTCGAGCAGGCTTGGGTGTTAAAAGAAATTCGATCGTGGTTAAAACTCAAATCGCGAGACTGAATGTTTTGTTAAGTTCCGCAAAGATGGGAGAATAGGTTGAATCCAAACACTCATCGATCGCACATCATGGCTGAAATCCAATTTTCAAGAGGCATTACCGAAGAAGTGATTCCCGATGTCCGTCTGACTCGTTCAAAAGACGGCACGAACGGAACTGCAACCTTTATTTTTGACAAACCTAAAGCATTAGAAGCTGAAAATACCGATAGCATCACCGGGATGTACATGATCGATGAAGAAGGCGAGATTCTCACGCGCGAAGTGAAAGCCAAATTTATCAATGGTCAACCTGCGGCACTAGAAGCGCTCTATGTGATGAGATCCATAGATGATTGGGATCGCTTTATGCGCTTTATGGATCGCTATGCTGAGTCGAATGGTCTTGGGTTTACAAAGTCCTAATGCAGCCACACAGTGACGATCGACAAATTTCTGTTTCTTGTGCTGTGATTACGGTCAGCGACACCCGCACAAGAGAGACCGATCGTAGTGGTCAACTGATTCAGCAGCTTCTAGAACAATCGGGACATACGATCGCACACTATGCGATCGTTCCCGATGAACCGGATCAGATTCGCGCTCAGTTAGACATTAATGCAGAGGCAATCATTCTCAGCGGTGGAACTGGAATCGCACCGAGGGATACAACGTATGATGCGATCGAACAATTGCTTGAAAAAACGCTTCCAGGTTTCGGGGAGATTTTCCGGTCTCTGAGCTATGCCGAAATTGGATCGAGAGCAATGGCATCCAGAGCGATCGCAGGTATCTATTCAGGTAAGTTAATTTTTTCGCTTCCTGGCTCATCGAATGCGGTGAAACTCGCTGTAGAGAAGTTAGTTTTGCCAGAGCTTGTCCATTTAGTGACGTTGTTGAAAGGCTAACTTTGACGATTTTGAATCAGCGTTTCAACGATTCCGAACGTCGCCATTAGAAATTGTGAGAAAAATAAATTCTTGCTTATCGCCCGAAGCGAGTAGGCACTATACTAGAAAAGTTGTTTAAATCTTCGAGTTCAACGAGGAACGTTCAATGTCGCGATATCGAGGACCCCGCCTCAGAATTACCCGTCGTCTGGGAGAATTGCCCGGACTCACCCGTAAATCCGCTCGCCGCGCTTATCCGCCTGGTCAACACGGACAAGCCCGCAAGAAACGCTCAGAATATGCGGTTCGTCTAGAAGAAAAGCAAAAATTGCGTTTCAACTATGGCGTGAGCGAAAAACAATTGCTTCGCTATGTGCGGAAAGCGCGTCGTGCAGCAGGTTCGACCGGACAAGTGTTGCTGCAACTTCTAGAAATGCGGTTAGATAACACCGTGTTCCGCTTGGGGATGGCTCCCACGATTCCCGGTGCTCGTCAGTTAGTCAATCATGGTCATGTGACTGTGAATGGGAAAGTCGTAGACATTGCAAGCTACAACTGCCGTCCGGGAGATGTGATTGCAGTGCGCGATCGCGATCGTTCTCGCAAACTCGTCGAGGCGAATCTGCAATATCCAGGTCTGTCCAACTTACCAAGTCACTTGGAGTTTGATAAGAACAAGATGACTGGAAAAGTGAACAGCGTCATCGATCGTGAGTGGGTTGCTCTGCAAATTAATGAACTGCTGGTCGTTGAGTACTACTCACGTCAGGCATAGGTTTTTTCTCGAAATCGATATTCACCGCGGCAATTGAATATCTTAAACAGCCTCCCACGTTCCGTCAGCGTAGGAGGCTTTATTGTTTGAATCACATTTCGAGTGGATATAGCAATCCGATGTAAGTTGTGAAATTTAGGGTTGCCCCCACCCCCAATTCCTACTGTGTACACACATCTCTTTCTCACTTCGTTTCTACCGGATCGTGCCCCCTAAATCCCTCAATTCTGGGGGACTTCAACCCAAGATTCCGACTTCAAAGTCCCCCAAGTTTGGGGGATTTAGGGGGCATTAGCCGATTCAACCGAAGCGAAAACAATTTGTGTGTACACAGTAGCCCCCAATTCTGGGGGCTAAGAGTCTTGTTCCCCCAAAATTGGGGGGCTAGGGGGCGCAATCGATGCTGCATTTCACGACTGATTTAGGATTGCTATAGCTATTGGAAATCAAATCTAGCGGATATAGCATAAGTACTTCTTACACTAACTTTGATAAGAGTGTTACAGCCAAAGTTACCTCTTGACGATTATGAAATAGGTTTCTGACACCAATCACTTCATAATTGTTTTCGAGAAGCGCGATCGCACGTTCAATCACATTCTTCACCCCTTTACTCGGTAACTTCAGCGTCATCACTGCAAGCCCGTTTTCTTTAAGAACTTCACTAGCAGCAATCATGTTTTTTGCAGAATCAACCGGAGCCATTCGCATATCATTTACGATCAGATCAAAGCGATCGCGACAGTTCGGTAGGTATTGCTGGACAAGCTGCCGATAGTGCTGAATGTTCGGATCAGATCGCAATGATTCCGCTAAATCACCCGGATCAACAGCAACTACAGATAGTCCTTGATTCCTTAATACTCTTGTCCAACCGCCAGGACTTGCCCCTAAATCGAGCGCGAGACCTTTGATCGGAAGTTGCAGATTGAAAACGTCGATCGCTTCTAACAGCTTAAATTCGGCTCTAGAAATTTGATCGGCTTCATGAGCAAATCGGTGCATTCCACCCGCCCAACTACTAAGATTTTCAGCAGCATTCGAGAATCCGAGATAAGCAATTTCTTTCGTGCAAAAGATGGAAATTACCTGAACGGGATCTTTGGCTTCTACCTTTAAGCCTGCTGCACTGAGACCATCAACGAGAAGATTTCTCAGTTCAGAACGATTGATGTCTTTAGTGTTTGAGCGAATTTGAATCGAGAGTGTTGAAGTACGATCGAACAATGCAATCTGAGAAGCAATGACACTTTGTAAGTCCTCGATCGAGACTGTCTCCATCACCGGGCAGATATGCCGAATAAATGCTGCTTTAGTCGCCGAAACCTGAGCCGCGAGATCAGAAAATGCTGTATCTAGCTCGATCAATCCGATACCTGGATCGAGCCATTGAATGAACTTTGATTGTCGATCGAGCACTTGAAGCTCATTCAATGCAATCTGAGCAAATTCGGGAGATGCGGTGAAAATGACTTGAGAACGCATAACGATCGCTGCAAAACGAATTAATATTCTTAGCACGTTTTGGCTGCGTCTCAATGCTCTAAACGCGCTCCGATTCCGTCAGGGCTTAAAAGCGTTGTTTGTCGAAATAGCTCCGAATTGATCGCAATTCTGAATGCGTTGAATTGTAGTGATGAACTTGATTTTGATCAATAACCGTATGAATCGGGATTAGTTCCATCACGCAATTGGTGTAAGCGATCGCTTCAAAAGACTCAACCGTTGTCCAAGTCGCTTCAATAGGATTTAGTTCAGATATGAGCAGCGCTCGCAAGATTCCCGGCAAAATTCCATTCTCGATCGATGGTGTCCACCAGCGATTCTCTTTCCAGCCCCAAAGCGTTCCAGTACTCGTTTCGAGCCAGTTTCCAGTTTGATCAATCAAGATGGCTTCTTGAGCGTTATAGCGCTGTGCAGCTTGAAGAGCCAGCCAAGGAGCGAGATAGTTTCCGGTTTTGTGTTGAGGCAGCGATCGACAAAGTTCCGAATCTGCTACCCAAGCCGTCACTCCTTGTTGCTGACGTTGTTCTAAATCGACGGGTAGCGATCGCCCAGTAATCAACTCACGTCCATCAGGAAAAACAGTAATTCTTAATACCGGATAGTTCATCGCCATCCATTCCGCACCGGATCGAATGGCTTCCCAGTTTGGCTCTTTCCAATGAAATGCTGCGATCGTGGTTCTCAATCGCGCACAATGATCGCTCCACTGAGTCAGAGGATGATCTAATGATTCATAGACTCGGAGGGTAGTGAATGTTGTCGCACCATAGAGCAATCCTGGATCAGCGATCGAGAGAGTAATTTGATCACTCCCGATCGCACTTCCGTTGTACCAATGTTTCATTTCATTCGTTTCTCTGCCGAAACTCTCATCGCTTCTGCTCTAGCATAAACAGTAGTATTCGGGTTTACCTTGTCTAATTGATTGAGAATAGTCTGAAACTTTCTGCGAATCTCTGCTCGATCGACCGTTTTCGGATCAGCCATCGAAATCAAATTCTCGCTCATTCGTTCTGCAATTTCATACGCTCGAATAGATTCTTGCTCAATTTGGATTCGTTCCTCGATCGCATTCAAATTCTGTAGATAAGCGACCTTGCGGCTTTGAGCTTCCACATAGTCCGGGTCATCGACTTTGATCTGTTCTAACTTCGCGATCGCACTTTTCCAACTCTCTTGAACCTGCTCAAGCTGAATCACGGTCATTGGTGCTTTCGTCGTCTTTTGCTTCGCAGCATTCGCGCTAATTTCTGCAACCTCGATCAATCGACTATTACGATCGCTGTCCGCCTGAAATCCAACAATATCTTTAAAGTCTCGTTCGGTTGCTGCAATCTTATTTCGGGCAAGTCTTCCCGCCAATGTAGAACTCGGTAACTGATTGAGGGAATCGATCGCGGATCTCCAGTCTGCAATTGCATTCGTTCGAGTTTCCCCAGTTGCACCATCTCGAATAATCCGAACAGCTTCCCCTAATGCTTGCTCGATCTGCTCAAATCGGGTCTGGGCGTTCTTTTCCTGAAACAGTTTCGCCTCCATCCGACCGATCTCTTGACGAGCAGATTTGAACTCATCGATCGTAAATCGCCAGTAGCACCGCGCCCACCGACAATAATCACCTGGATAATGTCCTAGAAACCAAGCAGGTAGCTCATCTAAATGCTTTTGAGCCGATTTAACTTTCTGTGTGCCTAAATCGAGATCTTCAAAAGCGGTTGCTTTATTCACTAACTGATCCGATTGTTCCACAAGCGCGATCGCTCGACGATAGTTATGATCCATCGCCATATAACTCGGTGTCAGCAAAAACGGCGCGACTTCCATCACCGAGTATCGAATCCACGGAATCGGGCGATTCACAAGCCAAATTCCGCCGACCGAAAGCGCGATCGCAGCAGTCCCCAACTTTAGTCCAAACCAAACTGGCGACGGCGGACGATTTAGTTTTGCAGCTTGACGAAGAACTTTTAGATTAAAAGTCGGAATCAGATCGAAAATTGCTTCTTTTAATTCCGCTTCGGTTACAGGTGAACCGGATTGAAGGCGAAATCTTTCCAAACGACGAAGGGCAAGCTCAGCCTGAACTTGCCCTATCGCACCAGAATCAAGACATCGCCGAACCTCAGTCTGGAGGATGTGAAATGCTCGATCGTTCAAACGCTTCATCGTCACGAAACCCTATCACAATATGTTTTAGGGTTCCCGTGAGCACAGACAGACTCAAACTTAAGAATTCGTAGTTTGGGCTGCCAACATTTGCTTGAGTTTTTCCAGGTCTTGTGCCCAACGCGGATCGGGTTGAATCGAATCCGGGTCTGAGTTTGAAGACGTGGAAGTTTTGCGCGACTTATTGTTGTTATTGTTGCCGCCTTTGCGCTTACCACCCGACGAAGAAGCATTCGTAGGAGCAGCGGTTTCTTCTGCCTTATCTTTCGATCGTGGCAGTGCTTTCTCAATCTTGATCGCGTTGTCTTTGATGCTGACCCCGTTATATTTTTCGATGAACTGATCCGCCAATTCATCGGATTTCACGGTGACAAAGCCAAAGCCGCGACACTTCCCTGTTTTACGATCAGTAATCAATTTTGCCGAAACACCTTCACCCGCGTCCGCGAATGCTGCTTCGAGATCTTGCCGACTCAAATCTTCGGGCAAATTGCCCACATACAAACGAACTGACATATCGAGACACCTCCAGACTTTGATCCTAATACATGATACAGACGCTTAGCATACGTCCTCTCAGTTACACTCTGTTTTTGTTGGCTCAGGGTAGACTTTACAGACATTTCCGTCACCTCACGCGCCAACCTTACACGGGTTTTCAGTCGATTTGCGTCCTGTTTTAGAATGAATTCTAAACAGTGCGGCAAGCTTGACTCTCACCTTTAGTGTTCGGCAAGGGCTGGAGGATTGAGGCTGAGTAACTTGGTCACTGCGTCCCCAGGACATGCGCCACTCTTAAAGGTATCATGCTCGTCTGCCACATTCGAGCGAACCGGACAATTTCCCCCTGCGGTGATATTTCTATCGTTAGAGTCCGCAATATTGAGGACATATAAAAACCAGCCGATTCGATGGATCGACTGGTTCAGCTTGCTGTGTTGGGAGGAGAAAAACCTGAAACTAAAGTTCTTAAAGTCGATCGAGGTAATCAACTGAGCCACTTCAGCGCGTGTTGGACTCCTTGTGAAGAAATGTAACACTATCGCGACGAAAAATGCAACTATTCGTTACAAGATCTGCGCGATGCCCAGGAGAATCGCTGCGACCGCGACTGTAAACGACCAGACGGGCTGACCTGCTCGAATGATCGATTTCGTTCTAATCGTATCGACATCGATCCAAGGTGTTTCAGCGGGGCGAAACCATCCAGTCACAATCGCGCTTTGTCCGATGGGGAGCGGGCGGAGAAGATTCCCGATCGCGCCCCATTGAGAGCAGTAATGCAGGTTGATCGAGCCTGTCTCGGTTTCGAGAAATAGATCTTGTGCAAGTCGGTTCGCGGCTCCGGTTCGTCCGATGAGCGTTCCTTCCAATCGCACAACCGCGCTATCTGCTTGAGTGAGTAGGCTGACGAGATCGATCTGAGGATTGCGCGATTCTGGGAAAAGCTGATTAAACCGAAGAATTGAACCGATTCCGAATCCAATCAAGGCGAAACTAGGGAAAAGGCTGTAATCGCTGGCTAACCAGTTGAAGCGGAAGTTACCGATCGCAAATAGTGCTTGGGCAATCAGCCAGAGAATCAGGGCGATCGCAATTCCGATCGCACTTCCCACGATCGGCGCAAATTGAATCAAACTCTTTTTTCTAGTACGGCTAGGAACTTCGATTTCTACCTCTGGCTCAAGATGCCATTGCTGACAGTAACTCATCAGCGTTTCGAGTCGAGTTCCCAACGAGAAATTTTGATTGATAAAAAGCGTCGATAAAGAAACACGATCGAACAAATGCTCAAACAGAATTGCGCTTTGATAACTAATCGGATTTAGAAGCTCAAAGCTTTCTAGTAAATGATCCGTTTCTCGCTCTTGCTTGATGGTTTGAGCGGTTGTAATAGAGGTCTTGATCAACGCTCGTGTTAGTCCATTTGGGTTTCCGGTGAGGTTGCAAGCGGTACGATCGCTGTATTCCATCCGTTGTTGTGCAAGCCAGAAGCCTGACCAGCGAAATAACCAGAAAAAACTGTATGCGATCGCAGAAGGTAATACGAGTACATCTGCGATCGTTTGAATTGCTTTCGTCAAAATCGCTTGATTTAGTTTAATTTTGCGGAGTCGATCGCTGATGGTTGCACACACTCGATAAATCGAATAAGGAATTTGCAAAACAACCATCACAAGCGACATCGCTGCGAAATCCCAGTGCAAAATATGACCGCATTCACCCGCATAGATTGCAGCAATTTCTTCTTCATTCAAGCTGTCTAAAAGTCCTTGGCTCACGACAATGCGTGCAAACTTTGGTAGATTGCCATAAGTCATTGCGATCGGAGCCGCGATCGGTAAAATTCCAAGCTTCGGAATCGGAATCTTTTGCTGTTGTGAAAATCTTTGGATCAGGCGATGCGCTTCGGGGCTGTGACGCGCGATCGCTGCTGTCGAAAGCGGTTTCATTCGGTATAACCCTTTTAGTACCACATCTAAAATCCACGGAGCCGCACCGAACAGAATCAGCAGTCCCAAGCTAAATTCGAGGACAGGAATCGATTGATTCGGGAGTGCGGTACTCCGCTGAAAAAGCCGCGTCACGATGGCGAACCGCGCCCAGTCGATCGAACTAATGATCCACGAGAACGCAGAGAGTGTAAACAGAAGTGCGATCGTGCTTCCTGCCATTGCCCACTGTAGTCGAGTCGGATTCAGGCGAGGTAAAGGATTCCAGCGTTGAGCGCGTTCAGCATTTTTCCAGACGTGCGGCGATTCAGAAGTGACAGGCGGATCAACTTGAACGGGTTCTGGAGATGTCGAGGTTTGTACAGGTTGCGACACTCGTTTACGGCGACTCGATTGAGTTCCTGGATCGAGCGGGACAAATCCAGGATCGACTGGAGCCAGTTTCGCTATCATTTGGGTCGCCCACGATCGTACTTTTTCGTGCTGACTTTGTTGGAGTTCTTGACACAGTAGGAGCGCCGCTTCAGATTTTCCGCCTTTAGAATACGCCTGAACTAATCCCATCTTGGCTTTGAGCGCATCCGGATGATCGGCTTGGGTGTTGAGAAAATTGGTGAATTGTGCGATCGCACTCTCAATTTCTCCAGCTTGGAGCGCGGTTCGTCCTGCTTCGAGTGCGGTCAGATCTGGCTCTGACTCCGAAAAAGAAGACATAGGGTTCCCTGAATGACAGCGATTCTAGAGTACCCAATCAAAAATTTAAAGAGCCGCAGGCTTCCAAGTGCCATGAAACCCGATCGGGATCACTTCAGGCAGTCCCAATCGACAAACAGGCGGGTCATTTAAGCGACCGCAATCCCAGACCCAAACTTCACTCGCATCGGTGTTGCCATCATAAACGACCGTGATAATCCAACCTTGAGACGGATCGATCTCATCTGGCGCATAAATCGGTTCCATCGGATAACGATTCTCGCCGCAATCCGCCTCGATCAATTCACCCGTCGATTGATCAAATCGGGCGATCGCACCAAAGATTTCTTGTACTGGATTAACGCCACGACGATGCAGCGAAAGATAAGTATGCTGCCAGGATTGTCCAACTTGATCCGGTTGCACGATCGGGAATTCACAATGTCGATCGAGTAATTCCTGCTGTTCCAAAACCTTTCCAGTTAACGGATTGACTCGAATTTGCCAGAGTGTAGATTTTGCTGATGTGGTTGGCGTTCCGGTTGCAACTTGTCTCAGATATTCGTTCGTGTTGAAATCTGCATATCGAATTACATCAACCACAGCATTTCCATCTTGATCGACACAAGCATTTCCAAAATGCCATTGATACCAAGGATCGGTTTCACCTTGACTGATGAGATTGAGCGTTTGTCGATCGAACACTAAGACCTGAGTTCCTTTCTCTGGCTTCCAATCAAACGACTCACTAAAACTTTTGAGCTTTGCAAGTAGCGGCAACGGATTCAATCGCACCGGAGAAACGAAGAACAATAGATACTGTCCTGCCATGACAAAATCATGAATCAGCGGAAATCCATCAAGCTTATGACTATTCCGCTGTTTGAGCTTTCCACTGGAATCGACGCAGTACAAATTGAGAACGGTATCTTTCCCAAAACTTACTCCGAAATTGTAAATATCGCCTGTGTTGGGGTCGCGTTTTGGATGGGCTGAAAACGGGAGTGAATCGGGAAGATTGCCTAAATTATCTGAACCTTGAGTTTCAAGAGTTTCTAGATCTAAAGCATACGGATGTCCGCCTTCCCAGAGTGAAAGTAAGCGATCGCTAAACGCCAAAACCGATGTATTCGCCGCATTCTTCAAGCCTTTCGTAAATCGATCGAACAATCCCCCCGGCGGTAACATTCCATAACCGCTGTACAACAATTTTCCCGATCGTTCTTCGTCCAAAAATTCCGCTGTTTCAACATAGCGATAAACCCCGGTTGCACCCGAATTCTGAAGATGTACTCCCAAGATTGCGCCATCCCCGTCAAACCAATGCCCAACTTGAATTCCGCCTCGTTCTAACCGACCGGGACCATTCCGATAGAGAGAGCCGCGCAATCCTTCAGGAATCGCACCAGCCAGAATCGGCAGTGTAGTCGGTTTGAAGCCTTTTGCAGTATGTAAAACAGATTGATTCCAGGAATACGATCGCGTTGCTAATACCATTGCAGAGTAACAAATAAATTTTTCGGTACTGACGATCTACAGTCTATCCAATTCAGCGATCGCAAATTCCGCATTGATTGCTGTAAGTTCAGTTTGAATTTCTGGATCGCTTGCCATTTGTGCGATCGCTTCATTCCAAGTTGTCCGTGGGTAAGCAGCTCGATTCTGTTTCACTCAATCATCGATGAATTGCTCGACCTCAACGACTTTTTCTTGTGGAAGTTGACGAATTTTCTCTAACATTTGCTGCTCAGACGGTGCAAGCTTATCCATAAAACTATCTTCCTTGCAAAAATTCAGCGATCCGATCGACGGCTTTCACCAAAGTTTCCGGCTCATGCACTAACGCAAATCGAACATAGCCTTCTCCCGATTTGCCAAATCCCGCACCCGGAGAAACCGCAACGCCAGTCGCCTCTACTAGCTTTACCGCAAACCCGATCGAGTCATTGCTCCAAGGTTCCGGTAACTTCGCCCAAACATACATCGCCGCCTCCGGAGTCGGAACAGTCCAGCCGATTTGATGTAAGCGATCGACAAATACATCCCGTCTGTGTCGATAAATTTCGACCGCTTGCTGCACACTCGATTGATCTCCGGTCAAAGCCGCGATCGCGCCGTTCAAAATGCCGCGATATTGATTGAAATCGACCGCAGCTTTGATCTGTCTCAATGCTCGAATTAAATCTGCATTCCCGATCGCATATCCGACTCGAAAGCCGCCCATTTTATATGACTTTGAGAAGGTAAAAAACTCGATCGACACGGTTTTCTCTGGATCAGCTTGCAACACAGACGGCATCGGTTCAGAACCGAGATAAAAATCGGCATACGGAAAGTCGTGAACTAATACCAAATCGTGAGCTTTGCAGAATTCGACCGCTTTTTGGAAAAAAGATAAAGGCGCGATCGCACAAGTTGGATTATGTGGATAGCTCAACACCATCATCCGAGATTGTGCCAAAACTGCCGAGGGAATCTCTTCAAACACTGGAAGAAAGTCATTCTCAGCCCGGAGTGGCATCGGATAGATTTGCCCACTCGCCAGATAAACACCACCCGCATGAGATGGATAACCCGGATCAAGTAACAAAGCAAAATCGCCTGGATTCAAGATTGCTAACGGTAAATGCGCCGTTCCTTCCTGCGATCCGATCAGCGGTAATACTTCGGTTTCAGGATCGACTGCCACACCAAACTTATCGGTATACCAACGTGCCGCAGCTTGCCGAAACGCTTTCGTGCCGTGAAATAACAGATAGCCATGTGTGGAAGGATCATGCAGCGATTGTTCGATCGCTTGAATCACATGCGGTTCTGTAGGCAAATCCGACGATCCGAGCGACAAATCGATAATGTCTTGCCCAGATGCGATCGCGGTTGATTTTGCACGATCCATATCTGCAAAAACATTCGCCATGAGCGGCTCTAAGCGTTTGGCAAACTGCATAATCTTTCTCAAGCAGTAACTAAGTTCTCGTTCAAAAAGGCTTCGAGTTTCTGTTTGGTCATCACCCCTTCAGCGGACTGGACGATCTCGCCATTTTTAACGATCCGAAAAGCGGGAACGCCTTCTACTTGGCATTTTGCTACGCTTTCCGGGTTGGGATCGACTTCCATTTTGATCACTTTTAAGCGATCGCCATAACTTTTTGCGATCGAGTCCATGACTGGCGGCAATAACCGACACGGACCACACCACGTCGCCCAGAAATACACTAAAACAGGCTGAGCGGCGTTCATCACCTCAGTCTCAAACTCGGCATCTCCAATCACAAGAACGCTACTCATATTGACAGTCTCAAACAACGGCTCTCTGATTTTAAAGCCCCACGCTCCTTCTGTGGATCTGGCATACTGAAACAAGAAGGATTGAATTGCCCCTATGCTTGGAACATTTCAACAAAGTAGCCTACGAATTGAGGTCGATGCTTCGGAAGAAACGTTGGCAAAAAGTTTGACTCAAGTGAAAGAACTACAGAATTGGCTCTGGTTTGAGCGATTTTCGGTGGGCATTGCCGAAACGCTGACTCCGGGTACAAAGCTGACCGGAAGAATCGGACTCGTCACGATTCAGCACGAAGTCGAATTAGCGGAGCCGAACCGCATTCGATTTGTTTTGAGCCAAGGGATTGATGGTTTCCACGAATGGGCGTGGGGCGATGGTTGGGTACAATCTCGCATCGAAGGAATCTCGCTGCTGCCGATGAATTTAGGACAGACCGCGACGTTGTTAAGTTTGAAGCAATATCTCAATGGTCGATCGACTTAATTCATTGCCTGCACAGCGGCTTGGATCTGCGGAAATGTGGTGAGGATAAATACGCCAACGGTAATCAGCGCTAAAACACCCTGAACTAGATTTCCAACGACCGAGCCGACTACAATTCCAATTCCAGCCTTGATCGCAATCATGACATCTTTGCGGTACAGATATTCACCGACGATCGCACCGACTAACGGACCAAAGAACAGCCCGATAATCGGACCCAACGGACCCCCGATCGGTAAAGTCGGCAGAAATCCAAGAAACCCAAGTACGAATCCGACAAATGCTCCGATTTGCCCCCAGTTACTTGCTCCTGCCTTTTTCGCACCCCAATAGGTTGCCAGAAAATCAATTCCTAAACTAAGCAGAAACACCACAACACCGACCGCCAGCGCTACGGTGACATCAGCAAATCCTCGCACTGCACCCCAAATCACGATCGCTGCCAGAATTAAACTCGTTCCCGGAATCCCCGGAACTACTGCACCCACGATTCCAACAACCATTGTCAGCAGCAATACACAATACAGAGCAATCATTGTCCTTGAGTCTATAAGGGGTTGAAACTAAGGTAGCGTATCGCGGAAGCAAATTGAATCAGCGCCAGTAGGGTTTTCCTTTCCAGAACACACCTAAGATTACACAAACTAGCGATTCAAAGGTTAGAGGTGGCAGTAAGAGTTGCGGAAAGACTGGGAGAAACGATCGCAGCCATAGCCATAAAGCGAGACAAGGCACTAATGCCCACAGCGTGGAATTCGTAATTACAATTTGACGAAACCATCGCTCCATCACAGCGACTCCCAAGGCTCCGACTCCGACGGCTGCGCTCAGTAAAATCAGGAAGGCGAACGGTGAATTAAACAATTGGGCGATCGTGGGACGAATAGCGGGAACCGTCGCGATTTGGAAAAATAGCCAGTCGAACGCGATCGCAATTCCGATCGTAAACAGCGACACTTGCAGCAATTCAATCCAAGGCAAATATTTCAGACGACGAAGCGGATCGAACATGGAATTTAAAGAAAAATTAGACTACAACTGAAACAGGCACTTTTACGCATCCGTCCGCGTCAATTCGGCAAACTGCTCGAACTCAATATGACACATTCGATTCCTACCGTGTTACACCATTTTGTGACTGCCAGCTTGATTGTTGGAGTCATGAGCCAGAGTGTCCTCGCAAATCAATCGCTACAACCTTCGACCGCTCCGTTTCAGCCGGAGATGTTTCAGCAAGGAATGTGTACACCGATGACACAGGGAATCACGAATACCACGATCAATCAAGCAGCGTTAACCGAGCCGAGTTTGTGGCTGGTGCGCGATCAGATTGCGGCACTGGATAAATTTGGGCGGCGTTTGGTCGATGGCTGGCTCGTGTGTAACGGTGCAACAGAAGCGAATCGGGTTGATGTGGTCGTGAACGCTCAGCTTTGGAGCTTGTTGGATTACTTCGATCGATATGAGTTTCTCAATCGATTCGGGCGGGTCACAAGCGGATATGGCTATAATCTGCGGGTGTTCGATCCACAAGGGGCAATGCTCGCAACCTATACCTGCGAATTCAGTTCAAACGTTGCAACGAAACAAACTCCACCGAAAGCGATCGCTTGTACGTCATTTGATATATTGGCAAGAACAAATTTCTGGTCGCCCATTAAACCGATGAACGGATTTTAGTCCAGAGCGATCGATATTGTTCGAGCGTGGTATCACTCACGGGTTCGAGAAATTCAGAGCGATCGAGCAATTCAGCAGGCGGAACTAAGAGCGCATTTTCTCTGAGTCGATCGGGAAAGGTTGCTGGATCGAGGGTCGAAAGAATCGGGGATGCACCTTGGCTTAGAAGTGAAAGTTGAGGTGCGATCGAGGGTTGCCAACAGAAATTAATCCATTGTCCCACCAAGGATTGAATGGCTTTATCTTGATTGGAAGCAACAGCGGGACGCACCCAAACATCAGTGAATAAAGCAGTCCCAGAGCTTGGAAAAATGGCAGCGATCGACGGATTCCGTTTCATCGCTTGCAACACATCCGTAGACCATGCGACTGCCATCCAAACATCATCAACTAAGAGCGATTGCAGCACTGAATCAGAACTGTAGAACCTGGTTTGACGATTGAGTGCTGTGAGTTCTGCTTCTAGATTCGGAACTTTGGTGAGATCAGCCGTGTTGTAGGACTGACCGAGCTTTTTGAGTGTTAATCCAATGATTTCTCGTGGTTGATCGAGTAATGCAATTCGTCCGCGTAAGTCTTCGCGCCAGAGATCAGCCCAGTCTTTCGGCGGTGTGAGATTACGATCGCGGAAAATATCCGTCCGATACACAATCACCGTCGAACCCCAACGATACGGAGCACCCCAGACTTGATTTTCACGAGTGACGATCTTTTTCCAGCGATCGGGCAGTTGATTCCACAATTGCCATGCTTTCGGATCGAGGGGTTGAATTAACTGTTGTCGAATTGCCACAGATAGCCAATAATCGCCCATTGTGACGAGATCAGGAATGCTGTTTTGCTGCTGCGACACAAACGGGAGATTAAACGAGCGATCGGCTTCCGGTTTTCCGCCTTGCCGCTTCCAAGTTTGCAGCGCAGTAAAAAGTGCCTGTAGCTGATCTGCGGGTTTGATGTCGATCGTAGTGTCCTTGAATTCAGTCAGTTGTCTGCGGAATTCATTCGGAAATTGGATCGGGAGTGAATTTCTGAGCAGGCGAACTCGGAACGCAGATTGATTCGGATTGCTGCATCCGTTGAGTGTGGCGCTGAGGGCGGTCAGTCCGAGAAGAAAACTACGTCGATCCATTCTGGTTGAGTAATCGTGCTAACTTTTCCGTTCTACCCCAAAACCGATCAAAGTGGTTACGGTTGGAACTTGTCCTGCTTCGGGGCGTTGATACGTGACGATCGTTCTTAGTCGCGTGTCGGGTGAGAGGAATCGCATCTGATCGACTGCAACCGATCGCTTATAGTGCGTGGTCATTTCTAAAGTTTGGCGAGTCGGTTGATAGGTGAAACGTCCTGCGATCGCGCCGCCTTCTGAGTAGCCTTCATCGCGTAGATAAAAGCCTTGAATCGCATCTTCAGTCACTTCAGCCGCGACGGGTAGCGGTAATTTTGGCGCATTAGAAAGGCTGACAGCGGTGTCTGGAATGAATAAGGCTTTGAGGCTCATTGAAACGCGCTCTCCCGTTTCGGATACCGTATCAAACGCGATCGAGAATCCTGGAAAAATCAAATTGCTAGTGCGATCGACTTTCAGATTCTCATTCGGCATCAAAAGCTTGTCTTTCTCGTCGTCGGTCAGCGGATTCACCTGAAATTCTGTGTAAGAACGTTCGATTTCACCGTTCTGCATGTAGTGATAAATCCGCTCGGTCTTCCACAGTCCAGAACAGGCGTTGAAGAATTCTTGAAAATCCAGCATGACGACATTAAGCAAAGCGATCAAGGTGATTTTATCTTAGATTTAGAGGTCGATCGCGAAACCCGCTGATTGTCGAATGAAATCTGATAGTTTTTGATAAAAGAATTCGATCAGTTTCTGTTGGTAATTCGGCGACAATTTCGAGGCAGATTGAAATGCGATCAAGCTTGCTCTTAAGAGGATATTTGAGCAGTGTCGTTCCGATGCGCTCACCCGCCCCGAATTCTATTCCGGGGCGAGAAAGCATCGAAGCGAAGAGACTTTCGATGCCTCTAAAACACCCTTTAAAGACCCGATCGCTCTTCCAATTTGCTTTAGAATTCAGCTAGTTTGTTTTTCCTTAGTTTAGATTTTGTTCATCTTTTGACACCCAAGCTGAGTGAGCGCTCATTCATTTCTTTAGCTGCATTTTGAATCACCACAAAACGTTAAATGATTCAGGAATAAACCCCGCGAATCAAACTTCTTGACCTACGATAAGGCGTAGAAAAGTAGGGGTTAAAAGGTTAACTAATGGATACTCTCCAAACCCAGATCAACGCTCTCAACGGCAAGGTAGATTCGCTGCACCAGATTATTGAACAATTAGGAGCAAATCTGGCGCACGCCTTAACTGAAATGCAGTCTGATTCTCATGCTGGAATTAGTCGATCAAACTTCGGCACAACGAATGGACGATACAGCTATTCCCGCATCGATTCATCGATGGAACACAAAGACGTTTTATCGGATACTCACACCATTGACTCATCGAGTCACAGCGGCGAAAAATCTCTCGCCCCAGAGATTCAAATCCAACGCCTCACTGCACAATTAACTGCTGCATATAACCGGATCGCTGCACTCGAAGAACAACTTTTAGCGCAGCGGGTTCACTGACTCAGATTTGACGAGTAATTGTTCGATCGCGTCTAATAATTCAGCCTGTCGCCAGTTTTGAAAGACCGAAGCCGCGATCGCACATCCTCCCGCTCCCACGCCTTCTTTCACAAATCCCTGCTCATACGATTGAAGCTGCTCCCATCGTGAATCAGCAAAACTCAATCGAGTTCCGATCAAAGTTGCATCGATCAGTTTCGCCAGTCCAACCGTGTCTCCGGTCGGATCTTCTGCCACCCAGCGGGTCGTGCCAACAACGATTTGATCGCTCGGTTGAATCGCTTGAATTAACGCATAAACGGCTAACATCTGAGTCCCGCCTGCGAGTAATACGCCACACGATCGACTCGCCGCGATCGCCATCCCCGCAACCGTAATTTGCATCGGATCTCCGACTGCCGCCACAACCGCAAACGGATGATCGAATTGCCCAGATATTCCTTGCTGCACTAATTCCCATTTCTGCGCGTGATTGCAGATGGAATGACTGCTGTTTACTTTGCCGATCGCATCGATTCCCAGTCCAGTTAGAACCGCTAGAGCCGTTGTTGTTCCGCCGACGACACATTCCCCCAGAATTAAATAATCAGCGGTTTGAGCGAGTTTTTCACCCCATCTCAAGCCCTGATCGAACAAGTGATGAACGATTTGAAGATCGATCGCTTTTCCCGTACTGACACATCGAGCCGGAGTGCCTTGTAAATCGATCGCCTCGATCGAGGGTGATCGAGGTAATCCTGCATCGAAAACCGTTACCGGAATGTCTAACGCTTCAATCACAGCACGAGAAATATAAACCGGAGAAGCGCCTACATGCAGCGGTGGTAAAGGAAACTTCGGATTCGGTTGGACTCCGTTCACTAAAAATTCTGCATCTGCGATCGCTGTAAATTGTCGATCTTCAGGAGTCGCCCCGGCTGCTGAAATTCCGGGTATTAATCCGGTTTCTGTAAATCCCAGAACACAAGCGAAATGTGGCTTTTTGCCTTGATATCGATCGAGCCACGATCGCGCTTTTTGTTCTTGGGTGTACAGGGCGATCGCGTCATTCATTATCAAAAATCACTTGCACCCATTGAGGCGGGCGGGGAATCGGATTATTTAAGCGATCGAACAAAAACCAAGCGACTAAATGAACTACAAACAGATATACAGTGTTAACCGCAATAATCGATAGAAATACAAATAATTGAACTAACTCTAGGGATGGCTGAATGAGCAAACCTAATAATGAGAAAATCCAATCTAAAAAATTGGTAACTTGAACGGTTCCGTACTGCCACAAATCATCGCCCAATAGAATCGAAACGAACCATACTCGGAAGAATGCGCCCAACACTCCGAGCAACGTTCCGAGCGGGATCGACACAAACCATTTCACCCGGCGATACCACAACGCACCGAGCAAGACTCCCATAAATCCGTACGGCATCACATACTGAATACTACGAACCGGAGCCATCAAGACCGAGAGGAGTAATCCCGCGATCGCGCATCCCATCCAAGCTGCCCGACTGCCCCAACGCAGATAAATTAATGCGATCGGGATCGGGAAAAAGATTTGCAGAAACGGACCCATTGGGAAATAAGTATTCACCAGCCATACGAGACTCGCAGCACTGGCTAAAAACGCTGTTTCGACCATGACGATCGGGCTATCGGGATCGACACGACGACGCACCGGACGCTGTTCTTCTAAATCCGGCTCTGGATCTGCATCAGGAATCCATTCTTCATCGAGTTCGTTCGGATCGATCCGGCGATCGTCTTTGGGCGATTCAGTCATTGAACTTGATTCGTGTGGGCTGTTCTACTCTAGTGCAAATTCTCACTAAAGCGCGTAACAGTTCCCGGATTTGTGCTTGCCGAAAGACTGACACGAGATTGGTCACTAGACACAAACTGCCCAAACCCAAGAGAATATAAGTCGGCAGCATCACAACTCCGATCAAAAACCAGGTGAGCACGTGAAGCACCATGATGCCGGAAAACAGAGCGGCGATTCCGGCTGCAATGACCACTTGATTGCGCGATCGATCGAATCCTGTCAGCGTCAATGTCAAAGAAGTGGTAATCAAATTGGCAGGAACGAGAAACGCGCAAATTCCGACACAGTTCGATCGTGAATATTCAAACAAAGCATTGAAATCTAGCATTCTAAACTCGCAGCGCGACAAACTTCCCCCAATGGTCGCATCGAGATTTCGATCGCGCATCGATTATCAATCAAACTTTACGAACTTCTGTGATCAAAGGTGGTCTTTCAGAAAATTGAGGTCGAGTGCTTCTTCCCAAGGCGGCTCAGGATAGAGCATCGATAAGTGATAGTCGATATCGTGTTCGACTTCGTTCATGTCTACGAGATCAAACCAGCCCGACATAATTTCTAAATCGCGATCGCGCAACGGAGACAACGGAGCCGCATGATCAAACGGCTCTGAGCGATACGGACGACGATTAATCGTTTTGACATAGCGCCAAGGATTGATCAACTCTGAACTAACGCGATCGGGTTCAACGTCCGAAAGGGAAGCATCCTCAAAGGTATCGGAATCACCAGCAGAAAGATTGAGCATGAGACTAATCAGGTAGGTGGGGGCAAAAAACGTAAGCAAACCCTGAGAAACGCCCTGAAGTCAAATCTGAATGAATTTACTAATACCGTATCGAGAAATGTGCAGAAACTCAATCGCTCTTTTGTAATGTGCAGTAACTCTAGTTCTTTTTGCACCCTAACGAGTTTTACGATCGACAAATTCGTTCAGTCCTTCCCCAAACAAAGACAATCCCACGACCATCAACGTCATCGCCAATCCTGGAAACAGCGCCGTCCACCAAATTCCACCCGTCGAAAGCGCGTCGAGTGCCTCTCTCAAATCATGTCCCCACTCTGGCACTTCATCGGGCAATCCTAAGCCTAAGAATCCCAATCCACCTAGAGTCAAAATTGCATCTGCCGCATTCAAGGTGAATAAAACTGGAACACTCTGGATCACATTGGCGAACAAATACTTCGATAAAACGCGCCAAGTCGAAGCGCCCATTGCTTGAGCCGCTTCGATGAACAGTTCAGTTTTCACGCTGACGGTCTGATTCCGCACAACGCGATAATACTGCGGCACATAGGCGATGCTTAATGCGATCGCGGCATTCAACACGCCTCTTCCCACCACAAAGGCTAATGTGACCGACAGCAATAATCCCGGCAGCGTGTAGATCGTATCCATTAGAAATAACAAAGCTCGATCGAGCCTTCCCCCTCGATAGCCGCTCACCATTCCCAACGGCACACCCACAATTAAACTCAATGCCGTTGCTAGAATCACGACTTGAATCGCGGCTTGTGTCCCAAACAAGGTTCGAGAAAAGACATCGTATCCCAAGCTTGATGTACCAAACCAGTGTCTTAAACTGGGTGCTGCGTGAGGCGGATTATCAAGGAATTCAGTCGGGCTTTGAATCAGTCCGATCGCTTGCAGAATCGGAGCGAGAAGCGCGATCGCCACAAAAAACAGCACCATCACCGCTCCGATTCGCATCATTTGGCGAGACAGTGACGGACGTTCAGCAGCATTGAGAAAGCGCGGCAGGCGGATGGATGTCATAGCTCGATCGCGGAAAGGATTCGCCTATCATACTGTCATTAAGAAAGGGTTCGATCGCGGGCGAAAATAGAAAGTAAGGTCTCAGGAGGTTGTTATGTCTCTCACGGTGAAAGACTTAGAAATCGTGCAAGCTCAGCTTAATCAGATTGAGCAAGACTACCGAATCGAACTGATTAATGGGGAAATCGTAGTTATGAGTCCGTGTGGGTATGAATCTGATGAAGTGGCATCAGAATTTAATGCACAGTTACGCAACTGGGTAAAACCCCGAAAGTTAGGACGAGTGACTGGAGCAGGAGCAGGATTTGTTTTACCGAATTCAGATACACTCGCTCCAGATGTTTCGTTTGTGCAGGCGGAGCGATTGCGTCGTAGTCCTCAGAGTTTTGCAGAACTTGCACCGGATCTGATGGTTGAGGTGAAGTCTCCGAGCGATAGTTTGAAGAAATTACGCGCCAAAATTGATCAGTTTCTGGCACAGGGGACGCGAGTGGGCATCTTGATTCATCCGGGGCAGAGATGGGTCGAGGTTCGTCGATCGAATACGGAACCTGTGACGCTGAAAGATGGGGATGTGTTGACGGTTCCAGATTTGTTGCCGGGTTGGGAAGTGCAAATTTCGGAACTTTGGTCGCCTGTGTTTGAGGATTAGAGCGCGATCGAGGTCGGATGAGTTAGAAGATTGCTGTGCTGACTGAGAGAAATTGAGCTAAAAACAGGAATGTTGCTGTTTCAAGTGAGAACAGTCCAATGCAGAGTGAGAATGTTTTCACTTTGAGAAGGAAGTTTCTATCTTTGCGATAGAACGTTCTACCTTTTTGATAAAACTTTCTACCTCCGCGATGGAATGTTCCATCTTTTTGATAAAACTTTCTATCTTTGCGATGGAAGATTTCGGTTTGAAGTGAGAACGGTCTTGTGCAAAGTTGAAATGTTCATGTTTGAAGTGAGAACGGTTTGATCGAAAACAGCATCGATGATGTTTTGAGTGAGACGGGAGCGATCGACAACGAAAAATGACATAGATAAAGCTTTATTTGGCATCGCAGGCATGAAAGAAGTCGTCGAAGTTTACAAGAGTATGCACTGCCGATTCAAACAAGAGCGATCGAAGCCCAAAAACTCGAACGCCAACTTTCCGATCTGATCAATCAAGCTTACGGACTCACCCCTGAAGAGATCGATCTGATGTGGAAGACCGCATCGCCGCGAATGCCAATCGCCAATCCATTTCTCGAATAGCGATCGTTTACTTCACAGGTTCAACTTGCTCGATCGCTTCAAATTGAATTCCACGATCACCTGGATAGGGTTGTCGATGCTGATGTTTTCCCATCCAAATTTCTAGAGGAATTCCTGTCGGAAACGCATCACAGATTCTTTCTCGTCCTAGCTTCCAATGCTTACACTCAGAGCAAACCTCACTAAACACAGGAATCTCTAATTTTCGATCGTCAAGCCGATCAATTCCAGGAATCTGATTACTCATCACCCCATTCCTCGCGCTGATACTGCAAGCCTAGCTCCTCGGAAACCCTTACCTTTTTCCAAAAACAAACTCCCCAGCTTTGACACCGGAGAGCCTGAAAATCGATCGATTCAGAATTAGCCCACTTTCAGCAATTCCACATCGAATAACAGCGTCGAATTCGGGGGAATCGGACCAATTCCGCGACTGCCGTATCCCAACTCTGCGGGAATTTCCAACATCCGCCGACCGCCGACTTTCATCGTGCCGACTCCTTCATCCCAACCCTTGATCACTTGACCGACACCGATTTTGAACTTGAACGGCTGACCGCGATCGCGCGAACTATCAAACTTCGTGCCATCAGTCAAAGTTCCCGTATAGTGCACGGTCACGACTTGACCGGGTTCAGGCGTTGCGCCCGTTCCTTCGACCACATCGGTATACTTCAGACCCGAAGCGGTGGTCGTAGATTCTTTGTTCTCAGGATTTGGAGTAGTCATCGGTTTTAGATCAGCAGCTTGCGCGATTTGTACAACAGGAGTCGCTTCGGGTTCGGATAAATTAGCAGCGATCGCGCTGTCACGGGAACCCGTCACTTGTGCCACAATCAGCAGCACCACACAGACCACCATTACCCCGAAGCTGATCAAAATCTCTCTCATCGATCAGTCCTCTCGAATGTGCCTTTTAATTTTGCACTATTTCCAGAGTTTGTTTTCTAAATCGCGAATCTGACGTTCTAAGCGATCGAGTCTACCGCGCAATTCGTCCATTTCTGCTTGGCGCGGAACTCCCAGATCCATCAGCATGTTGCGTAATTGCCGCTGCATCTGAGCTTCAAAGCCACCCTGCTCAGTTTTTATTTGATTCATTAAATCATCGACAAAGCCCTTTGCCTGATCCGGGTTGAGCTTGCCTTCTTTCACCCATTGATCGCCCACTTCTTTGAGTTTCTCCGCCACGATAGAAGTCGTTCCCACACCCAACATCAGAAGCTGCGTGATCCAATTATTGTTATCCATGATGTTTTGATCGCCGATCGATTCCGTTTCGTCCATTGTGGCAAATCTCGATCGATCCGCGACAGGACGGTTTCCCGTCACAGTTTCCCCGCATACGGGCACATCGAATGAGACACTAGAACTATACCAGCTTGCTGAATTTTTCCTGAATCATGTCTGACTCTCAAACGATTAGTGCTGCGGTTGCGGCTCTTTATAATACTTATCCTTTTCCGCCTGAACCTCTACTCGATGAACCACCACCCGGCTATAACTGGCGCTGGAATTGGCTTGCGGCTTATAGCTTTTGTACCGGGCAAAAACCGAAACGCCAAGATATCCGAATTCTCGATGCAGGCTGCGGAACCGGAGTCGGAACTGAATATTTGGTGCATCTGAATCCTCACGCTCAAGTGACGGGAATCGATTTGAGTTCGGGAGCGCTGTCTGTGGCGCGAGAACGCTGTCAAAGATCTGGAGCCAATCGCGTTGAGTTTCATCATTTGAGTCTGTACGATGCGGATCAATTGTCTGGGCAGTTTGATTTGATCAATTGCGTCGGGGTATTGCATCACTTACCTGATCCGATTCGGGGAATTCGATCGCTAGCTCCCAAACTCGCGCCCGGTGGATTGTTTCACATTTTTGTGTATTCGGAATTGGGACGGCGTGAGATTCAACTGATGCAGGAAGCGATCGCGCTTTTACAGTCGGATCGATCGAATTATCGCGAAGGAGTATCGATCGGGCGACAAATTTTCGCGTCATTGCCGCCGAATAATCGATTGGTGCGTCGGGAGCAAGAACGCTGGTCGATGGAAAATACTCGCGATGAGTGTTTCGCGGATATGTATGTACACCCGCGTGAAGTTGATTACAACATTCATACCTTGTTTGAGTTGATCGATGCGTCGGAATTAAACTTCTTAGGATTCTCGAATCCGCGTCAATGGGAGGCTTCCCGATTGTTTAATCATCCTGACTTGCTGGAAAGAGCGGAAAGTTTGAGCGATCGAGAACGCTATCGTTTGATCGAATTGCTTGATCCCGAATCCGTTACCCATTACGAGTTCTTCTTGGGACGTGACCCATTACCGCGATCGGATTGGAGTTCGGATGAAGCGTTATTGAATGCGATTCCTGAGCGCAGTCCTTGTATGGATGGTTGGGAAAGTCGGTGTTTGTTTAACTACGACTACCAAATCATTAACTTGTCAGAAGATGAGTTTGAATTTATGAAGGCTTGTGATGGGAATCAGACGCGATCGACGAAAGAAATTCTCACGGAGATTCCGATCTCGATTGAGAAAGTGCGATCGTTGCAAGCCCAACAGTTAATTCTGCTGAGTCCATAATTTAATAGAATCCAAAAAAAGAGATGGGGTGAATGTATCCTCCATCTCTTTTTTTTGTGAATTAGCAATTACAGCCCTTATGTCCGCAGTCGCCGTGTCCGTCTGGATGTCCATTCGCGCAAGCATCACTGCAATAGAATTTTTCTTCTTTCTCGATCGCGCTATCCGTCGAAACAATACACAGACAGGATTCACAGGCACATTTCATCTGAGTTACGGTTGCCATTTGAGTTTCTCCAAATCAAGTCTTTTCATTTTAACATCTGAACAGTTATTCATATATTACAGAGTTTTACCTGCAAAGCTTAAATTATTCCAATTAATAGATTTTTTGTAATGTGATGCTGCATACAGTAAACAAATCGAGTTTCCCAGATTCGAGGAGAAAAACGTATGTGTGGCATTGGTGGTATTTTTCAGCACGATCGACAAAGACCGATCGATCCGACTGTCTTAATCGGTATGGCAGCAATTCAGTCACATCGGGGTCCTGATGGCTGTGGTTGGAAAATGATCGAAGGTTCTGGAGTCGGTTTCACTCATGCCCGTCTTGCGATTATTGATCTGAATGCCGATCGCGCTCGTCAACCGTTTGTGTCTCCGAATCAAGAAGTCATGATCGCTCATAATGGCGAATTTTACGACTACAAACGGATTCGGGCAGATTTGACATCACGCGGCTATAAGTTTCGATCGAAAACCGATACAGAACTCTTGATGCACTTAACCGAGCGATTCGGGTTAGAGGGTGCATTGCCACACTTGCGGGGGGAATTCGGCTTTGCAGTCTATGAAAAAGAATACGATCGATTAACTTTGGTACGCGATCGATTTGGGATCAAGCCACTGTTCTGGACGATGACTCCGGAGGGCTTCGTATTCGGTTCTGAAATTAAAGTGTTGTTTGCTCATCCTGCGGTTGAGCGGAAGATTTCACCACACGGCGTTTACCATCAGTTGATGCAGTTAATGGTTCCGGGAACGACTGCATTTGAGGGGGTTCATGCAGTTCAACCGGGACAGATGGTGATTGTTGAGCGTGAAGATAATCAGCTTAGAGTTCGGATTAAGACGTATTGGGATTTGAACTTTCCGTTATTGAATGAGCGTACAGAACAATCCGACGAATACTATATTGAAACCTTAAGAGAACGGTTTATCGAAGCGATTCAACTGAAATTAGAAGCTGATGTTCCGGTCGCTTGCTATCTATCCGGCGGAATTGATTCTTGCACAATTTTAGGGGTTGCTGCTGCTTGCCAACAGTCTCCGGTTAAAGCGTTTACCGTTGGATTTGACAATCAAGACTACGACGAAACAGAGATTTCAAAAGAAATGTCGAGAGCGGTTGGAGCCGATCAAGACATTGTAATGACGCGAGGTGGGGAGCTTTATGATCACTTTGCTCGAACGATTTGGCATACAGAGCGGAGTATCTACAACACATTTACGATCGCTAAAATGCTCCTCAGTGATCACGTCCACCGAGCAGGCTACCGAGTCGTACTCACCGGAGAAGGCTCAGATGAACTATTCGCAGGCTATCCACAGTTGCGACTTGATATGATTCGGCATGGAATGAACGATGCCACTCCAGAAGAACGGGCGGATCTCGAAGCTTGGTTGCAAGAAAGTAATCGATTGTTCCAAGGTAATTTACTCGCTCAGAACGCATTAGATGATCCAGCCTTAACTCAATTGGTGGGCTTTACTCCAAGTTGCTTACAATCTTGGTTATCAATGGGATCACAAGTTCCCGGATTGCTTCATCCCGATCTTCGTGCTGCACTGTTGAACTATTCACCGGGAGAAGCGATCGCATCTGCGCTCGATCCTGCTCAAATCTCAGGAAGACACCCACTCGATAAAGTGCAATACATTTGGATCAAAACTCAGTTTGAATCTCAAGTTTTGGGCTGGGCAGGCGATCGAGTCGATATGGCGAATTCGATGGAAGCCCGTCCGCCGTTCCTTGATCATCATTTAGTTGAATTTGCCGTTACACTACCACCATTGATGCGATTCCGAGGAAAGCGCGATAAGTATGTGTTGCGAGAAGCAATGAAAGGACTGTTACCGAAAGCGTTGTACGATCGACAAAAGTTCGCGTTCATGGCTCCGCCTTCTCATACCGATGTTGAGAAACAACGAGCATTACGATCGCTCTGTGACTTGTATCTGTCGAAACGTGCGATCGCAGAAGCAGGATTACTCGATGCGGACGCAGTGGATCAAGTCCTACAACGTCATGCTGATCCGAACACACCGCTTTCGACTCGGACGCAGTTAGATGGCATCATCAATCATTTGCTAAGTGTGCAACTGTTACATCAACAGTTCGTCGCGGCAGATCTTCCGAACTTGGCAAGAGAGCGGGCACAGTCTCTCAACTGGCAACTTCAGCAGCCCGTACTTTCTGGAGTGAGATAGCAAGATGCAGAAGCGGCATCATATAAATCTGGCTCATTAAAATCTTTCAGCAAGCAATTCAGGAGTAACCATGAAACTACCAGAGCTAGATAGTGAAACGATCGATAGAATTCTCGAAATGGCTTGGGAGGATCGAACTCCGTTTGAAGCGATCGAACTGCAATTCGGATTAGATGAGAAACAAACGATCGCACTGATGCGGCGGGAGATGAAGGAATCAAGCTTCAAAATGTGGCGCGAGCGGGTGACAGGACGCAAGACAAAGCATTTGAAGCAAAGAGATTTCATTGAAGGACGGTTTCGATCGCAGAATCAAAAAGGTTCATGAGCGAAATCTTGCCACTTCTTGAACCAAGCAATCGGGGTCGATGGGTTTGGCTAAATGCGCTTGAAATCCAGCTTCAAGGGCTTGCTGTTGGTTAAATTCTCCCGCATAAGCAGTAAGCGCGATCGCTGGCAACAGCGAAGCTCCCGCATTGATAGTTCCGCCTTGATTTCGGATTTGCCGAATCAACGTATAGCCATCCATTCCAGGCATCCCAATATCGCTGACCAGGACATCAAAGCGAGATCGTGTGACCTGCGAAAACGCTTCGGCTCCTGATGCTGCGATCGTCACTTCGGCTCCTGCGTGCTCCAGAACAAACGCAATGAATTCACGCGAATCGGGTTCATCATCGACCACTAACAATCGCATTCCACTGAGATCATTCGGATTGGTTTGATCAATCGGTTTGCTGATTTTAGATTGAACAGTGATCAGAGGTAGCATGACCGTGAACGTTGCTCCGAGTTCTTCACCTTCACTGGTTGCAGTGACGGTTCCGCCGTGGAGTTCGACCAGATGACGCACGATCGCAAGTCCTAATCCTAAACCGCCAAATTTGCGGGTCGTGGCTCCATCTTCTTGACGGAAGTAATCGAATACATGCGGGAGAAAGTTCGGAGAAATGCCTTTACCCGTGTCGGTGATTGTGATTTGAGCTTGATTGTTCACCGATTCGAGTCGAACCGTAACGCGCCCGCCTTGAGGGGTGAACTTCACTGCATTCGAGAGCAGATTCCAGACAATTTGCTGAAGTCGGGTGGCATCTCCTGACACTTCTCCGACTTCGGATAGCTGCATTCCGATCGCAATCTGTTTGCTTTCTGCTGCTAAACGAACGGTCTCGATCGCGGATTGAATCATCATAACGACATTCACGGGTCGAGCCGTCAGACTGAGCTTTCCTTGTAGGATTCGAGCCACATCTAAGAGATCTTCGATCAGTTCAGATTGCAGTTGGGCATTGCGTTCGATCGTTTCGAGTGCATGAGCGGCTCTCTCCGGGTTGAGGTTGCCGCTTCTAAGAATCTTTGTCCAGCCGAGAATCGGATTGAGCGGAGAGCGCAATTCGTGAGACAGTACCGCGAGGAATTCATCTTTCATGCGATTTGCTTGTTCAGCGGCTTCTCGTGCGGCTTGTTCCTGCTGTAAAACTCGTTCGCGATCGCGCTCTAGTTCGACTCGATCACTAATATCCGTTGAGACACCAATCAGACCGATCACGTCGCCTTCTGAATTGCGCTGAGGCACTTTAATGCTGAGATACGTCCGACCTCCAAACTCTTCCTCGATCGCTTCCATCTGTCCAGAAGCCATGATGCGCTGATCGGTTTCGATAATCGAATCAATGGTGTTTGCGAACAGCTCTCGATCGCAATACCCGATCACTTCAGCCGCAGGTCTCCCTAAGACTTTAAGCGCCGCAGGATTTGCATATACATAGCATCCTTGGTGATCTTTCACATAAACCAATGCCGCAGTTGCTTCATTGATTGTGTTTAAGATGGCTGTTTTTTGCCGCAGCTCTTCCTCGATTCGTTTGCGATCGGTGATATCAGTACTCACATTCACAACGCCTTCAGAAGTCGGATAGATTCGGTTTTCATACCAGCGATTCCATTGGGGATAGTAAAACTCATGGAATACAGGAATTCGATCGCGCTTGACCTGGTGCAGCAGTTCCCAACAGTCTGTTTCAACCACATCGGGAAAAAAGTCCCAGAAGTACTTACCGATCAGTTCTTCGCGCGGTGCTCCGATCGTATTTGCTGCTTCAGTATTGAGATAAGCAATATTCCAATTGTCGTCCCACACTAAGAAATTTTCGTGAATGCTCGACAAGGTATCTTGCAGTCGCGCTTCAACAATTTTGAGTTGCTGTAAGGCGCGATTGCGTTCTAGATACGCCCAGATTCGTGTGGTGATTTGTTGTAAGAGTTCGACTTCATCGGTTCGCCATTGATAAGGATGATCGCGATGCAGCACGATCGCAAATTGCACTCCATCATCACTGACAAACGGAGCATTCAGAAAGGCGTGGACATTGATAGCATGATAATTTTCTGCAAAGGGAGCCGTTTGAGCATCAACTGCCACATCATTGATCACAATCGGCTGACTGTTTTCCATGCGTTCCCAAAGTTCAAGGGCTGCGAATTCTTCAACCGGATATTCTCCAACTAAGCTGACAGTCGTTTCATCGCTGCGCCAGTCGTGATAGATCACAGCGATATCACGACTTGAATCGAACATGGCAAACGCACAGTTTGAAACATCGAAGAACCGACCGATTTCTTCACCTAATACCTGCATCATTTCGGGTTCGCTGCGATCGATCGTCAATTCCTGACTCATCTCAGCTAAGAAAGCGGTATATTGTTCGCGTCGTCTCGTTTCCGTGATATCCGTTGAAGTGCCAAACCAGCGAAGAATGTTTCCTGCTTCGTCTTTGAACGGTTCAGCACGAATCAAGAACCAATGATATTCTCCGGTTTGGTGATTTCGCATCCGAGCTTCGACGCGATAAGTCGATCGCTGCTCAAGTGCGATCGACCATTGCTCATAAACACGTGCTCGATCGTCAGGATGGATCACAGAATCTGAGGTCGCCATTTCTTCCAGGCTCAAGCCCGAAAATTCGATCCATCGCTCATTCACATAGCTTGTTTTTCCATTCGCATCTGTGATCCAAACGATTTGCGGTAAAGACTCTGCCACCAATCGAAACTCAGCTTCTTGACGACGAACAGCGAGTTCTGCTTCTTTGCGATCGTGGATATCTAAAGCAATGCCAATCCAATACTCAATGTCGCCGCGCTCATTCCGCACTGGGGAGGCGTGACTATATAGCCAGCGATATTGTCCATCGGCTCGGAGATAAGGAACTTCAAGTTCATACTCTCCGTTCCCTTGCATCGTATTTGTCCAAGCGGTATAGCTTTGTGCGCGATAATCAGGATGAATCAGATTCGCCCAACCGTATCCTTGTAATTCTTCAAGCGATCGACCTGTAAAATCGAGTCCCCACTTGTTGCAATACTGAATCGAGCCGTTCGGATCGCTGAGGTAAACGATCTGGGGTGAAAGTTCCGTCAGTGCTCGGTATCGCGCTTCACTTTGACGAATCGCGGTTTCTGCCTGTTGATGCGTGGCAGCACTGCGATCGCGCTCAAAGGCAATACTGGCAATCTGAGTTCCAAACGCCACTAATTGATATTCCCATTCGGTCGGGGTACGTCCTTGATCGAAACACAGCATCAACGATCCGAGCGGCAAATTATCGATTCCCAAGACGGGTTCAGAGTGAAACGCTAAAATCCCATGCGCGATACACAACTGTCTCCATTCCTTCGACCAGCGATCGTCATTGGCAATATCAGCACAAGAAATCGGCTGTCCTCGATAAACGGCTTCTCCACAAGTGCCGATACAAAGATCATTAATGGGAGCGTCTTTCAGTCCCTCTCCGAATGTCGGCGGCAAATCTGGAGCAATCGATCGCTCGAAACTCTTGCAATCAGCATCTGCCAGCAAAAAGGAGGCACAAGTTCCTGGATTTAATCGAGCGATCGCATCACACACCGCTGTGAGACACTCATCGAGCGATCGACCGGACGCAATTAGTTCCAGCAGTCGATTCTGTTCGATTAACATTAACTGCGATCGTTCTGGGCGTTGCGTCGTTGCCGGACGAAGCGTCACCACCGCTGCATACGGTTTTCCAATTTGAAATAGCGGAGTTGCCTCGACTTGGAGCCAGATGAGATTCCCAGTCGGTTGATAAAACCCCATTACTGCTTGATGAGATCCCCCAGTTTTGAGCGCAACGATCGGCGGATAATCTTCAGGCTGAAACGTTCTACCGTCTGCATGAATCGTTTGCCAAGGCGGATCATCAGAAGTTGTACCAATCAATTGTTCCGCTGTGTAACCCAAAAGAAGTTCAACGCCAGCATCACAAGCTTGCACTCGACCATCTGCGAGATAAAGCAGCGTTCCAAGCTGGGAAACCGTCGAAGTGATTAGGCTGGGGGCTTCTATCTGTTGGGTCATGAACACTTCAAGAAGACAAACCGAAGGATTGCGATCGCAATTCGCATTCTTTTATTAAGACTCTACTGAATGAAAGCAGCCGTCATCTGCCGGATGGATGAGGTACGGTAAAGCGCTTCGATTCTCAAAGCTGCTTGACCAAACTTAATAAAAGCGCGATCGCGCAATCAAAGAACCGCCTTTTGGTAGGATTGATAACTGAGATTGCCCATGAAAACGGCGACAAATCAGCAGTTGGAGGACTTATTTCGTGGAAAACACGCTTGGTTTAGAAATCATTGAAGTCGTGGAACAGGCGGCGATCGCATCAGCGCGTCTCATGGGAAAAGGCGACAAGAATGAAGCCGATCGAGTAGCAGTAGAAGCGATGCGGGAACGCATGAACAAAATCTACATGCGTGGTCGGATCGTGATCGGAGAAGGGGAGCGTGATGATGCTCCGATGCTTTATATCGGTGAAGAAGTGGGAATCTGTTCCCGCCCGGATGCCGCAAACTTCTGTAACGTCGAAGAATTGATCGAAATCGACATCGCAGTTGACCCTTGTGAAGGAACGAACCTGTGCGCGTACGGTCAGCCCGGATCGATGGCAGTGTTGGCAATCTCCGAAAAAGGTGGCTTGTTCGCCGCTCCTGACTTCTATATGAAGAAACTTGCGGCTCCTCCTGCTGCAAAAGGTAAGGTCGATATTAATAAGTCGGCAACCGAAAACCTGAAGATCTTGTCTGAGTGTTTGGATCGCTCGATCGATGAATTGGTGGTGGTCGTGATGAAACGCGATCGACACAATGACTTGATCAAAGAAATCCGGGAAGCAGGCGCACGAGTTCAACTCATCAGCGATGGTGACGTGGGCGCAGCGATCAACTGCGGTTTCGCTGGAACCAACATTCACGCATTGATGGGAATCGGTGCGGCTCCTGAAGGGGTGATTTCGGCGGCGGCTCTTCGTTGTCTCGGTGCACACTTCCAAGGACAGTTAATCTATGATCCTGAAATTGTGAAGACTGGACTGATCGGAGAAAGCAAAGAAGCGAATCTCGATCGCCTCAAAGAAATGGGCATCACCGATCCGGACAAGGTATACTCGGCTGAAGAACTCGCATCGGGTGAAACGGTTCTGTTTGCGGGAACCGGAATTACTCCCGGCAACATCATGAACGGAGTTCGCTTCTTCAAAGGTGGCGCGAGAACTCAGACTCTGGTAATCTCCAGCCAATCGAAGACGGCGCGGTTTGTGGACACGATCCACATGTTTGATCAGCCGAAGATCGTTCAATTGCACTAATTGAGAGTGTTTGAATAAAACGACGCTCCGTTCGATTCCGCCCCGGACTGGAAGTCCGGGGCGGGTGAATGCGATGAACGATACTTTTCAAACATTCCCTAAAACCGGAACTTGATAAGAGAGAATAGAAGGGAGCGTTTTCGGCTTTCATTCTCTCTTCATCGTCCTTCACCTTGATTGATTTATTAGAGCGCTTTTTAAATATGAACATTGCTGTCGTTGGGCTAACTCACAAAACTGCACCAGTCGAAGTTCGTGAGAAACTGAGTATTCCGGAACCCGTTTGCGATAAAGCGATCGCACAACTCTGTAGCTATCCACACATCGAAGAGGTGGCGGTTCTGAGTACCTGTAATCGTTTGGAACTCTATCTCGTGACCGCTGACACCGAACAGGGAATTCGCGAAGTTAATCAATTTTTATCAGAACACAGTAAATTACCGAGTTCTCGTTTGCGTCCGTATCTCTTTACACTGCTGCATCAGGACGCGGTGATGCACTTAATGCGAGTAGCATCGGGACTCGATAGTTTAGTTTTGGGTGAAGGTCAGATTCTCGCGCAGGTGAAACAGTGCCACAAACTTGGACAACAGCATCGCGGCATTGGACGCAGCTTGAATCAATTATTTAAACAAGCCATTAGTGCAGGAAAACGAGTTAGAACCGAGACCAGCATCGGAACCGGGGCAGTGTCGATTAGTTCGGCTGCTGTCGAATTGGCACAGATGAAGGTCGATCAGCTTTCTGATCAGCGCGTGACAATTATCGGTGCAGGTAAAATGTCGCGATTGTTAGTGCAGCATCTATTGTCGAAAGGTGCGACCAATATTGTGATTCTGAATCGATCGATGGATCGCGCTCGTGACTTAGCGAATCTATTTCCGGATGCGCCTTTGAGACTGTTACCGATCGCGGATATGATGGACGCGATCGCACAATCGGATATTGTATTTACGAGTACGTCTTCGACCGAACCGATTCTCGATCGAGCAAATCTTGAACCTGTTCTCGATCCGAATCAACCGCTAATGGTGATCGATATTGCCGTTCCGCGAAATGTGGCAGCCGATGTGAACGAATTGCCAACGGTTCGAGCCTTTAACGTCGATGATTTGAAAGCGGTGGTTGCTCAGAATCAGGAAAGTCGTCGGCAAATGGCGATGGAAGCAGAAGCGCTACTCGATGAAGAGGTTGAAACGTTTGAAACTTGGTGGCGATCGCTCGAAACGGTCTCGACGATTAGCTGCTTGCGCGATAAAGTCGAAGCAATTCGGGCACAGGAATTAGAGAAAGCCTTATCGAGATTGGGAAATGAATTTGGCGATCGACATCGCGAAGTGATCGAAGCCTTGACCAAAGGAATTGTGAACAAGATTCTGCATGACCCGATGGTGCAATTGAGAGCACAACAGGATATCGAGGCACGACGGCAAGCGATGGAAACGTTGGAATTGTTGTTTAATCTCGATCGTCAGCAGGCAGGGGTTTAAGATAGGTGCTGGGTGTGAGGTGACATTCTAGTATCCAGCACCCAGTACCCTACTGCGGAATCGATTGAAATCCCGTTTCTCTCAAAATCTCATTAGCCCCTTGCCGAACAATCAACATCGTTCCTGCTGTGGTAGCACGATCGTCGATCGGAGATTGAACCGCATAAGTGTAATCGCCATTTTGCCAAGCAGTAACAACGACACCATCGCGAGTACTGGTCTTACCTTGAGTCAAACGAATACATTTCCCTTGAGCATCACAGCCCCGATAAGTCGCATTTCCAGTGTTGTTGACTCCAGACCAAGCTTTTAGATTCCCGATCGTAATTGTCCATTGTCCATTCGTCAGCGTTTGTGTATCTGAGGTTGGGGTCTTATCTACAAGCTCTAAACTCGTTACGACGACTCCATTACTGCCTTGTTCGTAAACCGGGCGAACTTTCCGCTCCAGAAATGTGTTTCGATTGTCGCAAGTGTCTAAACTAGCTTCAACTGTAAAACGCTGATTGTTAGCATCTTCGAGCGTCAGTACACAGCCTGAATTCTGAAGTTTTAACTGTTTAACTGTAGCAACCTCTGGAAAATTATTAGAACGATCGCGGGTTGGATTAGTAGCGACTGCTGCTGGTTTTGTTGTTTTAGGCTGTGTTGTTTCGGGCTGAGACGCAGTGCTATTGGTTGCAATGGTTGGTGTTGATTCTTGAGTTGTTGTAGGTTGAGTCGCATTTGTTTGAGCACTACTACAACTGATCAAACTAACCGAACAGGATGCGATCGCAGCGAGTAGAAGTAACTTTTTCATTGGATTGTGTCTCTCGATGAGTGTTGTGAAGCAAGCTACAGCAACTCGAAAAACGATTCCCGAAAAAGAAAATATTGCACTAAACTTTCAATTGAGTGATTGCAATCTGACCGGATAAGCAGACATCGACATCAGAACCGCGATCGCGCTTTCGGGCTGCATAGTTCCCGCAGTAATAAAAGTCATCGCCTTCAATCCGAAAATCACTCGGTAGCGGTTGTGTACAAGGCTTACAGAAGATCATTTCTGGATCGAGTGCATCAGGTTCGACATACGGAAGATTGATATTCCAGTAAGTTCCAGATTCAGAAGGTCGATCCATTAATTCCTTTAGCACTTTCGCAGCCATTCGAGTCGATCGCTCCCAATCGATCGGAATTCGACCTTTTTTGTACTGTGAAATTGCAATGCCTGGAACTCGATGAAACGCTGCTTCTCGAATGGCTGCAACTGTTCCAGAAATATACACATCAACGCCTAGATTTCCACCTGCATTAATGCCAGATAGAACAAGCTTGGTATCAGGAAAAAGATAGTTCAGCGCAATTCGACTACAATCTGCTGGAGTTCCCCCGATCGCAAATTCTCGATCGCTTCTTTTTTCGACTCGAATCGGTTGCGTTGTCGTGACTTGATGACCACAACCGGAATAATGATCGCTCGGAGCAACCAAAATTCCGGTTCCGTTCACCGCCTCTAACAATGCTCGAATGCCGGGTGCATCAATGCCATCATCGTTCGTTAAAATAACCGTCATCAGTCTCCCAAGTAAATTCCCAATCCGCGAGCAGTTTTCACCAGTGTACTGTCCGGATCAACCACACAATAGCGCTGAATTGCATCGCGAATCGGAACATCGATCACTTGTCGATCGTGCCATCCCACCATGCGATCGAACCTTCCTTCTGCAATCAAATCCACCGCCGCGACCCCAAATGCCGATGCCAGTAGTCGATCGAGCGGTGAAGGGGTTCCGCCTCGCTGCACATGACCCAGCACCATGACTCGCGTTTCCGCTCCATTACAAGCGTGAATAGTATCTGCTAAATATTGTCCAATTCCGCCATATCGCTGTTCACCGTGAGCGTGAGTACAATTAATCGCATCACCCAACTCTGTTTTCACCGCTTCAGACACAATGATCAGCGAATAGTTCTTTCCTTGTGCTTGTCGCTCAGCAAGTTTGCGACAGAGATTGCTAATTTTGTAGGGAATTTCAGGAATTAGAATTACATCTGCACCCCCAGCAATTCCAGCACTAATCGCAATGTGTCCAGCATCGCGTCCCATCACTTCGAGAATCATCACGCGCGAATGACTCGCGGCGGTGAAATGTAATCGATCGAGGGCTTCAGTCGCAATGTTCACAGCCGTATCGAATCCAATCGATCGCTCTGTGATATCCACATCGTTATCGATCGTTTTCGGAATCGTGACTAGATTCATTCCGCCTTGTTGCGCGAGTTTGCGGAGAATCGCCATACTCCCATCGCCACCGATTCCGATGATCGCATCGAGTCCTAAGATTCGATACCCTTCGATAATTTCTTCAGAGCGATCGACAATCTGTCCATCTGGCATCGGAAACGCGAACGGGTTCCCTTTATTGGTCGTTCCTAAGAAAGTACCACCATGAGTGAGACTGCGATCGACTTTCTCAATCTCCAACGGGGTGAACTCTGGAGGTCGTGCCATCAATCCATTGGTTGCGCGGGAAATTCCTAGCACTTTCCAGTTGTATTCAGTCGCTCGAAACACCACAGCGCGAATCACTGCATTCAGTCCAGCACAATCGCCGCCGCTCGTTAAAATTCCAATTCGTTTGACTTCGCCCATAATCTCATACACTGAATAAGCTGTTGAGTGTATTACGATTCGCCAAACAGTATTCAAGATTACAGAATAGATTTAGGAATGTCAGAAGAAGCAGACATTTACACCCCAATTCCCACGCCTCCGGAGAACTATCGATCGGGCTTTGTTGGCATTATCGGTCGCCCGAATGTCGGCAAGTCTACGATCATGAACTTCCTCGTGGGTCAAAAGATCGCGATTACGTCTCCAGTTGCCCAAACGACTCGCAATCGATTACGCGGCATTCTCACCACAGAAGAAGCGCAAATCATTTTCGTAGATACCCCTGGAATTCACAAGCCACATCACCAACTCGGAAAAGTCTTAGTCAAGAATGCTCAAAGTTCGATTAATGCTGTCGATGTGGTGCTCTTTGTAGTCGATTGTGCAACCGAATTGGGAGGCGGCGATCGCTATATTGCAGAGTTACTAACCGAGACTCAAACTCCTGTGATTCTGGGATTGAACAAAGCCGATCAACAGACCGAAGAACAGTTTGACGATCGCTATCGAGAACTTGCCGCAGAACGGAATTGGACGATCGCGAAATTCTCCGCTCTTCAAGGCGACGGAATGAAGAATTTACAGCGATCGATTATCGAAAACTTAGAACCGGGACCCTACTACTATCCTCCGGATCTCGTCACCGATCAGCCCGAACGATTCATTATGGGCGAACTGATTCGAGAACAAATTCTGCTGCTCACTCGTGAAGAAGTGCCGCATTCCGTCGCGATCGAGATTGAAAAAGTCGTCGAAGAACCGAAACTTACACGAGTCTTTGCGGCGATTAATGTGGAGCGTCCTTCGCAAAAAGCAATTTTGTTGGGGAAAGGGGGCGGGATGATTAAATCGATCGGCACTGCTGCCCGTGAGCAGATCCAGAAACTGATCGAAGGTCAAGTCTATCTAGAACTGTTTGTGAAAGTGCTCCCGAAATGGCGACAATCACGAGTCAGACTAGCGGAATTTGGCTATCGAGTTGAGGATGAATAGATCATAAGATCATACACATTAATCAATTAACGTATTTAGAAATCGTCGTTCTACCGTTGAATCCTGTAGAGACGACCCGGCGGGTCGTCTCTACGTCGTCGGGTAAACGCAAGATCTATCGTATGGATTGAATTTGTATTACTCAACTAAAAAACCCGCTGGCGATCGCTAGCGAGTTTCCTCTAAAACAATTCGACTTTATCCAACCGGGGTCGATTCAATCGGAGCAGTCGGAATTGCCGCTTCATGACCGCGTTCAACCTTCGCGCCCAGTCCTCGCAGTTTCGCCTCAATGTTGTCATAACCGCGATCGAGGTGATTCAATCCTCTGACCGTGGTCATACCATCTGCCGCCAAGCCTGCAATCACTAACGCCGCCGACGCGCGTAGATCCGTTCCCTGAACAGGCGCACCCGACAACTGAGGCACACCCCGAACGATCGCGATATTGCCTTTTAAGCGAATATCCGCGCCCATTCGATTCAGTTCTGCGACGTGCTGAAGTCGATTTTCAAACAGCGTTTCTGTGATCACGCTGTCGCCTTCTGCCAAGGTCAACAGCGACATAAACGGCGCTTGTAGATCGGTCGGAAATCCTGGGAACGGTAGCGTTTCGATGTCTGTGCCTCGGAATGATCCGGTAGGTAAGACTCGAACGGTATCCGGAGCATCGATCGCGACTTTTACACCAATTTCGTGCAGTTTTGCGATCGCAGCACTTAGATGATCAGGAACTACCGGAGACAAGCTAATTTCCGATCGCGTAATCGCGCCCGCCAATAGAAACGTTCCAGCTTCAATACGATCGGGCACTACCGAGTAATCGACTTCGTGCAGTTTGGGTACACCATTGATAACGATCCGATTCGTTCCCGCACCACGAATCTGTGCGCCCATTGCTCGACAGAAATTCGCTAAATCTACGACTTCCGGTTCCTGAGCAGCGTTCTCGATGATGGTTTCCCCTTCCGCTAGAGTCGCCGCCATCATGATGTTTTCAGTCGCGCCCACACTGGGAAAATCGAGATAAATTCTCGCTCCGGTTAATCGCTTTCGATTGCCGCGCACGTGAGCATTCACGACTCCATGTTCGATGATCACTTCTGCACCGAGGGCTTGCAATCCTTTGACGTGCAAATCGACGGGTCGATCGCCGATCGAGCATCCGCCGGGTAATGGAACCTGTGCCACTCCTAATCGCGCCAGGAGCGGACCTGCAACGAAGAAACTGGCTCTAAGCTGACTCACCAGATCGTAAGGCGCTTTCGACTGCGTAATCTCGGACGCATCCAGATCGAGAATGCCTTGGCTGTGAGACACTTTGACACCGAGCGCAGACAGAATCTCACCAATCCGTGTGATATCCAGTAGCGACGGTACATTCCGTAATCGACAAGTTCCTGAGCATAAAATCGAACCCGCCATCAACACAAGCGCAGAATTTTTCGCGCCGCTGATATTGACATGCCCACTTAGAGGTTGTTTCCCCCAAATATGTAGGACGGGCTGACGATCTTCCGGTGAAGATTGAGAATTTGACAAGCTGGGCGAGGCAGTAATAGGTCTATCCTCCTGAGTAGGCATGTTTACAATCACTTCAAATTTGGTTTAGATTCTACCGGAAAGTTGGAAATTGTCTAGCATCGATGTGAATGGCGATCGAGGCGTTTAAAAATCGAGCGCCGAAAAGATTGACATTCTGAACTCATTCCGTCACAATTAGAGATCGCGACACTCAAGCGAAGTTCGCCCTGCGGGACTGGCGGAATTGGTAGACGCGCTAGATTCAGGTTCTAGTGTTCGCAAGGACTTCCGGGTTCAAGTCCCGGGTTCCGCATCTTGAAGAGTGGGTTGTTCTGATTCAGGAGCAACCCATTTTTATTTGGACAGATTTCCTTATCAATCGAGGATTCTCGATAGGGAAAATTTAATTTCTACAATTGCCCTGAAATCGGCTGACAGGTATTATTCACGGCTGTCGTGTTAATCGGAATCAGTTCATCACGCTGCAAGATCTGATTATCGACTCCTAATGCTCTGACATCACAGATTCCTGTCGCGCCCGGAGCGACCAGCAGCAACATGCCATCGACTCCACGATCGCGTAACACTTTGCCATTGTTAAAGGTCACTTCCACGGCTGCGACCGTCGGTTCTAAAATCTCGCCATAAAACACGGTATAGCGCTGTTTGTCCTTCGTTTTCGTACGACTGACACCATATTCGATTAGTTGCTTTGTGTTTTTCGTTTTCGATGGTTGAGTGAAATAGCTGCCGCTGCTCACTAAATTCCATTCCATGCCGTTCCGTTTTGCGACTCGGTAACTTAGCATCGGTTGAGGTTTTTGATCTTTCGAGGAACGAACCAGAGATCGATGGTCTGAGCAAGTGCCGCGATAAAGCGCAACCATGCCTTCTGACCATTTCCGCACCGTGAGCACCTGAAAATCTCTAGCTTCGGTCTTCGATTCATCCGGGCAAGTAAACGGGCGACGAATCATTTCTTCTGGAGTCGCCGCGACGATCGACACCGTATACCCGATCGGTGCAAGACACATCAAACCTACTAAACCACCTAGCCAGCGTCGAATCATGGTCAGTTCCTTGAAGCAACACAGATGCAAAACTCCATGTGATTCAGTCTCCCTACTTTTTGAGGAAAACGTCTCTTTCTACGGGGGAGTTTTAGATTTGCTTATACTGTAGCCGCTAAAAGCTGATTTGCACGATCGACATTTTTCCAAACGGATTCGGCTGAATGGTGCAGTGCTGCTTGTTCTGCCTGGGTTAAGTCCAATTCCACGATTGTTTCGATTCCTTGACATCCCAATCGACAAGGCACACCAATAAAGACCTCATTCAAGCCATATTCGCCCTGGAGATAGGCTGCGATCGGTAACAAGCGCGATTTGTTATACAAGATCGATTCGACCATCAGAGAAGCCGATGACGCGGGCGCATAGAACGCACTTCCGGTTTGCATCAGTTCGACAATCTCTGCGCCTCCGTTGCGAGTGCGTTCGATTAATCGGGCGATCGTCGTTTCGCTTAAGAGTTGATCGATCGGAATCCCGTTCACCGTGGAATATCTCGGCAGGGGAACCATCAGATCGCCATGTCCACCGAGTACGGTTGCGTGAATATCTGCGATCGAGACATTCAATTCCATCGCGATAAAGGTCTGGAATCGTGCCGAATCAAGGACACCCGCCATTCCCATCACTTGTCTTGGGGGCAATCCACTCGCTTTCCAGGCGATATGCGTCATCACATCGAGTGGATTCGTCACCACAATGAGCGCGGCGCTGGGAGAATAAGCGATCGCACTTTTCACCGTTTCCCGCACGATTTCGGCATTCGTCCGCAGTAGATCATCGCGACTCATTCCCGGCTTGCGAGCAATACCAGCGGTAATGACGATCACATCTGAACCTGCGGTGTCTTCGTAATCGTTTGTGCCGATAATTTGTCGATCGTGCCGTTCGACTCCTCGCGCTTCCATCAGATCGAGCGCTAATCCTTGAGGGCGACCCTGAACCACATCGAGCAAGATAACGTCAGCTAAACTCTTCTCTGCGACTCTTTGAGCAAGGGCGCTTCCGACATTTCCGGCTCCAATTACAGAAACGCGAAATTGGGTACAAGTCGGAGAAACCATAGATTTGCCGCCAGTGCGATTGTTCTTAGTCTAGCGCTCTCGACTCGACCCTCTGGCGCGATAGTAGCGATTCTTTAGATTTCACATTGATGCGACGACTTACGGATGTAAGTGAGACACAGATTTTGCAAGCTTAGTTACACCGTACTGATTTGCCAAATGTTTGATGCTCAATTTCTTCTTGCTGGCTGGCAAGCTTTCACACTACACTTTCCTCTGACCTTCATTGCCAAAGCCTTTTTGACGCTCTTTGTCATCGTCGATCCGATCGGGTTGATCCCCTTATTTATTGCACTGGTTGAAGGTCGATCGCCTGAAGAACAATCCCGCATTGCCCGACGCGCGATTTTCGTTTCCGCTGGAATTCTTGCGACGTTTGCCCTCATTGGAAGCTTTGTCCTCAACTATCTCGATATCAGCATCGAAGCGTTTCAGGTGACAGCAGGCGTTCTACTATTCAAAATCGGAATTGATATGGTGTTTGCTCAACGAGAGCGGGAAACGGAAGAAGAAGAAAAAGAGGCACAATTGCGTCAGGATGTCAGTATCTTTCCGTTGGCGATTCCACTGATTGCTGGACCTGGAACGCTGGCAACGATGCTGATTTTGATTAGTGAGGCGGATAGTTACGCACTCGGAGAAGTCATTGTTCTGACCGATGCTGCGATCGTATTGTCGATCGCTTATGCGCTATTAATTCTCGCGAAGTATCTCTCCGAATGGCTAGGACAGACCGGAGTAAATGTGATTACTCGAATTTTAGGAGTCTTGCTGGCAGCATTAGCAGTGCAATATATTGCAGATGGTACGATCGCGTTACTTCAAACGGGCGTAATCGAGTTTTTGCAGCAGTACCAAGCTAAGTGAGTTCTCAAAATCCGAAAAAGAGGAATGTTAGCTGTAGATAATAAATACTCCAGCGCATCGATCGATGACCCATTCCTCAAATCGCGAATTTGTTTGGCAGCAAGACTCTGATCAAATCAATGCCCTGATTGAAAAAATTGATCAGAATCTCTTACCGTTTGTTGAGATCCTGAGTCTTGACCCGCATGATCCTGTGATCGTGACTCGCGTTCCGCATCCTTGGAAAGTCTTGGGGGCGGGAAATTATGCGGCGGTCTTTGTTCATCCAAACTATCCCGATCAGGTGGTCAAGATTTATGCTCCGAATCGTCCTGGATTCGATGAGGAACGAGAAGTGTATCACCGTTTGGGATCGCATTCCTCGTTTTCTGAATGTTTCTATGCTCAGAACAATGTGTTAGTGCTGAAACGACTGTATGGCATGACGCTCTATGACTGTTTGCACTACGGCAAGCGCATTCCGAAAAGTGTGATTGGGGATATCGATCGAGCGCTCGATTATGCTCGCAGTCGAGGGCTATCACCGCATGATGTCCACGCTCGAAATGTGATGATGGATGGTGTAAATGGGCTAGTGGTAGATGTTTCGGACTTTTTGCACTCAGATCCTTGTGCCAAATGGAAACATTTCAAACGGGCTTACTATTGGTTCTATCTCCCGATCGTGGCTCCACTTGGATTACAAGTTCCGCATTTATGGCTTGATACAATTCGCAGAAGCTATCGACGACTGAAACGGTTGATTGGTGAGTAAATCTTTACCTTTTAAGGCGCTAAGATCAACAAGACTGTTGAGATGGAAAGCTCCGATGATATCCGACTCTAATGAAGCGATCGTTCAAGCGGTTCAAGATCACTTACAAGAAATGGCGCTTCAACTTGGGCAGCCTCACGATACTGCCGCGATTCAGCAACTTTACGAATCGGCTGAGGGATTGGTCAGTCACCTCAATCCAGATCCGCTTACTGTGGCGCGATTGGCTGGTGTGTTGCTTGTGTATCAATTGCCGGATACCGATCGAGACGAAGTGAAATGGTTTAGATCTGAGGTACAAAACTGTGAGGATGTTGAAGCGATCGAGGAATTGATCGATTCGATTTCTCGCCCTGATTCTCTATGAGTCAGGAAACCGCCTTTTCAGCCAAGGAAACACAGATCCCAAATCATACTGCTTGGTTTTTTGTGCCTACCTTGTACTTTGCTGCTGGATTGCCTTATGTGCTGGTGAATAATGTCTCTGTTGTTCTCTACAAGAACTTAGGCATCGACAATGCGACTCTAGCATTCTGGACAAGCATTCTCTATCTTCCTTGGGCGATCAAATTTCTGTGGAGTCCATTGGTCGAACTCTACTCGACTAAACGAACGTGGATTGTTCGTATTCAATTGCTTATGGTTGTTTGTCTGAGCGCGATCGCACTTTCCCTCCAGTTGCCGCAATTCTTCTTTCTGTCTTGGATAGGTTTCGCGATCGCAGCTTTTCTTTCTGCCACTCAAGATACAGCGATTGATGGATTTTATCTTCTGGTACTCGATCAGAAAGCACAAGCATTCTTTGTAGGGATTCGATCGACGTTCTATCGGATTGCAATGTTATTCGGTTCGGGGTTATTAGTTTTTCTGGCTGGGCAACTAGAACACCAAACAGGAGCAAAACTCGCTTGGACAACCGTAATTATGTTCCCTGCTTTTGTCTTTTTCATTCTCTGGATTGTTCATACGTTCATTTTGTCCGAACCCGAAACAGAGCTAGATAATCGACCCTCATTTTCTACAGTCTACCGAAGTGTAATTCAAAGTTATTTTCAGCAACCAAAAGTAGGAGCAGTTTTAGCATTTATTCTGCTGTATCGACTGGGTGAAGCAATGTTAGTCAAGCTTGCAGCACCATTTTTGCTCGATGCTCCTGAAGTGGGAGGAATGGGACTTTCGACGGCTCAAGTCGGATTAGCGTATGGAACACTTGGCTCGATCGCGTTAACGCTGGGCGGTGTTCTAGGCGGATGGTTCGTGTCGCGGTATGGAGTGAAGCGCACATTGTTCCCGTTAGCGATCGCGCTTAATCTTCCACATCTGTTTTATGTTTACCTCGCTTATCAATCTCCTGCGATTCACTGGATTTATGGGTTAGTGACGATCGAGCAATTTGGCTATGGATTAGGAACGGCAGCCTATAGCGTCTACTTGATGCTGTTAGCAACAGATAGCTACAAAACCTCGCATTTTGCGATTTCGACGAGTGTAATGGCGCTGGGAATGATGCTACCGGGACTGATCAGCGGATTTGTACAGCAAGCATTAGGGTATCAATTGTTCTTTTGGCTAGTTGTGGCATTGTCGATCGTGGGAATGATTCCGTTATTGTGGATTCCGCTCAATCGTGTCCCTGAGTAGAGCAACTACAACATCTCTAAAGGAACTGCACGATTGGGTGGTGGAAAGATCGTATCTAACATTGCAAGTTCTTCTGCACTAAGTTTCAAATCCAACGCAGCACGATTTTGATCGATATGTTCAATTCGACTCGATTTCGGAATCACAATCACATCATCTTGATGAAGCAACCATGCGATCGCGAGTTGTGCGATCGTAACTCCACGATCTTGAGCCATTTTCTGAAGATGGCTGTGGCGTAACAATCTTCCCTGCTCGATCGGAGAATACGCCATGATTGGGATTTGATGTTGCCGACACCAAGGCAGAAGATTCCACTCGATGCCGCGCCGGGTCAGGTTGTACAGGACTTGATTCGTGACAATCTCAGTTCCGCCCTTCAGTGTTGCTGCTTCCTGCATATCTTCTGTGTCAAAATTACTGACTCCATAGCTGCGAATTTTGCCTGCTTGCTGAAGTGTTTGAAAGGCTTCCAAGGTTTCGGCTAATGGAACAGAACCGCGCCAATGGAGTAAGTAAAGATCGAGATAGTCTGTTTGCAATCGTTTGAGACTGCGTTCACAAGCTGCGATCGTATCTCGTTTAGAGGCATTGTGCGGATAGACTTTACTTACTAGAAACACATCACTCCGGCGATCGTGAATCGCCAGAGCAATCACTTTCTCGGCTCCGCCTTCCCCATACATTTCCGCCGTATCAATCAACGACAATCCGAGGTCTAACCCATGACGGAGGGCGGCGACTTCTGTAGCAAAATCGCGATTGTTCTCGCCCATTTGCCAAGTGCCCATTCCGAGAACGGGAATCGATTGTCCAGACAGTAGTTTCAGCGATCGCATGATGGTAATTGAAGAGATTGACATTTACATTAACAAAGTCACGCAAGATTACCTACCGCTGAGGTGAGAATTCCTTCAAGCATTGGCATAAAACTCTATTATTGAGTGCAGCAAGGGGTCACGATCAAGGAAGATTTGCTCTCTAGCTTTTGTTGCCTGAGCAGTTCACTCCAGGCATTAGAAGTCGGTTGGTCTTTGGAAGTTTGCAAGCGAGTTCCAAGCAGCGTGAGGGCATCGTACCAAATTCCATATTGAGCATAGGTTTTTGCTTGATCAAGGGGCGTTTTTGAGCCAGAGAGGGCTTGCTGTAAAGCTTGCGGAGGCGCAATTCGCTGAAGTCTGCCCTTTCGGATGAGTGGCAGATCGAAGTCTACGTCATCCGTCGATCGCTGTCCTGAACTATCACAGTACAGCGCAAGATCCCATTGATAGGTTCCAATCGCGATCGGCTTCGTCACTGAAAATCCCACAACTCCGGGCTGTGTTTTTGGCAGACGCAGCACCGTTTTGTAAACCGTTTGATTTTTGCTATCACGTAATCGCCACTCGACCAGTGTATTTTCTTGAATTCCGCTCGGAATATCAAACCAAATTGTAGGTCGATCGTTAACGGTTAACCCCCAACGATCATCAGGCAGGTTCGGGTAAGGAGTTGGAACTAAAGCGACTAGCCCCGGAAAAGCTTTGTCACAGGGTCCACGATGTCCGCCGCCTTGCCCGCGATCGCCGGGATCGCCGCGATCAGGTGGAGGGGGAGGCGCAAATTGGATCGCGGATTGAAGCTGGGCGACTTGAGTGGGTTTAGAGTAAGTTGCAGTAATGCTGATGACTGAAACGATCACAGCAGCGCAAGTGATTTTCATGGATGATGAGAAGTTCATGATAGTTCTCCCTGAAGTGTTTTAAGGTCTGAGCGGGTGGAATTGTTGAATCGATACGCGACAAAGCTACTATTGAGACCGAAACCGAGAAGGGCTGGAATGAGCGGAATCCAACCACTGTAAATGAGCATTAACCAACAACTTCCGATTAATAAAATAAAGATGATTCCGGTTGCGAGTAAGATGGCATTCAAGCGACGAAAACGCCAGATGATTAATCCACCTAAGAGTGTCCAGCCTGCAATCCACAGTGTTTCGATCGAGCTTGACCAAACCCAAAGGAGCGATCGACGATCAAGCACTGCACTCAAAATCTGGCTGACCATGTGAGCATGAACGACGACTCCTGGTAGTCTTTCTGGGAAGCTTCGACCATAAGGCGTTGCGAAATAGTCTCCACTGCTCGGAGCCGTGACACCAATCAGCACAATGCGATCGCGAATTGCACTAAGGTTCATGTCTTTGCTCAAGAGTTGCTCGACGGTGACTTGTTGAGCAATTTCAGAAGTCGATCGATAGTTCAATAAAATCTGACCGCCTCGCGAATCGAACCGCTGATAGCCTCCGGTTGGATTCGATAAGCTGGGAAAGACCACGTTACCAAGCTGTAGATGTTTATCGGGCGTAAAGCTTGGTGTAATCGGTGGTTGTTGGGTGAAAAGATAGCGAAAAGCAAGCTGTAGACTTAATCCATAAGGCGTTGAGCATTTCGCGATCGTGTCCGGTGAAGCAAACAATAGATGTCGCCGCACGACACCATCTCGATCTTGTAAAAAATCGCTAAATCCGACTTCTGACTGTTCAATCCCTGGGGGCGGAGCAACACCAGTCGGATCATTCGATTCGGGATCAGGGCGTTTGCAGATTGTAATTAAACGATCGTCCTTGGTTAATTGCTGCATCCGCGATTGTAAGCTTTGACGCTGAGTGGGAAAGTCTCGATAGAGGTCTAATCCGATCACTCGTGCACCGTGTTTTTCCAGCGTTTCAAGAACTCGATCGAGGGTTTCATCCGAGATTGATCCCCCATTTTGTGGTTGCTTTTGAATGTCTGCTTCTCCGACTTTCACAATCAATAATCGGGGATCAGGTTGCTCGGTTGGACGATGCTGCATGAGAACATCAAATGCTTGCAGTTCCGCAGGTTGTAGCCCTCCGAGCCAGCGAATTCCAGAGACTAAACCTGTGACGAGCAATGTACTGAGCGCGATCGTGGTGAACTGCGATCGCGTCATTGGCGGAAACAATTGTCGTTTCTGTCCGCACCAATCTTGCCAAGTCGGAGGCACTTCAGCCGGATTTTGGCAAATCACCGGAAGCCAAGTTGCACAAGGAAAATCCGTTTCGATCGACTGAAGTTTTTCTCGTGCTTGTCGAACCGATGAATACAAAGATTGTCCCCCGGAAAAAGCACTGAGAAACGATTTGAGAAACTCTTGAGCAACCCGATCGGGAACAGGTTCACGCATCACAATCACTTGGGGTAACTGTAGATCTGCGAGATCTTGCGCGAGTCCTAATCCATCACAGGAATTGAAAATTGCCAGCTTCAAGCCTTGGGCGATCGCTTGTCGCAATCCATATTTCAATTGTTCGATCGTGAGTGTTTCAGTTCGATTAATTTGAATGTAGCCTTTATCCTCGGTTGAACTATGACCTGCAAAAAATAAAACGTCCCAGTTCGATTGCCAAAGCTTTTCATGTAGTTCTTGCGCGGTCGGTTCGACTAAACAATGAATCTCAGTATTGGGTAAAGCTTCGAGTAATTGTCGATCGCGCTCTACATTAATGCCTTCCGCATTGCCCAGAATACTAAGAATTCGGACTTTCTTCGATCGCTGAACCGGAAGAGACTGCGACCTAGCAAACTCTGGTAAACTAATCGCCACCTCTGCATGAGGATAGTCCGTGAGAAAATCCCATAGACACCAGGGCAATCTTAAAACCTGATAGTCTTTAGCAACGATGATCAATCGGATTTTATCTTTCGGAGATAAGCGAGTTCGCAATTGTCGATCGATGACTCGAAACGAACTAGAACTTAGCCACGCATTTAACTGTAGCTGCAAATCGTGAGAGAGTTGCTGAAATTCTGCGGTCGAAATGTGTGTCACTTCCTCTTCATCGATTTCAAAGTCAGAATGGCGACGTAGACCTAAATGAGCATACAGCGCAGTGTAAATCGATCGCCATTGAGCAGCTCGATCGATTAAATTTGGAATCGCCGGAAGGCTACCTGTAAACTGCATTGGCGCTGAGCGTCCAGATTCCCAAAGCTGAGCGATCACTGTCGGAAATCCATCTTGCCAATTGCCTTGTCCAAGATTGAGAACAACAAGCTGATCCATAATTAAACCGTGAATTCCTCGGTGAAGCGGATCGAATCGATCGAGACTTGAACATTAAACTGAGTGCCTGCCGAACATCGAAAGCGTCTCAGTTGAATGCCATTATCTCGATCGCGGGCTGTGACAGATTGCACCTCGTTCCCTGAAGTCGTTAACAATGCGAGTGTTGCACCACTGGGTAAAATCGCATCTGATTCTGCCGATCGGAGTTGCACCCGAATCCAAAAGCGATCATTTTCTTCCGGTTCGATTCCCACAAATAACCAGTAGGTTTGCTCTCCGAATTCTAGAACCTTAATCCGCTGTACCGCAGCACTCATTTCAGCAGTGGTTCTGAATTGATACGCAAGATCAGACTGATTGCCTAGAAGCGATTCTAAGGTTTGCCAACCTTCGTCGATCGTATTTTGCAACCAGCGAGACAATTGCACAATCGCATTCGTTGATTGTCCTAATCGAAGTCGCTCCAACTGTTGTCGCCATTGTGGATTTTCGAGCAATGCACCCCAAAGCTGAAACGGAATCTCTAATCGAGGGTGTAGAATCGCAGAATTCGCTAATCGCTGGATTAATTGTTCTGCCTGAACTGTTGAGAGATTTGGTAAAGCTGCGATCGCTGCACGAGTCATTTCTTCTGAACTAACTTCTCGCGCTACCGTAAACACAGCAAAATCTCGAATCAGAGATTGAGCATCGAGACAATAAACGCGATCGTCTGCATCATATCGTCCCTGAGTTTTTAACTGATAGTGCGTGGTATAGCCCCAAATCAGAATCGAAGCATCATCTGGATCGACCATCACCGCAAGATAGTAATCGCCTACAAAACTTGGTAAATCAATCCATTCTTGTGGCACTCGGAACTCAGAAGTCTCGATCGCTTTATCAGGAATCAAAATCAGACGATGCGATCCTAGCGACAGTGCAGTTCCGTTCACGAGTTGCCAGAGCGATCGATCGAACACAGTCCGAATACTTGGATCGAGTTCAGATTCGAGCCAGGGCGAAACCGTTTGCACACAAACCTGATTGAGATAGGTATTCCACCAAGCAGGAGCCGAGGACGATCGATTGTCCCAGGCTGCCTGATTTAACTCGGTTGAGATTTGTAACAACGGTTGCGTCGGAACGTCGAGGAAAGTCATGGAAGAGCCTCCGAATCGGTTGGAGCCACGGTCTGGAGTTTAGCGACAATGCGCGGTTTTCTCAAGCCGTTACGTCCAAAAATTGATAGATATTCTTATCCACGTTTGGGTGGAATGGAATATGCAATGTGTTCGCGATCGAGATGAAAAATGACATAATTTCAAGGAATTCAACTACCAAGGATTGCCAATCAGAGTAAATGCAGCCCAGTGAAACGGATGTCGTAGATTTTTATTTTTCAACTCCGCAGCTAACCGTCGATCGCGTAATTGCGATCGAATCTGATCCGGACGGCGAATCATTTCAATCTGAGCATCTCTGAGCGCGTCTCCTTTGACCGCCGCAATCTTCAACTCTCGATAAAACTCCTGCATCAACAGCAGCGTACTCGAATCACTCACCGACCACAACGATGCGATCGCGGCTTTACTCCCGGATTGGACTGCGAGTCCTGCAAACCCCATTTCTGCTCGTCGATCGCCTAATGCAGTCTGACAAGCACTCAGGACTAATAATTGCACCGGGGGATTGTTTAACTGCAAAGATTTAAGCTGATCGAGTCGAAGCTTTTGATCCCAAAATTGAATATAAGACTGCGACACATCACCAGACGCAAATTCTGCATGAGTCGCCAAATGAACAATGCCATACGGAAATCTCGCGCGTTGTGCTCTCAAATTTGACAGCGTGAACGATTGATTTAATAACGTTGTTCCTTGCCACGGTTGCTGAGTCACAGTGGATAGTTCGATCGGCACTCCAGGCAGTGGAGGTTGATCGCTAAACGTCGAGGCTCCCATTGCCAAGATGCGGGTATCAGTTGAAGTTCGCGCTTGTCGATCGAGCAAGTTAAATGCGGGAATTAGAGCTAAGTTATATCGCTCAATCAAGAACTGTTTCCCATCATGCAAAGCTGCCATTGGAACACTGCGTAATCCAGTTCCTAAACAGAAGATCAGTTGATTGATATTTTCTGCTCGAAGGTCTGATTCGATGGGTGCAACAATCCAGCGATAAAGCTGTTGTCCGGGTTTAAGATAGTCATCTGGATCAGAATCTTCGCGCACAACGCCCATACGGAAAGCTTGAATCGTTTTCGTGAGTGCGGCTCGATTGGCATCTTTAATGCGACGATGAATCAGTTTCCCGCGCGGAGTCACAACCATCAAATCTAGATGTTTCTCGCCTGGAATCGCATAAAGTAACGCCGATCGTCGTCCGCTTCGCTGTTTGATTTGATTCAGCGATCGTGCAATGTCCGCAGCGGGTAAAAGCTGAGTGGTAAACTTTCCTTGAAAATACTCTTCAAATTGTTTCCGCCAGCGAGTTTCGATCTGTAAAATGGCTTCTGCGACATTTCCACGATCGAGCGCTTGAGCGACAGGATCTGGAGTAGGAGAAGGCGATGGAGTTGCAGCTTGAGATTCAGTGGCAACCAGATTCATTCTAAGGGTTGGAATGAGGGCGCACCCAGCTAAAGTGGTACAGAGTGCGATAGATGCAACGAGTTGATGCTTGTTCATAAGTCTTCTGGGAAACACAGGGTTAGTTCGATCGAGTCGAACAGACATCTGCAAACAATGGAGCCGTTTATCAGTTTATGCTGAATTGCTAGACGACCGACTCGCGTTTATCAAGTCTTCGTATCTTTGAATAATCGAATGGGTTTTTGTTGCAATAGAGACGCATTTGCTTCTGTGTCTCCTGGAAAAATTGACCGGACTCGATCGACGACTGAAATCAAATATTGATAGTCGGGCACTGCTGCATTGGTGACAACACCAATTTCTTGAGCCATAACCGAATCAATTTGCTGTAAGATTTGACGTAGTTCATCGGCTCTTTCTGCATTAGGACTGAGCAATAGTGCACCGAATGGAATGGGATGCGGATCAACAAAGAGAATGCGGAATTTTGCTGATTCGATCTGATTGCGATAAGTGTCAAATGCAGCAACCGACAGTGCTCCCGCCGCTGCTTTTCCTTGTGCGATCGCTTCGAGTGTCTCTTTCGGATCTGCGCTGATTAATAGTTCCGAAAGTGTCAAACCGTACAAGTTAAACAACGGTAGATAGTAATCGGTGGCTGATCCGGGTTGTCCGAGCGCGAAAACTTTTCCAGACAAGGCTTGCAGAGATTGAATCGGACTATCTTCACGAACCACGATCGCGGATCTTAAGTTTTGAACACCGGAGAGTGGGAATAGCGGGCGGTATTGGTATTGAGAAATGGCGATCGCGGCAAGTCCAGGAGGTGCGAACACGAGCGACCAAGCCTTTGAGCGGATGCGTTCTAGTGCTTTATCTTCGTTCAAGACTGGCTCTAAGTCGATCAGCGATCGAGTTTTTTCTTTGAGGTAGCTGCGGAAGCGATCGTAGCGTTGGAGAGTTTTGGCACTTTGGCTATCATTGATTGTTCCGATCGTGATCGATGTTCCTGAATGAGAAAGAGAATTCGTGCTGCAAGCCGATAACAGCATGAGCGTGAGAAACCAGCGACGAGAGAGTTTCACGATTTGCTACCTCAAAGATTTCAAAGAATTCACTACGAGAATTGACTGCTGCGAACAGGTTTTGTCACTCGCTGCGGAGTCAACAGGAAGTAAAGAACGCCGATCATGAACAATGAGAAACCAGCACAAGCGTAGAAGACTCCGTGCATTCCACCAAGTCCGAAAGCAATCCCTGATAAGATGGGTCCAATCGCTTGCCCGATCGATTGCGCCATTGCATTCGCGGACATAAATCCTGCACGAGTCTCATCCGGAGAGAGTCTAGCGAGTAGAGCGCGGGTCGGGGGAAGAGAAAGCGCTTCAGCCGTACCTAAAAGCAGACAAGGAATGAACAACAACCAAACATTCGTCATGAAGGGAATCATCACAAACGAAATCGCAAACAGTAGGAACGAAGCTTTGATCATCGTAGCTTCAGAGACTTTGCGAGAAATTCGTCCAAGCTGTGAAGCGAAGATTGCTAAGAAGACTTGATTACTTGCAAGGAGTACTCCGATGATCTCGCCTCTAGCATGTAACACTGTCCCTGCAAACATTGGAATATAGATATAACCAGGACCAAATTCGAGCATGAACAAACAAACGACTGATAACAATAAGCCCAGCACTTGAAGACTACTAATGCTACTCCAGATCTCTTTAACGTAGTTCTTGAGTGAGAATTTCTGTTCCTGAACGGCTTTAGCGGGAAGTTTCAACGTAGTCAGGACAAGTAAAGCCAGTGGAAGAGCCACGATCGATAACAGAAACACAAATCGCCAATTGATCTCTGCTAAAGCACCTCCAAGGAGCGGAAACAGCGTGGTACTAATCCCGATCGTGCCTGCTAAAAATGCCATTGCCGGAACAACAGCTTCCCCAGCATACAAATCTCCGATCAGCGTCAGTGCTAACAGTTCTAAACTCGCGGCTCCAATTCCTTGCAAAAAGCGCCACTCTAACAACGTGTGAAAGTCTTGAGCCGTTGCACAGAGAATTCCACCCAATGCGAATAACAACAAAGAAGGAATCAGAACCGTTTTTCTTCCGACTCGATCGGCTAACACTCCAAAAATCGGAACGCCAATCATAATCGGAATGACATAGACTGCAATAATTAAACCCACTTGATCCGGTGAAACATTGAAGGCTTTCGCGATCGTAGGTAAAGCGGGAGTGATGCTGACAATTCCGAGAATTCCAGTCAGTGTAAGACCGATAATGATGTGCAAGTTACGATCCTCAAAGAGATGATTTTTAGGTTTGCGGGTTGATCTTGATGCAAGACGTTTCATGATTGAAGTCCTGGGTAAAGGTCTGAATGCGAGAGATGTAGCTTGACTATTCACACGGTTCAATCTGAGAATTTATGCAGGTTGAAGCCATAAAAAAATGAGCCGTCAAGAGCATGAACGACTCATAGATGCGGACATTGGTAATATCAATTTGATTCATTAACGCAACAGATCCAGGAATTGTCGTCCCAACGCGAAATATTGGTAGAGACGATTCGGCGAATCGTCTCTACGTCGTCGGGTAAACGCAGGATCTGTCGCATTCATTGTTTGAATCATTACAAAGGTAATTTATTGCAGAATTCCAGAGAGTATTCGCTGTTGGAACTTCAAGGCAGTTTGAGGATTATCACTAATTTCTGCTGAGACAATGCGAACAAATTCTAAGCGAGAAATTTGCGGATACGATTTGATCGCTTTTTGCACAATAAAAGTCGCGATCGGTCCAACTAATTCGGCTAAATCCTGCTCACACTGGCGCACAAATTGTTCATCACAGGTTTGGGAAGCTTGATCAAGTAGACGATCAGAACCGTTTGTCACACGTTTAGGGACAGTATCTTGAATCGATCGAATCGATGGAGCCGATCGAATGGGTCGATCGAGGTTTTGGAGCGCATCGAGAACATCGATCGCGCACATATACCGATGTCGAAAATTCGCAACCACCATGCGTCCCAAGACTTCGGAAAATTCAGCACTCACCCGTACATGCCGCTGCCAAATCACATCTCCGGTTTGTGGATTACTTTCAAGCTGGCTCGGATGCAGTCCGCTTAAAGCCTGAATTGCCAACATTCCCAACGCATAGATATCACTACTCGGATTCGGCTGTCCGAGTGACTGTTCACGTGGAATAAACCCCATTGTTCCAACAATCACAGTTTTGGGAGTTTGCGCTTCAGGTGATTGTAGCTGCTGGATTTGCTTGACTGCACCAAAATCAATCAGAACTAACTTACCGTCAGCTTGTCGTCGAATGAGATTGCTAGGGTTAATATCGCGATGAATGACATTGTGATGATGAATAAAGTCTAGAATCGGTAGAACTTCTCGCAAAAGCTGAATGACTTGGTTTTCGTTCCAACGTGGAGCCGCAAGCAGTTCCGTTTCAAGTGAATAACCTTCGATCAATTCCTGCACCAAGAATAGATCATTTTCTTCCTCAAAGTAAGCTAACAATTGCGGAATTTGGTCATGCCTGCCAAGGTGCTCTAAGATTTCTGCTTCACTATTAAACAATCGCTTTGCTGTACTCAGGAACTTTGGATTATCCGTGTTGGGTTGGAGATGCTTAACCACACACTTCGGATATCCTGGACGGTGAAGATCCCGCGCTACATAAGTTTGACCAAATCCACCACTCCCCAATCCTTGAAAAACCTGATATCGCCCGTGTAGTATTTTTCCCAACATCGATCGATGCTCCTAGTTACTCAGAAAGTTGAAACAGAAACTGAACGAGTTGCCCTTTCCCGAAGCTAATCCGATCGCCCGATCGCAGTTTGTACCAGTTCCCCGGTAGGAGCGGATAATTGTTCAAAATCGTCCCGTTTGCACTCCCTGCATCTTGTAGAAAATAGTCATCGCCTTCGACTCGAATGTCTGCATGAATGCGCGAAACAACTTGAGCATTGGGAAGTTCAGACAAATCGATATCCGGGGGAATGCGATCGTTGGGTTTACCCAAGTGAATGATCGGGAGATAAGACGGTAATGCGATCGTGCGATTCGTTCCCGTGTGCAATAACTGAGCTTTCTGAACTTGCAAAATGGTATGAAATGGAACAGGTTTCGGTGTAGCTGCGTAGCTCGGTACAGTCGTGACAGCTTTTACCATCGGTTGATCGGGAATCGTTTCTTCAGGTGGTGTAGCGTGAATCATAGATTGTGCTCTCGGAAATGCGATCGGTTGTTTCGGTGAGACTAAGTAATTGAACACAGTTGAAGCAGCTAACGCGAATCCAGCACTGGCAAAAAAGACTCCTTGCATTCCCCAAAGACTGAAAGCTGTTCCGGCGAGAATTGGTCCTAGAGCTTGTCCAACCGCTTGAACCGTTGCATTAATCGCCATTACTCCACCGCGAGCTTCTTGAGTCGCTAATCCGGCAAGGAGCGCTTGACTCGATGGCAGCACCAAACATTGAGCAATCCCAGATAACAACATCGGGAGAATCAGAAGCCAAACATTGTGAAGTGAAGGAATGATTGCAAATGCGATCGCGCTGACGACAAAGGAGAGTTTAATTAATGCGATCGCGCTAAATCGATTCGTCAAGGCTTCTAACCGCGATGCAATCAATGACATCGATATTGCTTTACTTGCTAGAATAATCCCTGCGACCCATGCTGCACTGTTAAACGTCACACCAACAAGAATCGGAACATAAGTCACGATCGCACCAAAATCTAAGATAAACGAAGCTGCGATCGCAAGAAATAATCCGAAAACTGCCTGATTATTTACACTTGCAAGTGTCTTTTTCGCATAGCTACCTAGGCTCAACGGTTGAGGATTCTTCGGCATTCTTGGTAGTTTGAGCACCATCAGAACAAGGAATGCGATCGGGAATCCAACAACTGATAATAAGAACGGATAGCGCCAATTGAATGCTGCGAGTACGCCTCCGATTAACGGGTACAGTGTCGTACTAATCCCAATCATTGCAGCATTAAAAGACATCACAGCAACCATCATTCTGCCGCGATATAGATCGCCAAACAGTGTGAGTGCAATCAGTTCTAAGCTACTGCCACCAATGCCTTGAAAGAAACGGCAAGCGAGTAGTGTGTTAAAGTCTTGGGCAAATGCGGCGAAGCTACCTGCGATCGCAAATAGTAACAGCGAAGGAACTAAGATTTGCTTACGACCCAAGCGATCGACTAATAGCCCAAAGATCGGAGTCGCGATCGCAGCAGGCACAAGAAAAACAGACATCACGAGTTCGATCTGGTTCGGTGTGGCTCTGAATGTTGTAGCAAGCGTCGGTAAAACTGGAGCGATCGTAATTCCGCCCATGATTGCAACCAGTGTTACCGCATTGATAATGTAGAAGTTTTTGTCCTGAAATAGACTGCTTGAATTAGGGTTGTTCGAGTTCATGGCGATTGAGGTTCTAAGGGGATTGCTAATCTACACGCTTCGGAAAAGAGCTTTATGCAGGGCTAACTTTGTTGGTTGTTGAGGAATTTCATCGCAAGTCCAAAGCTTGTTTTCATGCGATCGAATGCCGTTGCTAATGTTCCAATTTCATCATTCGAGCTTTCTTTGAAGTCTGCGTCCATGTCTCCTAAGCTGACTTTCTGAGCAGTTCTGGCAATATTTTTGATGCGTCGAATCACTGTTGTTTTAAGCAGAACGTTAACGATGATGAGAACTAACGCAAAAACGCTTAACACAATGCCCATCACGATCGAGAAAATTCGATGTCCAGTTGCAAATACTTTCTCAGCCGGGACATAGATAATTTTGGCTCCGAGAACTTCGTTAAGCTTCCAGCCAAAACCGTTCTCGCTACCATAATCTCTGATTTGGCTTTTAGGAGCGCGATCGGGTGTCGAGTGACACTGTAAACAAGTCTGATTCGTAATCACAAAAGGACGAGAAATATAAAACAAGCGATTCTCAAATCCTGGAACGAAGCCAGAAGCCTCTTTCAGATTCGGTTGCTGTCGAAAATTCTCAACCACCTGAGTTTCAAACTCATCGGCTTTGTCTTTCAAATTAGTTGGATTTAACATCGCATCTTTGTACGCATAGTTCTTGTAACTATCGATGCCGCGAAACTGCTCGAAAATCGATCTTGCCGCAAAGCTCGGAACGACTTCAGGAATAAATCGCAGTTCGGTTTCTAGCTTTGGTTTTAGTAGCGGTGTGACATGCTGTAACGAGTAGCGTCTGGAAGCTTCGACCATTTCCATTAATCCGGTTGATTCTTCTACGATCGCAGTTTCCGCATTTTGTGATAGCACCCGTTCTAGTGCAATTCCACTTAGCGAACTTCCCACCAGAAATACAAAAATCAACAACACATTAAACTTCGCACTGATTTTTAGGTTCTTGAGTAGCATTGCTAAATTCCCAGTCGTTGAACTGATCTATTTCACGATTCACTCGAATGAGATATGCAGCTTCGATTCATAAAAAACACGGGACACAGTAAAACTATGCCCCATGTAGATTCGATCCCCTACTTTTTTCAGTTCTTTCCTACACAAACGACGTTTACGCCACCTTTCGGTGTGATAGCAAACCCCAACGGTGAAGGAACAACGGGCTTAGAATCTGCTAAAGATAGCTTGTATTGAGCGAGTACTGTTCCTAAGATGATTTGCATTTCGTACATGGCAAAAGCAGCACCGATACAGCGTCGAGATCCGCCACCGAATGGGAAATACTCATACGGGCTGTATTGTCGATCGAGAAATCGTTCTGGTCGAAAACTATGCGGTTCAGGATAGATAGCCGGATCGAAGTGAGTAATTCCCGTTGCGGCTCCGACTGCCACACCCGCAGGCAGTTCAACATCACAGAATGTCCACGGTTGTTTGAGTAAGCGAACGGCAAACGGAACAGGCGGACACATTCGCAGTGTTTCTTGACAGACCGCTTTAAGATATGGAAGTTTGATCAAAGCTTGTGGATCAGGAACAGTTCCAAGGGGTTCTAGTTCAGCGTTGAGACATTCGTATACTGCTGGTGTGTGATGAATCCAATAGATTGCCCAAGCGATCGACGATGCGGTCGTTTCGTGTCCCGCAAGTAATAGCGTTTTAAGTTCGTCTCGAATCTGTTCATTGGTCATGGGTTGACCTTGTTCGTCACGGGCTGCAAGCAGCAGACTTAGAATATCATCGCCGTCTTGCTGGTTGCGTCTTGTTTCGATTTCTCGATCGAGTAATTCATTAAACTTCGATAATGCAGCTTCAAACCTTGTCCAAATGCCAAATCCATTAAACAGATGTCGCAATGCAGGAAAAAAGATAATCACAGGTGTGAATGCTTCAAGATATTCCGCGACAATGGTTCGGAACTGTTCGATCTGATCTGGGTCACGAACGCCAAAGATTACTTGAATGATGATCTCTAAGGAAATCGCTTGGCTTTCTTGCTGCACATTCAGAGATTGATTCGATTTCCAGCGATCGCATTGTGCCAGAGTAATCGCTTGGATTAGTTGACCATACGCCACTAATCGCGCTCCGTGGAAGGCAGGCATCATCAGTTTACGTTCTCGATCGTGCCGCACTCCACCCAGCACTAACAATGAATTTTCACCGACTGCAATTCCAACATTTGCTCCTGTGACGGTATCAAACAAGTTCGGATCAGCCGTAAAAATCTGTTGAATACCAGACGGATTACCTGTGAAGATAACCTTTGTTCCAGTCATTGGAACTGTAAACACATCACCGTATCGAGCCGCGCAGTCTTGAAGAAATCGGAAGGTTTGAGTAGCAAATTGAGCAGTCTGCCAAGGAGCAGTACCCGGACCCGGCGGAAGGGTTTGGCGCTTGGGGATCGTGAGTTGCATAGTAACAATTTGAGGTAAATAACACAGTTAAACAGGAGCATCCCACTCTAGAAACAAATGGGCATAACCCCGATTTAGAGTGGTCGGAACATGGGTGAATGATTGGTCAGAGCAGAGACGTAAATTCTTGAGTCGTGATGCGAGTGTTTCTAGGGCAATGCGTCCTTCTCGGCGAGCAAGATGAGCACCCACACAGCGATGAATTCCATGACTGAATGCTAGGTGGTTCACGTTGTTGTGTTGAAAGCGATCGAGTTCAAAGCGTTCATTGTTCTCGAAGTGTGCTTCATCCCGATTTGCGGAGCCGTACACTAATAACAGTCGAGTATTTGCAGGAATGGATACATCTGAGAATGTGACGGGTTGAGTTGTTGTCCGAATGACTGCTTGCGTTGGGGCATCATATCTCAAACATTCCTCTAAAATAGTAGGAATGAGAGCAGCATCATCGCAAAGAGCTTGCCAACGTTCGGAACGTTCTAGCAGCAGTTTCAGAGCATTTCCGAGTAGATTTGCAGTCGGTTTATGTCCAGCAACGATCATTTCGATTAATAGATGGACTAATTCAGCGATCGATAAGTCACTTTTCAGCACTTCGCTAATCAGATCATCACCGGGTGTCGATCGACGTTGCTCGATTAGTTCAGCAAGAAAGTTTTGCAATGCAATAAAGCTACGAGCACATTCGATTTGTCGATCGGGGTTTAACTGCGAAGAATACAATTCGGTTAAATCATGGCTCCATTGTTTCACCGCCGCCATTTTTTCCAGTGGAACACTGTAGATTGTAAAAATCACTTCCAGCGTTAACGGATAAGCAAACTGCGCCAAGATATCTGCCCGTTCGTCTTGAATGAAACGATCGACCAATCGATTTGCAACGGTGTGAATCGATTGTTCCATGATTTGCAGTTGATCCGGCGCAAACACTCGTGCAAATGGAGCACGTAAGCGTTTATGAGCATCGCCATCACTCGTAACCATCGACACAAAGGGAAATCCTTGCCGCAAGATATCAATCACTTCTGGTGTGAAGTTGATTACCGAATGCAAACTATCCGCAGAAGAAAACCGTGTTGAATCTTTCAAAACCGCGAACACATCATCATAGCGAGTCAGAACATACGCATCGAACAGCGAACTATAAAAGATAGGTTCCTCAGACCTTGCTAAATGATAGAACGAGAACGGATCATCGAGTTGTGGATTCACAAACGGCTGAAAGGTTTGTCCAAGATGATAAGGACAAGTTTTTTGCTCGATCATAGGTGTCCTTCTTGAAGTTGAAGAGAAAGTAGCAGGTGTTAATGTTCACGTCAGAATCATTCAACTTATGCAATCAAGTCAATCAACGACTGTAAATGCAAAATGGATTGCCTTCTGGATCAAAGCCATCTGCGACTTTGAAGCCATCAACGCGATCGCGAATTTCACTCAAGTTCGCGCCTCGTTCGATCAATAACTGATGCGCTGTATGAATGTTCTCAACACTGAATGCCAGCTTTGATTGATCTTTGGTCGATCGTCGATCGCGGTTAATGTGCAGTACTAAACTGCATTGTCCCGTTGCAAACTCAACCCACGGTTGATTGTGATAAGTATTTAATCCTGCCGGAAATTGCACAGTCATATCCAAGACATCACGATAGAAAGCGACTTGCGTTTCCATGTCTTGAACATAAATGATTAGTCGTGTTAAGCCTTGTGTGATGCTCATAATCAGAATGTCACTTGTAATTGTTGAGGTCCGTGAAAAACAATGTTCTCTGCCCATTTCACAGGTCCATCGCTAAGTTGCAATCTGGGTAATCGATTGATCAAAACATTGAGCGCGATTTGAGCTTCGATTCGCGCTAGAGCAAATCCAACACAGTAATGAATTCCACCACCAAAGCCACAGTGTTTACAGTCTTCTCGTGCAATATCAATCTGATCAGGATTGATAAAACGTTCTGGGTCACGATTGGCTGATCCGAGCATTAATCCGACTTGCTCACCCCGTCGGATCAGCTTACCGCCAATTTCGATGTCTTCATACGCCCAGCGAGTAATCATCTGTACTGGACTATCGTAGCGAATTAGTTCCTCGATCGCATTTGGCATCAGTTCAGGATGCGATCGCAGTTTTCGCATGACTTCTGGATTCCGCAACAATCCGAGCATTCCTTTTGTAATCAGATTGATCGTGGTTTCGTGTCCTGCGGTCAATAAGTGAATACAAGTGGCTAGAATTTCATCGTCGTTTAGCTTATCCCCTTCTTCTTGTGCTTTTGAGAGCGCAGTGATCAGATCGGGACGGGGTTCGATTTTGCGTTGTGCGATCGCGTTCCTAAAATATTCGATAAATCCCTGTGTCGCTTGTTCTGCCTGAGCATAGATTTCTGGGGTAGGAGTCAACCGAGAAGCACTCGCATGTTGTAAAGCTAATGCCCATTCTCGAAATAAAGGGCGATCGTTGGGATCAACACCAAGTAAATCACCAATAACAATCACAGGCAGAGGAAAAGCAAAATCCTCAACGAGATCCATTGTTCCTTGAACGCGATCGAGTAAACTATCTGCAATCTCAACAATGCTAGGACGTAGATTTTCAACCACTCTCGGAGAAAACGCTTTATTCACTAACGTTTTTAGGCGGGTGTGATTCGGTGGATCGCGAAAAACCATCCAATTGCTGACCATCGATCGAAACCCTTTGAAAGCAGCAGGCACAGGCGATCCAGCATCGTCACCCCGAACTTTCTGAGCTTCGCGCCCGAACTTAGAACTATCAAGGATACTAACCACATCGGCATATCGAAACACATACCAGGTTCCAGATAGGCGCGGATTCGAGGCGATTCCCCAGTGAACCGGATCAGTGTCGCGATAGTATTGATAAATTGGATAAGGATCGGCAATCACTTCAGGAAGAAAGGGATTAAGTCGTTCGATCGTAGTAACTACCATGTAAGCTCCAGTGGGTATTGCAGAGTCGATAACATTTGCTGCATTTGGTCGCGACCTTCTCGAAAAGCTCTAGCAACCGAGGGTCGATCTTTTAATCGCTGAACATAGTCTGTGAGATTGGGTAAATCGTTGTAGCAATAAACCCATTGAAGATAAGCCAGTGTGGGAGCAGCCGTACAATCCGCGAGTGAGAAAGTATCTCCACCTAACCAACGATTCGATTGAAGTCGTTGATCAAGCTGGATACAAGCCGTTTCAAGTAATCGTTTTGCTTTGAATACCGCTTTCCCGCCACGTTCTTCTGGTTGGCGTTGAGTCTCTGCAAATAGCACTTCGCGCCCGTGATTGATATACACGTCGATCGTCCGCTCAATTATGCGAATTTCTAGTGCTTGATCGATAGGAATAAGTTTCGGCTCCGCCTGAAGTTGGTCTAGATATTCAATAATGCAACAAGCTTCGTAGATGCGTTGATTCTCGATTTCGAGCGTCGGAACTTTGCCAAACGGATTGATTTGCAAATAGCGATCGCGCTCTTTTGAATCAAATAAATCAACCTGAACCGGAATGAACGGAATGTTCTTTTCATAGAGCGCAATCAAAACACGCTGCGAATAGGAAGACGCAGGAGCATAATAGAGCTTCATCGGATTGCACCTCGAACCTGATCGACTAGGGCTTCTGGATTATTCGGTAAGCGATCGCTTCTCCAAGCAACATGACCATCGGGACGCACTAAGACATACGATCGCTCATATAGTCCAGCAATTTCAGGCTGAGCAATCGAATGTACAGTTAACGGAACTCCTTTGGCTTGGAAAGCAGATTGAATGCGATCGCATTCTGAATCGCCCTGAAAGCTCAGCAATACAAATCCATGCCCAAACAAATCCAACGTTGACTTTCCAGGTTCTAACCAAGCATGAGGAGCGCGACATCCAGGATAGCTCGTCTGCTTCCATTCAAACGGATTATCAGTCGGCGGATCAGCTTCAGAAACAATCACAGGCGACTCATATCGAAATCCTAAATGCACCCCTGGAGCATCAAACTCACGTCGAACATTACTCCGCTCCATGCCGATCGCCATTTGTTGTCGAAGCTGCTTTCCTTCGGGTGAATCACTCAAAATTGCAGGCGGAATCACTCGGCTTTGAGTGCGTTGTAAGTTTGCGTTCGCTTCTTCTAGATTGCGAACCGCGATCAGTTTTCGCTCGGTTTCATAACTATCCAGTAACTGTTCTCCTGCCCATCCTTTGACTGTTGCCGCCAGCTTCCACCCTAGATCGAGTGCGTCTCCAATCCCAGTGTTCATACCGAATCCGCCCGATGGTGACAAAGTATGAGCCGCATCGCCAGCAAAGAAAATATTTCCTTGTCGGTACTGTTCAACGACTCGATGCGACAAGCGCCACGGAACATTAGAAATAATGTTGATCGGAGTATTGATCACGATCGCCAATCGAACTGCTTCTTCTGGGTCGCGTAACTGTCCGTCTGCATTAGGCTTCAAAATCAGGCGATATTGTCCCTTTCCATCGACAGCCCGAAGTGGTTCTTGCAAAGTTGGATTGACCAGATAAAAAACCATTGCATTACGATCGCTCAATTGTTCTGCAAGCTTTGGCGCATCGAATACAACGCTCTGAAATACAGTCGTTTCGTGATACTGCTGTGATTGAACTTCACAAGCTTTCCGAATGTTACTTCGTGCTCCATCGCAAGCTACTAAGTATCGAGCCTGAATTACGTAAGATTGTTCTGTGTTCGTGATGTGTGCTGTAATACCTGAATCGGATTGCTCAAAGCGATCGAGCCGAGCGTTAAGATAAATCGGTTCGTGTTGTAGAGCCTTTAGAAATACGGGAGTAAACTGATTCTGAGGGCAAACCTGATCGGGTTCGGGTGTGTAACTTGGATGCGATCGAGAAGTCTTCACCCGAAAAATCTCATGCCCTCCCACGGCTGTTACCCAAGCAATATCTTGAGTATGATCAACCGGAAAGCCGACTTCTCGAATCGATCGAGCAATTCCCCAACGGCGGCACAGTTCCATTGTGCGAGATCCGAGTGTACTCACTTTCGGATCATTCACCGTTCCATCACTCTGCTCGATCAACATACAATTAATGTTCTGATATCGAAGTTCGAGTAACAGTGCAAGCCCGACCGGACCCCCACCAACAATCAGCACATCTGTTGAAGCTTTCATTTCTAACTCCTAAAAAACGGGATGCTCTGCGAGATCTGCAAAGAACTGAGCATAAAAATCAAACATTTCGCAAACTGTGCTGCTAACGACTGGGTACTCTCTTGCTTGTTGTCCGAGTTGTGCAAATCGGCGGGACATCATTCGACAAGCGATCGACGGATCAGGAATGTACCCAGGCATTTCGATTTCAAAGGCGGGTCCTGCGGTTCTACCACGCTTACCAGAGGGCAGTGTCATCAACAGTTCACCCAAAGGACGCATCATTCCGGTCATCACATCGATCGCGGCATTCATCAATTTTGACCGTCGCAAACTCGCACTTGGCATGTATCCAAAATGCTGCACCATCATTTGCATCATCAGAAAATAGCATTCATCATGAATTTGCATCACCCCGCGAGTCTCAGGAACCGTTACGATCGTGGTTGCATGATCATGAGCTTGTAAGGTTGGATTCCGCAACGCTGGATAAGCTGGATTCCAAGGAACCAGACAACCTGTTACACTATCAGTCATTTGTTGCTGAGCTAGAATTTCTGCAACACGGCGGAATTGTTGGAAGTGTGATTTCTCAAACTTAGGAGACTGCGGATCACAGCCTTCGCCTTGTTCCACGATGACATCGATCGCGAACAAAGCACTTTTTACATCATCGATCTCGAATTGATAATCAGGATTCGCTTTGTTAATGTCTTCACGTAAGAATAAATGATGCTCACCACCCATCCCTTTCTTCTTTGGACAGACAAACAGATCGGGAATGGTTTCGAGTCCTTGGCGAATTTGGCGATAAAGTTCGCTTAGAGAGCCGTAAGCATGGAGGTCTGAATCAGTTTCGCAGGTTAAATCCTCCTCTAGAAAATCAGGATATTCAAACCGCATAAACCGCTGGATCGTCGTTGCATTAAAGGGTTCAAGCGCGAAATCAGTCTCGATCGGGAATCGTTGATTCATTTCGCTAAACTTGGGTGCAGCCGCATAGAACGGTTCACCGATCGCCATCAGAATGTTATTCACCATGAGAAAGTGAATCATTTCTTCGTGCGAAATTTCTAACAACAATCCACGAATTCCATGATTGCGAATTTCTTTGTTATCGCCGCAAGCAATCTGCAATTGTTCCTCTGTCCAGCGTCCTAGCCTTACAAATTCTGCACCTGTGACATAGTTCGGAATCGAATAAGCTGCATAGATATATTGCAACATGACTGCGATTTCGAGTTCTGCTGCATGACGTAACGCTTTGACTAATTGATCCCGTGAAGTGAGCGATCGCTGAATGGTTTTCGGTTTTGGAGTTGCTTCTGGAACATAGCCAACCCGCTGTTGATTGTTCAGAAACTTGCGTAATAACATTGCTTTCGGATAAGACATATCTCGCGTCGGGGGCATATAGTAAGTTTTGTTGCGATTAGCTGGATCAGACATTTGCCACATTAATCGCGCGTAAGTTTCAACCTTACATTTGTCGGCTAAGCTAAACACTTCAGCTTTCATGAACGAGAAATTAAGCTCGTAGTACGCCAAAATGTGTTCATAAATCAAGGCAAAATCAACATCACGATCGAGAATTTTCTCTAAATGCCAATCATCTGTCAGCACCCGAACAGCAAACGATCCAACACCTGACCAAAATCCGAGTTGATCATCATTGTCGTAAGCTTTTGTTGCAAAATCAGGATTATTCGGATCACAAGGAAGTTCATCAGGTTGAGCAGAAAGTAAAATGCGCGTTGTTCCCGATCGCAAACCTTTTACTGTGATTGATCCACAGCCTTGATCATCAGTCGCGATCGTCGATTCTAATGAAACAATATCAAGTGTTTGAGGAAACTCATTTTGTAGATGCGGTAAAGCTTTCGGGTGATAAAACTGTCGTAAGTAAATGGTGTCAACTGAAGCAGGACGACCTCGGATAAACGATCGTACTTCCACTTCAGCCGCGAAATCCTGCTCCTCATTCGGAAACTCTAGAAACAAACAAGCCTCTTCAACTTGTAGATTAATCTCCTTTTCCTGAACTAAAATCTGCCCTTGTTCATCTGTGATACAAAGTGCTTCTTCTGGTAGTTCAAGCAAGGGAACATCAATGATTCCGCTTGTTAAATCATGAGCAGATTTATCATAGAGCTTGCTAGGAATTCGGGCGATTAATCGCTGAGTCTGAACCGTACGAAGTTCTAAATCACCCAAATCGAGCTTAGATGCGATCGCATGAATCGGATCTCCTTCAGTTGCTCGTCCAACACCAGGAACAGCAGTCACTAAATTTAAACTTGCAACTTTCGGAGTAATTTGTAAAGTTAGATTCGAGAGTGTCTTATTCTGCGGGACTAACAATCGACCCGACGGATACGATCGCATTTCACCCGCACACCACAGCCCGATCGTGCCATGCAATTCCCAAAACACAGGAGAATCCGGTTTAAGTGGCGCAGACATGTTGCTTAAACCAAACTGCACCACCAAGCCCAAAACATCCTCTCGCTGCATGGCTTCTCGGAGCATTGAGACGGTTGGCGATTGTGCGACTTCATCGCTCCACAGCCAATCCTCGGTTTTATCGATCGTGAATTGATGCACTGCTGATCGCTTAAATTCCGAATTGAGATAGTGATCCGGTAGTTGTTGAAGATGCTCAAAGGTCTGCCATCGAGCGGGTTGCATTCCTGAAACTGGAGCCGATAACAGATAGGGAGTATCATGCGATCGCGCTTCTCTACCAAAACTAAGCTGTCCGATCAATAAAGTCGTTGTCCAATTAGAAGTCGGATCACAATCAAATACTCGCGCCCGATTCACAGTCGTTCCAAGATATTCGTTGTAATGTCCCCAAAAATCGATGCTGCGTCCTACGATTAAATCGGTTTGATCGACCTCGAAAGGTTGGCGTTGAACACTGACGAATTTTGCATCGATCGCAAAGTGACCATTTCCACCAAAGTTCCATCCTTTAGCTGTACTAAACTCGCCTTGCTGATCAATTTCACCTTTTGCGCTAAATCGATCGAAAGCCCGATCGAGATAGTTGTGATAGTCAGAAAGTGGACGCTGATGATCAAACCGTTCACCATTCATGTAAACACTGTTCATGCTCAAATCGACCAATCCGTTCTTTTGTCCAGTCGGAGCATTGATGCGAGCATGACCCCGGAAATGTAGGCGAGGAAAATCTAAGATACTCATAGCGAATTAACCGTGAATTCCAGACAAGATTCTGGGCTGAGCCGTGGGTAGAATTCCAGATTGAAAAGGAACAGTCTGCTGTGTAACCATAGGTTGGAATGCAGCAATATCACTAATTGCTTCAAGAGCAGACTCGATCGAGCCTTGCAGCCATGCCGGAAACCGAGAACAATGTTCACCTGCAAAAAAGAGCGATTTTTGCGGTCGCGCGGCTTCTAGATAGGCAGGAACTTTAGAATCATCGTGCCAATGAACAGTGCAACCGCCTGCACTCCATTTGTAATTGCCCCAAGCGATCGAGGTTGCATCAATCACCATTCCCGATTGCTTCAATTCAGGATGCAGCTTGCTGACCACAGTTTGCACATACTGATAACGCTCGGTTTCCGACAAGTTGCCCATTCGATCGGCATCATCCCCGATCGTATAACTTGCCAACAGTGAGCTTCCTTGCTTGAATTGCACCGAAGGATAGTAAGTTTGTCGAACGCCTTCGCCGCTAATCGATGCTCCGCCTGCGATGCCTTCTTTCTGCCAGAAGGGTTCTGAACAATGGAATGCAACCTTCGTCGCCGGACAATACACCGTGTTGCGAATTGAGTTGAGTTTAGGCGCATCAAAACCAATCAATTCGATCTTTCGCAGCACAGAAAATGGAATCGTGCACAGTACATAGTCACAATGGCGCGTATATCTTTGTCCATTCTCGATCCAAGCGATTTCAACACCTTGATTTTTAACAGTCAGTGAAACAATCTCTTGATTGCATCGAATCGGTGCTTTGATAGCAGCAACGAATCGATCGATAATCTGCTCCATCCCGCCTTCAAGCTGTAGTAAATCATGGCTCGTTTCGGTCAAAATGTCGCTAAAGAACACATCCAGAGCTTTACTGCACCGCGCTCGAAATCCCAGGTTCTCTTTTAGGAATGTGTGTAAATCAATCGTTTGACCATCTTCGCTGAAGTAGGGATCGAGATCCGATCGCTCTAATTCATCCATCAATCGATCTGCTAAATCTTGCTCCAAACCGTCTCGCAAAGCACCAGGCGCGATCGCATCGACGATCGTTTTAATCCAAGCCGCAAACAATCGAGTTTTCTGGCTGTACCGAGCATCTTGAAAAATTCCTTGATAGCGTTCCAGCAACTGTGCATCTTTGAGCCGAAACACAGAACCTTGCACATTCATCAACGCATTGCTTTCCTCGAACACGGTCACGAACTTTCTCAGCTTATCTGCAAGCCCCAACTCATTGACATAATGCAAGACTAACTGATGTTGGCTCGGAATCCGCATTGCTCCCAACTCACTGTAAGGGGCATCCGAGGCATCACCAAACCGATGTGTCCAAACTCGTCCACCGATGCGCGGACTGCCTTCCATGATGTCCACTTCGTGACCCATTCGTTCTAGTTCATAAGCGGCAACTAATCCAGCGATACCTGCTCCCAGAATGGTGATGCGCTTTTTAGAGCGGGAGAGTTTCGTGTAATTTAAGCTTTCCATACGTGCTTGATGAACTCGACATTCTCACTACACGACGCGATCGAGCCGAATATGCAATGTCTTAAAAAATTAGCGATCGGGCTTCCTAAAATCGAAGACTTCAAGTAAGATAGCCATCATTCGGATTAGCAAGTCTACGATATCGAGCACGATCGCTCCATTGCTAGCCATCTTTTCTCTAAGTTTTTACTATGTCGAATACTATGTACAGAATTTCTGCTGTTCCCGTCATCCTCGGAACAAGCTGGCTGATCTGCAATCCTGCACAGTCGCAATCTGTTCCCGACTCAATGAGCCAAGTCACCAGTGTAAGTCAACTGAGCGATGTCAGACCGACCGATTGGGCATTCCAAGCATTGCAATCTTTAGTAGAACGATATGGCTGTATTGCAGGATATCCAGACCGAACTTATCGCGGGAATCGTGCCTTAACCCGCTACGAATTTGCGGCTGGATTGAATGCTTGTCTAGATAGAGTCAATGAACTGATCGCTGCATCCACCGCAGACTTGATCAGAAAAGAAGACTTGACAACCTTACAGCGGCTACAAGAGGAATTCGCAGCAGAACTCGCAACCCTAAGAGGGCGACTCAATACATTAGAAGCTCGAACTGCAACTCTAGAGCGGCAACAGTTCTCAACGACAACGAAGCTCGGAGGACAAATCATTTTCTCGGTCAATGCAGGCGGATTTAGCGGAGATAGAATTGTCGATCCGACTGGACGAGTGTTAGCAACCACGAATCCGAATCCAACGACTCTGTACCGATTCGGGATTGATTTGAACACAAGCTTTGTCGGAACAGATTTACTCAAAATTCGACTAGAAACAGGTAGTGCGAGCATCGATGCAACAGGTAGACCGAATGGAGCACTAGACAACGCAACAGGGTTACTAGAACCGAATTTTGGCAGTGTGCTGGACTATTCAATCAAGCCACCGATCGCGGGCAACATTGAAATCGGGCGATTGTTCTATCAATTCAAACCAACTCAGGATTTAACCGTTGCGATCGGTCCAAATATTCGCATCACGGATTATGTCGATCGCTTAAGTTATGCAAATCTCAGTTTCCTCGATTTTAGTACGCAAGCATTCTCGAATAACTTCACGCTGTTTGCTGTTGATGGTCCAGTTGCCGGAGCCGCGATCGATTGGAAACCTGGCGGTGGCGCGTTCTCGCTTCGAGCCGTCTACGGAGGTGCAGAAGCCTCAAATCCGGGCGGTAACAATCAACAAATTCCCGTGATTGGAACTGCAACATTTACCCGTGTCCTTTATCCACTACAAACGAGCATTCCGAATTTAGGCGGAGAACGTGGATTATTCGGACAAACTTACCAAGGAACAGTTGAACTCGAATACTCACCATCGAGAGCGTTTGCGGTTCGATTGCAATACGCGGGAGGTGAATTGTTTGGCAATCGATTTGATGCGATCGGAGCAAACGTTGAATATACCTTTGGCACAGGGATCGGTATCTTTGGGCGGTATGGACGGGGAAGCTATAACAACACAGCATTTGGAGATGTTACGCCCAATTATTGGATGTTTGGGATTGCTGCACGAGATTTATTCACACGAGGCGCTTTAGCTGGAATTGCAGTCGGTCAGCCGTTTATTACAAGTGCGATCGGGAATGCAACGCAGACTAACTTTGAAGCGTTCTATAACTATCCATTGAGCCGAAACATACAAATTACACCCGCGATTCAGGTGGTTACGAATGCGGGAAATCAAAGTAGTAACGGTACGATTTTTACTGGGACACTTAGGACTGTGTTCTCGTTCTAACAGGGTGTTTGAAAAGTGTCGTTCATTGCATTCACCCGCCCCGGACTGGAAGTCCGGGGCGGAATCAAACGGAGCGTAGCAACTTTTATCCTTTTCAAACACCCTCTAAAACAAAAGAGCCACTCAAATGAGTGGCTCAATCAATAAGACGTTTCAGAATCTATCGCAAAAAACTCTTAAGCCGCTCGAATTTCTCCCAAGCCGCTCCACTTGCTAACACTTCTCTTGCAAGCACGATCGCTTTTCTAACCGTCTCGATATCGTTCTCCATTTCTGGAACGGCTTCACCGACATAGAGCGCAAATGCAGCATTCAATGCCACCACATCTTGCTGAGCTAATGTTCCTTTACCGGAGAGTACAGCTTTCAGAATGGCTGCATTTTCTTGAACATCACCGCCGCGTAAAGCATGAATCGGAGTCGGACAAATGCCGATCGCTTCTGGATCAAGTTCAAGACATCGAACCAGTCCATCAGACACGATCGCTAAATCACTCTTATCGCCCAATCCCGCCTCATCTAATCGCTCTCGTCCATAAAGCGCGATCGCACGACGAATTCCCCGACGCTGTAGCACCTCAGCAAACGTTTTCACTAAAGTCGGATCATTCACGCCAATCACTTGCCCAGTCGGACACATCGGATTGAGCAGCGGTCCAAGTAGATTAAACACCGTTCGGACTTTCAGCGTCTTTCTCAGCGGCGCGATCGCTTTTAATGCCGGATGCCAATCGGGAGCAAACAGAAAAGTAATTCCCACTTCAGCGATCGCAGCTTCTGCTTTTTCAGGAGGAACATGAAGATCGAGTCCTAATGCCTCTAAAACATCCGCAGACCCCGTTTTACTCGATGCCGACCGATTCCCATGTTTTGCAACCTTTATACCCGCTGCCGCCGCTGTGAATGCCACCGCAGTCGAAATATTGAACGTCGATGCGCCATCTCCTCCGGTTCCACACGTATCAATCACAGGAACATGAATGCGATCGCGTAATGTTGCCTTCACCGATTGGGCTTGCAGAACCTCAATCATTCCGAGCAATTCTTCAACAGACACTCCTTTCGCCTGAAGTGCAGCTAGAATTGCTCCGGAGATCACTGGTGGAATCGAATCGTTTAACCAACCGTTTATTAAATTAGCCGCTTGATCGACAGAGAGCGATCGGCGATCGAGCAATTGCTGTAATAGCTCAGTAAGAATCATAATTCACTCCGACACATCATCGAGATTGCTAACTCAACACACACCGGAGCCGTTCCGGGTTGTGGTCTGCGTGACATCGCAGCAATGATTTGCTCTAGTTGATCACAGGGTTCGCGAAGCTGTCGTAGAAAAGTATCAAGAGATTTCATCACAGTCACCTACAAAAACTTAGCAACAGTTTGAACATCTTTATCGCCGCGTCCAGAGCAATTGATTACAATGCGAGGGCTGCCAGAGAGTTGAGGACACAAGGTTTCGAGAAATGCGATCGCGTGTGCTGTTTCGAGTGCAGGAATGATGCCTTCTAGCCGTGAAAGTCGCTGAAATGCTTCTAAAGCTTCTTGGTCAGAAATGCTGTAGTATTCGGCTCGATTGGTTTCCTTGAGATAACTATGTTCAGGTCCGACTCCTGGATAATCTAGTCCAGCACTAATCGAATGGGGTTCAATAATCTGCCCATCATCGCTCTGCAATAGATAGCTCATTGCACCATGTAACACTCCGATTCGTCCCTTGGTTAAAGTTGCTGCATGTTGATCGGTATCAACGCCTTTTCCTGCGGCTTCAATTCCAATCAGGCGAACCGTTGGATCATTGACGAACTCATGAAATAAGCCGATCGCATTCGAGCCACCACCGACACACGCCAACAAGATATCCGGGAGTCCGCCCCATTGTTCCATTGCTTGCGATCGCGTTTCTCGACCAATAATCGCTTGAAACTCGCGCACAATCATCGGATAAGGATGCGGTCCCGCTACAGATCCAAGAATATAGTGTGTGGTTTCTACATTCGTGACCCAATCGCGAATCGCCTCCGAAGTTGCATCTTTGAGTGTTCCAGTTCCCGATGCAACCGGATGCACTTCCGCCCCCATCAATCGCATCCGAAACACATTCAGTGCTTGACGTTCCATATCGTGAACGCCCATATAAATCACACACTTCAAGCCGAATCGAGCACACACGGTTGCGGTCGCGACTCCATGCTGTCCGGCTCCTGTTTCAGCAATAATGCGCTGCTTACCCATCCGGACTGCTAATAAAACTTGTCCGAGTGCATTGTTGATTTTGTGTGCGCCTGTGTGATTGAGATCTTCGCGTTTGAGATAGATCTGGGGTGCGGTTCCATCTGGTCTTTTATAGCGATCGCTTAATCGTTCAGCAAAATACAACGGGGTTGATCGTCCGACATAATCCTTGAGTAACTGCTGAAGATCTGTCTGAAATTGTGGATCGCTTTGATACCGCTTAAATGCAGTTTCTAGCTCAATCAATGCCGACATCAATGTTTCAGGAACATATTGTCCACCGAATTGACCAAACCGACCGAGCTTATCAGGTAAAAGTTGACTAACCATAATTTCTCCAAACTATTTGATCAATGCAGGTGTAATTGATGCTTTCAATTCAGCGCAGAATGTTTTCACGGATTCGAGTCCTTCATCTGCTAATCGTTGAACAAAAGCACTTCCAACAATCACTCCGTCCGCACCCCACTCCGCAAGCTGTCTCGCCTGTTCTGGCTGAGAAACCCCAAATCCAACAGCGATCGACTGATCTGTCACTTTACGAATCTCCTGAATCACGTCTCGAACTCGTGTCTGAAGTTGCGATCGCACACCCGTTACACCTGTGACGCTCACTAGATAGATAAATCCGCGAGACTGTTCTGCGATCGCTCGAATTCGCTCATCCGAACTTGTCGGAGCCACCAGCAAAATCACTTCAATCCCAATCGCATCGGCTCGATCGATTAACTGACTCGATTCTTCTAACGGCAAATCAGGTACAACGAACCCTTTGATTCCCGCATTTGCAAGCTGTTGAAGGAATTGATCAATCCCAATACTTAGAATCGGATTGTAGTAGGTGAAGAGAATGATTGGCGCTCGTAGTTTGAGATTCTGAACCATTTCGAGCACTTGAATCAGTCGAACACCTTGGTTTAAAGCACGAGTCGCAGCCGCTTGAATCACCGGACCATCAGCCAGTGGATCAGAATAAGGAATACCGAGTTCGATCAAATCTGCACCGTTTGCATCGAGGAGTTGAAGCGCGATCGCAGTTGTTTCTAGATCTGGATCGCCTGCTGTAATGAATGGGATCAGAGCACATTGATGCTGAGAGCGCAGTGCCGCAAAAGTTTGAGAAATAGAAGACATAAGCTCAACAGAGGATAGAATTGTTTTCTTTAACGTGAATTCGACAAATTCACTGCGATGCAGTCCCGCCCCGGAATAAATTCGGGGCTAACAGAACGAAGTCCCTTCAGGACTAAAAACGTCTTGCAGTCCCCTTTAGTGAACTTTCTCACATTAGCCTCGAATTTATTCCGGGGCGGACGAGCAACGAAGCGAGAGAACTTGCCGAACTCACGTTTCTCTACACGACCAACAATCAACGAATATGCAGAAGTTCTTCAACAGCTTGCTCTGGATTAGGTTGCTTCACCAGCGATTCACCAATCAATACGGCATCTGCTCCCGACTGTTTCACAAATGCTAAATCTGCGGGTGTGTACAATCCCGATTCGCTCACAACGGTAATTCCTCGTTGCTTTAACTGTTGTGAGCGCTTCGATAACAGCGATCGAGTTGTTTCCAAGTCCAGCGTGAAATCTGCGAGATTCCGATTGTTAATACCAACGAGTTGCAGATCAGGCAGTTCTAGAACGCGATCGAGTTCTTCCAACGTGTGTACCTCGACCAAAGCAGTCATCCCTAGAAATCCAGCCAGTTGCAGAAACAATTGCAGTGTTGCATTCGGCAGTAAAGCAGCAATTAATAACACCGCATCAGCACCATGATCACGAGCAAGATAGATTTGATACGCATCAATAACGAACTCTTTACAAAGCAAAGGTAAATTCGTGTGCTGTCGAACAAGTGTTAAGTTCTCAAAACTACCTTGAAAGAATGGTTCATCCGTTAGCACCGAAAGACAAGTTGCACCACCGTTCGTGTAAGCTTGAGCAATTCGGCTCGGATCAAAGTTTGGACAGATAACCCCTTTACTCGGTGATGCTTTTTTCACTTCAGCAATCAAATGAGGTCGGGCTAACGGTTGCTGTAGTGCGCTGAGAAAGTTCCGTTCAGTAGGAGTGACGCGCTTTTTCAGTTCAATCAAAGGGATTTGAGCTTTTCGCGTTTCAACTTCTTGAACTTTGTAAGCTACAATCTCTCGCAACACATGGCGCGGTGGAATCAGTTCAACAACAGCACGATCGTATAAATTCTGCATGATAGTTAGCCCAAGGGATAAACAGGTACGCTTGTATAGTTTCGGACTGCATTCTGAATGATCGTCATTCCCACATTATTTACCAGTGTCATAATCGATTCAGGATGAAACTGAACTGCCGAGATCGGTAAAGAACAATGCTCGATCGCCATAATCACACCATCTTCTGAAACGGCTGTTACCTTTAGTTCACTCGGTAACTTTTCCGGCAACGCATAGAGCGAATGATATCGACCGACTTCAAACGATCGAGGTAAATCCTGGAATAATTTCGATTCTGAATCCACAACAGAAACTTGAGAAACTTTGCCATGCTGCGGATACGATAAGATACCAAGCTCACCACCAAACGCTTCTACGATCGATTGCAGTCCCAAACACACGCCAAAGATCGGAATATTACGTTTCACACAAGCTTCGATCGTCTCACTCACACGAAAATCACTTGGTCTACCCGGACCCGGAGACAGCACTACTAAATCGGGACGCTCAGCATCTAAAACTGACTCTGGGAAGCCATGCCGCAATGTTTTCACGGTCGCTCCGGTTTGCCGAATATAGTTCGCTAAAGTATGCACAAACGAATCTTCGTGATCGATTAATAAAATTCGTCGATCGACTTGAGCTTTCCGAGGTTGAACCGTCAAATCTGCACCAAAGAAAGAATCCGTTCGCTGAGTTTGCGTTTGATAGATCGTCTGAAATAGTGCAGCAGCTTTCGTAATTGTTTCTTGTGCTTCCGCTTCAGCATCCGAATCATAGAGAACCGTTGCACCAACGCGCACCTCTGCGATCGCATTTTGCAGTTGAATCGTCCGTAGAATCAATCCCGTATTCAAATCACCCTTAAAGTTCAAGTATCCGACCGCTCCACCATACCAACGACGCGGACTCCGCTCATGCGTTTCGATAAACTGCATTGCCCATCGTTTCGGTGCACCTGTCACTGTCACTGCCCAAAGATGAGTCAAAAACGCATCGATCGCGTCAAATTCCGGTCTGAGTGTTCCTTCCACGTGATCAACGGTATGAATCAAATGACTGTATAGTTCAATCTGTCGCCGCCCGATCACTTTCACTGATCCTGGTTCACAGATTCGGGATTTATCATTGCGATCGACATCCGTACACATGGTCAGTTCTGCTTCATCTTTACCCGAATTGAGCAATTGAAGAATTTGTGCAGCATCCTCGATCGCAGTTTCACCCCGTCGAATCGTGCCACTAATCGGACAGGTTTCAACTCGATGACCTTCAACGCGCACAAACATTTCTGGAGAAGCCCCGATCAGATATTCACCCCCAAGATTAAAGAGGAATCCATACGGACTTGGATTGATTTGCATTAATGTCCGATACAAATCGCTCGGTGTACTTTGGCACTGCTTAAAGAAGCTCTGACTCGGAACAACTTCAAATAAATCACCACGACGAAAATATTCCAGTGCTTTCTCGACTTGTTGTTCATACTCACCGGGAGCATGATCAGAGGCTTGTGATGGCTTGTGATTTTGACCTTTGTAATCAATGACTTCGCCGCTCCGCACCAAGCCTTTTGTTGTGCCTTGCGGCATTGTAAAGTCATACTCGACCCGAAACGCTTGCTGTTGATAGTGATCAACAATCATTAATTCATCAGGCAGATACAGCACTAAATCACGTTGCGTTTCTGCTCGCGTTAATGTCTTCGAGAGTTGTTCAAACTGAAACACCAAATCATATCCAAATGCACCATACAGTCCTAAATGCTCGTCTTCTGTGCTTTCAAAGGTGCGAAGTACATCACGAATCACACTAAACACTGAAGGTTGACGGCTTCTTTCTTCTTCGCAAAAAGTTTGAGTTGTCGATCGTACTTTCCCGGTAATTTGCTGCTCGTGAATTTGAACTTCTTGAAGCTGCGAATGCTGCTGTAACCGTTCTGCGATAGAAGGTAAAAGAATTCGACCTCGATCGTTATGTGCCGTAAACGTAAACGCATTCTCAACAGTTGATAGTTCCAGCGGTGGATTCACAAATCCAATTCCCCAGCGTTTGTAGCGTCCTGGGTATTCATAGCTACTACCGAGCAAACCACCCCGCTGAGAATCTAAACGAGATAATATTTCTTCAGTTGCAAGCGCGATCGAGATTGGGGAAACAGTCCGCGTCACCGAAATTCCGCCTTGAGTTTGATAAACATGAGTACCAAGCTGCATGATCAATTCCTCCAGTTTTAGAACACAGAAATAGCAATGCGATTTGAAATCGATGAAGCTTTGAATGTAGACATTGAACCGCGACCCAAGAATTGCGCTAGCGGATTCAGTTCTTGCATTAATTGTTGAAACTCTGGCAATGTGAGCGATTGAGGACCATCAGATAAAGCTTGAGCCGGATTCGGATGCGTTTCGATCATCAACGCATCTGTGCCTGCTGCGATCGCGGCTTTTGCCATTGTGGAAACGAACTCAGATTTTCCAGTTGCATGACTCGGATCAATCATGATTGGAAGATGAGTCAGCGATCGTAAAACAGGAATCACAGATAAATCGAGTATATTGCGAGTGTATTTCGCATCAAACGATCGAATTCCACGTTCACACAAAATCACATTTGGATTCCCAGCCGCAAGAATGTACTCAGCCGCCATTAGCCATTCCTCGATCGTTGCTGATAGTCCACGTTTTAGTAACACAGGCTTACCTGCTGCACCGACTTTTTTCAGCAGTGCAAAGTTCTGCATATTCCGCGCACCAACCTGAACAATATCTGCGATCGCAGCAACTCGCTCCGTATCTGCGGTATCCATCACTTCAGTAATGATTCCTAATCCGGTTGCTTTTCGTGCGGCTGCGAGTAGCTCTAATGCACTCTCACCGTGTCCCTGAAACGCATACGGCGACGATCTAGGCTTATAAGCGCCTCCTCTTAGAAACTGTGCGCCTGCTGCTTTGACGACATGTGCCGTTTCGACAATCATTGCTTCATTCTCAACCGAGCAAGGACCCGCAACGGTCACGATCGGATGATTTTGTCCAAAAACAACCTTACCATTGGGTGTTGGAACGACAACTTCGCTCGGCTCTCCGTAACGGAACTCTAAGCTGGCACGTTTGAACGGTTGCTTTACGCGCAATACTTGTTCGATCGATGGACTCAGTTGTTGAATTTGGTCGATGTTCAGCGATTCAGTTGCACCCACTAACCCAATCACGACTTTTTGTGTCCCAATGAGCTTTTCGGGTTGAACATTGAATTGTTTAAGCGCTTGCATCACAGCTTCAATTTCTATCAGCGGAGTCCCACTTTTCATCATCACAATCATGATTCAGCTTCTCCTGATATCGTTGAAGCTTCTCACGTCCGATTTCGATCGCTTATGCAAAGTACTGATAAACAAAATTCACAACTTCTGGAATTTTGCCCTGATAAACTGTAAAACAGGGAAAGCTCTACTCTTGGTTCAGCGCCATGCAAGTCCGCCAAAGCATTATTGATAGATTCTCCACCTTTCTGCGGCTCGAAGATGAGATTACAAAAGGATGGATGGCTGATGCGAAATTGCACCGCAGCATTGCACGATCGCTCAATCATCACCCCGAAGCGCGAGAATCCGAACAATTCTGGTCGATGTTCTGGCATCAATCCTGGCGACGAGAACAAACCGCGATCGCACTCGGTCATCTGTCTGCCTACCTCCAAGAAGTTTGCTATTGGAGCGCAAAAACAGTTAAATCTCATGCTGGAACCGTACGATACACGCTGGCAGATTTCTTTCAAGTTGCGATCGCTGAAGTTCCAAAAATTCTCAATGCTTGTGATCCCAACGGACAAGCCGCACTCAAAACCTACGCCAACTCTGCGTTTGGTAATTTAATCCGAGATTTCTTGCGACAGCGACGAGACATCGATCTCTGTAATGAATGGGGACTGTTACTCAAATTGAGCCGCAAACGTCTGACTGAAGTTTTGATTGCTGAAGGATTGAATGCTAAAACGATTGAACAATATGTCTTAGCATGGCAATGTTTTGAATCGCTGTATATTCCTTCAAAAGCACCAGGAGTGCGGCGAACAGCGGCTCCGACTTCAGAACTTTGGAGCGCGATCGCAACTCAATACAATTCCGTCTCCGGAGAATCCTGCACACCTGCTACGATCGAACGTTGGTTACTATACTGCACCTCAAGAGTTCGAGCGAATCTCTATCCATCCGTTGCTTCGCTGAATGCTCCGAGAGTTGGACAAGACGAAGGAGAATTGCAAGATAGTTTAGAAGACAGCACCCGTGAATCATTGTTAGCTGAGATGATCGCTCAAGAAGATATCCAACTCCGTCGAGATCAATATCAGCAGATGAATACGGTGTTAACGGAAGCGATCGCGGCTTTGGATGAAACCATGCAGCAACTTTTACGGCTGTATTATCATGAGCAACTCACTCAGCAACAAATCGCTAAACAGCTTGGAATTCAGCAATATGCAGTTTCCCGTAAGTTAACGAAGCTCCGAGAAACGTTATTGTTAAAATTAGCACGTTGGAGCCAAGACACTTATCAGACTGCGATCGATTCCACGACGCTGAAAAATATGAGTCCGATTTTAGATGAATGGCTGCAAAACCTCGATCGACGATCGTAAACTGATGTATCACTTCTCAAGCCCAATTGTTTGATATGAACCAATATTTCGCAACGGTCGCACGCGGACTCGAAACACTCGCAGCACAAGAACTAGAACAATTAGGCGCAACTAGAGTCGAACCAGGATTTTGTGGAGTTGCTTTCACAGGCGATCTCACCCTTTTGTATCGAGTCAATCTTTGGGCGCGATTGCCTTTCCGCATTCTGATGAAGCTGCATGAATTTCCGTGTGAGGATGCGGAAGATCTATATGAAGGAGTGCAATCGATCGATTGGTCGGAGTATCTTACGCCCGATATGACATTAGCGGTCACCGCAACAGGCAAAACGAAACAGCTTAATCATACGCATTTCACCGCTCTTCAGGTTAAAAACGCGATCGTCGATCAGCAGCAAGACCAATTTAGCGATCGTTCCAATGTTGAACTTCAATCCCCAGATCTTCAAATCAATGTTCATCTTGATCAAGACCGATGCACCGTCAGCTTGGATAGTTCTGGCGAAAGTTTACATCGTCGCGGTTATCGTCCAGCCGTTGGTGCTGCACCCTTGAAAGAATCATTAGCCGCCGCACTGATTCAACTCTCTGGTTGGCAACCTAAACAGTTCTTTTATGATCCGCTTTGCGGGTCTGGAACGCTACCTTTAGAGGCAAGTTTGAAAGCACTCAATGTCGCTCCAGGATTGTTTCGAGAGCGATTTGGATTTGAAACTTGGCTAGATGCGGATTTGACTTTGCTAGAAGACTTGATTCAAAATGCGGAAGAAAGTCAGCGAGAAAGTCTTCCTGCACCGATTTGGGGAAGCGATCGCAATTCAGATGTGATCGATCAAGCGATCGTGAATGCAACTCAGTGTGGTGTATCCAGTCATGTTTACTTTACAACACTTGATTTAACCGAGGTTGCGGCTCCCTCTGATAGTGGAGTTTTATTTTGTAATCCGCCGTACGGTGAACGGTTGGGACGCGATAGTGACTTGGGCGCATTCTACAAACAGTTGGGCGATGTTTTGAAGCAGCAATTCAAAGGTTGGACAGCGTTTGTATTGAGTGGAAATAAGGAGCTTGCTCAATCGATCGGACTGCGATCGTCGCAAAGATTTCCGGTCTATAACGGAGCACTGCCTTGCCAGTTAATGAAATATGAATTGTACTAATACAATTCTAAATACGTTTTCCAGAACTCTAAAGTCGTCATTTCGGGAAGCATTTCTCGATACTGTTGTTTGAGTTGAGGAAATTTGATCAGGAGCTTCCAAGAAAGCGCGATCGCATTCCAGAAAATTCGGAAGAACTCAACTCTAGAAAACTGTACGGTGAATCCTTCGCGCGTTGTAGATTGATAATATAAGACAGTTTTGGCTCTAAAGGCATTAACAGGGCGGTAATGGTGGATTGGAGCAATTCGATAGCCTTTGTTCTTTAGAGTCCTATCGCTGTAAAACAGAAATGAAGGCAGTAGATGTCCATTTAGCGACAATAATCTAAACCAACGATGTAACGCTGTTTCTGATTCCTCAATACTTTCTTGATATTTCGTTTGGATAAATTGTAGCTTCGAGTTTTTAATCGTTTTCTCACCTAAACGGCTCACTTCTACATTATTTTGCTCAGGGTCGATCGATTTAATGTAAGTCGGACCTCGGAGAAAATCACTCACTGCTTTCAAGATAAGATTCGCATTTCGATAGCGGTAACAGAAAGCTTCGCGAACAATAAATTTAAAGGATTGCTTTGCAGCTTGAAGTCTGCCATATTCTTCTGAAGTTAATGCTTGAAGAATGATCTCATTTCTACGTAAGTAATAGTTAATTAATGGAGAATACTTGTTCTCTAATGGTTCATGCCAAACACACACACTATTCAGCATCGTAATTTGATAGTTCAATCGTAACGGCAATTCCATATCATCCATTTTGATGAAGAAGGGATACGGCAAATGATCGCGATCGATAACCGTCATCGGAAAACAAAAGAACCACCAACCACTGTAATTGATATATTCTTCTTCTTCGTTAAGCAGAACGTTTTCAACTTCTCTTAAATCCAAATCAGGCTTGAGCCGAATCGTGCCATTGTCCCAAATCGCGCCATTCTCATGCTGAATGTATCTGGTGTCTAGGTTCAACATGCTACCCCCTAGACATAATTTCTCATTGTTAATGAAGCGTTGAAAACTGTAGACGCGCTTAAATACTTCTGGATCAACAATCACATCATCATCCATAAATACGATATGAGTAAACTCATCGTTGCGAGTCAAAACCTCGATCGCGCCACGAGTATAACCGCCACTTCCACCCGCATTTTTATTCGGAATCAGATGAATTGAAGGATGATCAAAGTCTTTCAGCGTTCTACCATTATCAACAATGAATACTTCAAAGCTATCGGTATCGAGTAAAGCCGTTTGCAACGCTCGTACATTTCGCTCTACATAAGCTTCTCTGCGATAGGTGCAAATGACGATCGCAATTTTCGGCACTCTTTGCGGTTCAGACACTGTTGCCCCAATCCATCCACTATCGAAAAGACAGCGATCGTCTAAAGCCTCAAGCTCTAGATACAGAATCCCTTGATACGCCTGAATCCGAACATCAGAAAACACGCAGTCTTCTTGTAGTGTCTGATGTTCAACGATCTTTTGATTGACTAGAACCGGAGAATCTGAACATCGATCGAGATTCAGCAATTTAACTCTAAACCTTCCTTTCAGCGTGACGTAAAAATGAATCGTTTCTACCGTAGTATAGTTTCTCCACTTATCGATCGAGAACGCATTAAAGTACGTGTCAAACTGAATTTTCTTTTGTGCTTTTAGTTCAATTTGCCCTTGCTCATAATCAAGAAAGCAATCCTCGTCGAGTCTGACGTAGAGGTCTTCAACCGTACAAATTTCAAGCTTGGGGAGTACGATCGTTTGTAGTAAATCATGGCTCGTTTCTACGATCGGAGCAATCAGAGTATCGGTCACGATTTCGTCTCCTGTGTTCTAAATGTCCAAGTTGATGCTAAATAGGCTTCTACAACTTGCTGTGCATCCCCAAATTGCTTGACTCTACCTTTCTCTAACCAGATCGCAGATTCACACGACTGTTGAATAAACTGCCAGTCATGCGAGACAACAATCACTGTTGCATCTGCTTTCCAAAATTGCTCAATCCGCTGTTTGCACTTATTTCTAAAGCTTTCATCCCCGACTGATAGCACCTCATCGAGAATCAGAATATCCGGTTGAACATCAGTTGCGATCGCAAATCCTAACCGAGCCGCCATGCCCGACGACAAAGCCTTCACCGGAACTAAAGCATATTCTTCGAGTTCAGAAAACGCCAACACAGAATCGATTCTTGCCTTCATTTCCTGACGTGAAAATCCTAGTAGTACGCCATACAAGACAATATTGTCCCGCACCGATAGTTCAAGGTCGAATCCCGCTCCAAGTTCAATCAACGGCGCAATCTGACCTGCTACCCGCACATGTCCCTGAGTCGGCTGCAAGATACCGCAAATCACTTTTAGCAAGGTCGATTTTCCTGCGCCGTTTGCTCCTACAATGCCAACTTTTTCGCCTGCATGCACGACAAAATCAATGCGATCGAGCACTTGTTTTTTTGCAGGACGACGAAACTTACCTTCCGCGATCGACAACACTGTTTTCTTCAAATCATAAGAAAACTCTTCCTGCGTCCGTCGCCACAGCGAAACCTGATTCAGACGTATCACTTCCATCACAGCAAATCCATAAACGAGTGTCGCCATGCCCGAAAACAACTAAACCCGATCGCCCAAAAAATAATCCCAGTTAACAAGGCTTGTGCAATCAAATGAAAATCAGGGTGCATTCCTGACAGCGTAATTTGTCGAATGCTTTCAATCACAGGCAAAAGCGGATTCAGAATCAAAAAAGAGCGAACCGAAGCAGGCACGATCGCGGCAGGATAAAAGATCGGACTACTCAACCACAGCACAAACACGGTTAGCTCATAAAAGTAAGGCAAATCCCGAAAAAAGACAAACAATGAACTGGTCAGCAATCCAATCCCAAGGCAAACAAGCGCAAGGGAAATCAACGGCAGAAACAAAACAAGAACATTCAGCAGGCTCCTTGAATTGATCAGCGTCATGATCACCAGTAACGGCAACACACCAACGATGAACTGAAAGACATTCGCAGCCACCATTGAAGTCGGAAATACACTCGTTGGTAGAGAAATTTTATTTAGCAATGCTCCATTGCTTACCACACTCCACAATGCTTGAGTGGTGCAAGCTGAGAAGAAATTAATCACAACCAGCCCAGTGAACACCGCCAAAACATAGTTCAACAGCGAATTTCCATAATATGCGGCGAATGCCGTTCCAAAGATTGCGGTGTAAACTCCGGTCATCAGTAACGGATTGAGCAGCGACCAATACACACCGAGAATTGATCCCCGATAGCGGACTTTCAGATTGCGGCTCACCAAGACTTGTAGCAATTCCCAATAATGCTGGAACTCTGTCCAAGATCGATTTGTTTTCGTTGATAAAAGCATCTCACACCACTTGTTTGCACTATAAAGACGTAACCTCATCAATTCGCTGCACCGATCGACCCGCTTGAGTTTGATAGAGTTGAATCCCCGAAGCCCATCCGACTCGAATTCCTGCGATCGCTTGTCGAAAATATTGTGCGATCGTGCTCATCGGTAATCGATGCGTCAACCGTAACCGTAAGATTCGCAGTCCACATCGATAGATCAACAGCCGCGTTAATCGCAAGATAAAAATCGGAAACGGAATCCGCTTAAAGCCGTGTTTCAGAGCAAAATAAGTCGTATTCTTCGCCAGTGAATACCAACAAGTTAGATGCTTTTGATCAACGCGATTATGACTTGCAGCAGGATAATGTTCGACCACACTATCAACATAATGCACTTCGTAACCCGCCCGAATTAAGCGTAAACACACATCAGTCTCATCAAGAAAATAGTCGAAGAACTCGTCGTATCCATTGATGCGCTCTAGCAGGTCTTTCCGAAACGAAGCATTCGTTCCCATCACACCATTAAACCAGAATCCATCCGGGCGATTGTAGTTCGTGGCAAACTGCGATCGTATAGAGATCGTTTCGCTCAAAACATTGGTAATTCCCCGCTGAAACTGCACCGGATGACCAGAGCGCGTCACATCTCGAACCGCTCCACCCACAGCCGCACACTTCTCTCCGAATCGGGTATACCCGGCTAAAAGTTGCTCGATCCAATCGCTCGGTAGCACTGCATCATCATCAAAAAATGCCACAATCTGACCCGCAGCCAGTTTCACACCGATGTTGCGCGAGTAGCTAATATTTTTCGAGGTCACTCGCTTGAACTTCACTGCAATATGACTATGGCGACTAAAACTATCGACAAGCTGACTCGTTGCCAGAGTCGTCGAAGCATCAATGATGACGATTTCAAGATGAGAATAGGCGAGTGATTGAATTGATCGCAGTGCTTGTTCTAAGATCTGATGGCGATCAGTGGTGCAAATAATGATCGATACGAATGGATTCGGTGGGAGGGACACAAATGCTAACCTCGCTGATTTCTGAAGTGCTTGAACTTGCCAATAAATGCGCCAAAGTTGCCCCAAGGTTTGAACGACCGCTATCCATAGCGCGACAGGACTGAGATTGAGCAGAACATATCCACTTCCTGTAAAGCAATACACCCGTTTCGCTGATAGTGCTCTCAACAAAGCAGGCTGGCGATAATGCACGATCGCACTGTCGATCGATGTCCTCTCAGGGTTCGGCTGATCTGGCGCGATCGAAGGCTGCATCCAGACGAGATCGTATGGATTGAGAATGTCTTTTAATGACTGCTCAGTGTGGCGAAACGGTGACGGCTTTTTGCCTCGAATGTTATTGATGAAATCTTGATAGCCATCCATTGCGATCGCGCTAAGAAAATATCGTCCAGTCGCCGCATAGTAAACCAGTCGCGGCACACTCGCAAGAATGCGCTTAGCGACAAGTTCAGGGCGATGTTTCTGCCAGCAATAACAGATATTGCGCTCATCGTAATAGCTAATCCATGCTCTGCCTTTGAAATCGGGTGAATCGTGCCAGATTAGCGATCGAGGATTAACCGCAACAATCCAGCCCGCCTGCTGAACCCGCAAGCACCATTCCACATCATCAAAGTGCAGAAAATAGTCCTCAAAGCCTCCAATTCCTTGAACGATCTTGTGTCGCACTAACAATGAAGCTGCCGCACAAATATCAACTGGAATGTATGGCTGATCCTGATCGATCGCATCAGCAGAACAGTTCGCAAAATTAATTCTCAAGTGGGCTTTGACTGGATCAACAAAGCTACCCATTTCTTGAATTTTGTCTGGTTCCTGAGCTTTGCGGATTTGTGATCCAACGACTCCCACTTCACGATGTGCTTCGAGAGTTTGAACTAGCTCAACGAGTGTAATTGAATCAATCCGAACATCATTATCAAGCAACCATACATAGTCGTAATTCAATTGACTAACATGAGCTAATCCATACGAAAAGCCACCAGAACCGCCCAGATTCTCGCCCGTTTGCAGAACTTGAATCGTTTCGTATCTCTGCTCTAAAAAGCTCTGACTTCCGTCCGTCGAAGCATTATCAACCACATAGAGATCGAGTTCGATCGCATTAAGCTCCAATCGATGCAAATCTTGAATCAATTGGTCGATCGCGTTCCGCTGATTCCAAGTCACAATAACACTCGCAATTCTGATCTTGTTCATGATTTAATTGCAACTTCAAGTGCTTGTTTCTGAACCAACTGCTGATAGGTCATTAGTGCTTGAGCAATCACCTGATCCATGTTGTAGTACTTATAGGTTGCTAATCGACCCACGAAATGAACATCTGGAGTTGAATCTGCGAGAGCTTTGTACTTCTTATAAAGCTCAGTGTTCTCAGGGCGCGGCACTGGATAGTACGGATCGCCCTCAGCACGAGGAAATTCATAAACAATGCTGGTTTTGGGATGCTCTTGTCCGGTGAGATATTTAAACTCAGTAATTCGAGTGTAAGGATGTTCGTTCGGATAGTTCACAACCGGAGCCGATTGATACACAGGCTGATTTAGTGTTTTGTGTTTGAACAAGAGTGATCGATAAGGCAATTCCCCGAATCGGTAATCGAAAAATTCGTCGATCGGTCCGGTATAGATCATTTCCCGATACGAAAAAACATCGCGAATCTCTCGATAATCGGTGTTCAACATCACTTTGATATTGGGATGTGCTAGGAGATTCTCAAACAAGCGAGTAAAGCCATGAAGTGGCATCGCTTGATAGATATCGGTGAAATAGCGATCGTCGCGATTCAGCCGTGTCGGAACTCTTGCCGTCACAGATTTATCTAGCTCCGAGGGATCGATCCCCCATTGTTTGCGCGTATAGTTACGAAAGAATTTTTCGTAGAGTTCGCGCCCTACTTTACTAACGACAACATCTTCTGAGGTGCGGATATAGTCTTTTGGTTCAGCGATCGAAGCAAAAAACGCTTGTAGTTCAAAGGAATTCAAGTGCAGCCCATAAAGCCGATTGATCGTATCTAAATTGATCGGGATCGGGACGAGTTGACCATCTACACTGGCACGAACGCGATGTTCATACGGTCGCCACTCGGTGAAATTAGACAGGTACTCGAATACTTCGTGCGAATTGGTATGGAAAATATGAGGACCGTATCGATGAATCAGAATGCCATCCTCGTTGTAGTGGTCATAAGCGTTACCGCCGATGTGAGTTCGACGATCACAAATGAGCACTTTCTTTCCCGCCTGACTTGCCAATCGTTCCGCAAGTACGCTGCCTGCAAACCCCGCACCAACAATAAAGTAGTCAAACATCACGGTATTATCAGCACGAATGCTTTACGAATTGAGCACAAAAAACCGCGCAAATCGAGTAAAAAAATGACTCCGACTAGGATTAGAAATACTTCTGCGATCGCTCTAAATCCTGTTAGTTTGTTGTATAAGGATAGTGTTGTTCGATACACTGTATTTAAACAAGGTTTCATTCAGAAAAACTGCGTAGATGATTCGTGAAAGATCCCTTCAAATCTCCAAATTTTGTGAACGTTTTTGGAACCTATATTTCTCAAGTAAGGTAAACCTGAAGTTAGAACACTACCTCCATCAGAGGGCAGAGTTAACTGTGTCATCGTGCAGTCTCTCCTGTGACAGATGGACTTATTCAGACATTTCCCGAAAGAATAGGATTCAAATTTCTCAGCGAGGAACTTATGCCTGTGAACGTTGAGCATGGAGCGTTTTATTCTGTTCAAGAACTGTCTCAAATTCTGCATACGTCTGAAGAAGAAGTGATAGCAATTCTGAAAAACGAAGATTTCAGCAGTTGCGAAATACAGGGTAATCTTCATCTCAATAAAGGGAACTTAGAAGCATTCTTCGATCGCTATTTTGCAATAAAAGGTATTTCTGGTGACAGACAATATCCGATTCCTAAATATCTAAAATCTTCACCTGAACCTTGGACAACAACACTGGTTCAAATGTATGAGAAAAAGGTTAATTTTCCTGCTTCTATTTCACCAGAGCAAGGCGAATTCCTGAAGAGTTTTATTGGAAATGTTAATCCTCGTACTGTTGTAGAAATTGGCTGTTTTACAGGAATTTCTACGATTTGGATGGCAGCCGGATTAGAGCAAATTGCAAGTCCCGCAGTCATTCAATCGATCGATTTATTCGACGAGATTCTACCCTGGATGCCCACCCGCCACGGCTGTTTACTCGATCCCTATCGCTATGCCAACGATCGCGTGAGTGATGCCCGACTTTCCCATCGCATCCAGTTCCACAAAATGAATTCTGTAGATGCAGGACATCATCTCGATCGAATCGTCGATCGACCGATCGACTTTCTCTTCATCGATGGCGATCACACTCGACAAGGCTGTCTCACCGATTGGATGCTATTCTATCCGCATGTCAGTGTAGGCGGATACATTGTGCTGCATGACATCTATCCTGAACACTGTGGCTGGGAAGGTCCTCGCTATGTTCTCGATGAATGTGTGCGCGGCAATGATCAATTCGCCATGTTGGAGATCAAGACGAACCCCTGTAATTTTGGAATGGCGATCGTGCAAAAGATAGCAAACACACCTGCCACTTCACGCCCAGCTTCAATCCAACAAACTCCTTTGGTCGCGAAGCTACTCAAGAAACTCAGTCTTCAAGGATAGCAATCTTTGATGGGGAGATATCAGCAACGATCAGCCGTGCTCCCCATGATTGCTTGAAGAGATGCTGAAGTTTCCCGTTTTCTGTTTACAGGAGCGTATGATAGAGGAACTGTCCGCTTTCACTTGCGCTTATGACAGATATACTCTTATTCGCGTCGATTGGACTGATGACGGCTCTTGTATTCGTTGTAAAACAGTTTCGACAAGAGCAATCTCAGCATGTCATTGTTCAACAACGACTCAAAGAATCGAGAGATGCTGAACAAGCATCTGAAGCAATGATTCGCCAATTAGAGCAAGACAATCATCGACTGAATCAAGATAAAGAAGTTCTGAAACAACAGTCTGAAAAACTATACAAAGATATTGAGAAAGAGATCGAACAAGAAACGAGGGAACTAAAGGAACGGATTCGACAGCTAGAAGAACTAACCTATCAATTAGCTCAAGAAAACCAAGAACTAAAAACTATTAAACCCGTAGAAGTTAAATCGATTCCAGAACAAGATGGATTAATTATCTTAAGTGCATCAGAACGGGATTTCTATCCGAATGAACGCAGCGAAATCTTGCTTGATGTGCTGAAAGATTCGCTGAGAAATGTCCGCGAAAATAGCCGTAGACAGCATATTATTGCTGATATTGTTGCTAATAATTCGTTTGAATCGAAACGGGAAAAAATTAAAGCAGAACTGCAAGAGTTATTTCGAGACTATCGAGATATGAGCCGCAGTACTCGGAAAGCTCTAGAGCGAATGGGATTTGAAATCGTTTCTGAGAATAATCACTACAAACTTATTTTTCAGAAAGATAATCGCTATATGGTCGCGTTTGCTAAAACAACCAGTGATTGGCGTGCTGGTAGAAATATTGTTGGTCACATTTCCAATCTTTTGCTGTAATTCAATGCCCTCTGAAACAATTCAAAGGGCATCAAGATCGACCTTAAGCTTCGACCGGAATTTTGCTATCTGTTACTCCGGTTTCTCGATTCAAAGCCGCCTGCACAAACCCTCTAAATAACGGGTGCGGACTGCTCGGACGAGACTGAAACTCTGGGTGAAACTGAGTCGCAATAAAGAACGGATGTCCTGGAAGTTCAATAATCTCAACCAATCGACCATCTGGAGAAGTTCCACTCACCACGTATCCAGATTCCAAGAATAGATTGCGGTAAGCATTGTTAAATTCATACCGATGGCGATGACGTTCGTAGATCACTTCCTCGCCGTATAGCGATAATGTCAGCGTATTCGGAGTCAATCGGCAAGGATACAAACCAAGTCGCATTGTTCCACCTAAATCGACCACATCATGCTGTTCGGGAAGCAAATTGATCACCGCATTTTTCGCTTCAGGAACAAACTCAGCACTATGAGCACCGTCAAGATGAGCCACATTTCGCGCCCATTCAATCACTGAACATTGCATTCCCAAACACAGTCCCAAGAAGGGAATGTTGTGAGTTCTGGCATATTCGATCGCATTAATTTTCCCATCCACACCCCGTATCCCAAATCCGCCCGGAACCACGATCCCATCCACATCCGAAAGATAATGTTCGGCTCCTTTCTCTTCGATTTCCTCGGAGTTAATCCAGCGCAAATTGAGAGCACTTCCAGTTGCGATCGCAGCATGTTTCAGTGCCTCCACAACCGAAAGATACGCATCCGAAAGCCGCACATATTTTCCAACGATCGCGATTTCAAGCTCTTGAGACGGTTGATACAATCGCTCGATCAAGGTCTGCCACTGACTCAAATTCGGCTCACGTTGTTCGAGTTGCAAAAGCTCGATCGCTTGAATGGCGAGTCCTTCTTGTTCCAGTCGTAGCGGCACTTCATAGATACTTCCAGCATCTTGGCAAGTGATCACACATTCCGCCGCGACATCACAGAATTCGGACATTTTCTCTTTCATGCCGGGAGGCAAAGGACGATCGCAGCGACAAACGAGAATATCCGGTTGAATCCCAATCGATCGGAGTTCTTTCACCGAATGTTGAGTGGGCTTCGTCTTCATTTCGCCCGCAGCCGGAATCCAGGGGATCAGCGTCACGTGCATGTAGAGAACGTTTTGCCGTCCAACTTCTTTCCGAAACTGCCGAATTGCCTCTAAGAAGGGTAGTGATTCAATATCCCCGACTGTTCCACCAATTTCAGTGATCACGACATCAGGATTCGTATTCTGAGCTACTCGCAGAATGCGCTCTTTAATCTCGTTGGTGATATGCGGAATGACTTGAACTGTTCCGCCGTTGTAATCTCCGCGCCGTTCTTTATTGATCACCGCTTGATAAATCGATCCCGTTGTCACGCTGTTCAATCGCGACATCGAAGTATCCGTAAATCGCTCATAGTGACCTAAATCGAGATCGGTTTCGGCTCCATCCTCGGTTACAAACACTTCACCGTGTTGGAACGGACTCATCGTTCCCGGATCAACATTAATGTAAGGATCAAGTTTGAGAATCGACACTGAGTAATCTCGTGACTTGAGCAATCGTCCGAGACTCGCGGCTACAATCCCTTTCCCAATGCTAGAAACAACGCCACCCGTAACGAACACAAATTTAGTCATATCCCCCGTGCCGACCTCTGCCAAAACTTTATCCGGTCTATTCTGCCACAGTTGCGGAAGAGTAAGGGGGGAATGTCCGGAGTTTCTCAAGGAATTGATGCTTACAGCGCGCGTTGCGTTCGCAACTGTTTGAAGATTTTGCGCGTCAACACGGGCGGTATGTGATACGGTATCCCTTATTTCGATTGCGGCGATGAAGCGATTCTTGAGCGCGTTAATTTTAGCGGTGTTGACGACGGTGCTGATTGTAACTACAGCCTGGTCGAACCCTTCTCTAGGTGTGGTCTATCCGCCGCCTGAACATGAGACGATCGCGAAACAAATTTTCTTTATCGGTTCGGCTCCGCCTACGGGTCAGGTCACGATTAATGGCAAGCCGATTCAACGGAGTCCGGGCGGTCATTTTGCGCCAAGTCTTCCGCTTCAAATGGGCGAGAATGTGTTCTCGATTCGCTATCAAGAGCAGGAATTAAAAATTAAAGTAACTCGGAATTCTGCTGAGCCGCCTGCACCTGTTGGAATGAATTTCGGCAAAGATTCGCTCACTCCCGCAGCGGATTTGGCTCGATTGCCGGGAGAACCGATTTGTTTAAGCGCGATCGCGCCTCCAAACAGTATGGTAAGCGCTCGAATCGCTGGGCAAGTTCTGCCACTCATCGCGCAAACCCCGATCGCGAATTTGCCAGAAAATTCTGGTGTGCTGACCGGACTCGTTGAGCCAACAAAACCGCGATCGATGCAATACGCAACCTGCATTAAGCCGCAATCGATCGGGGATCTCGGAAAAGTCACTTATCTTTTAGGCAGCAATAGCCAGGAGGCTCCAGGAAAGCTCGTGATTCTTGATCCCGCTCGATTAGAAGTCGCAGAAGTCACCGCAGACCAAGGAACCGCTAGAACGGGAGCGAGTACAAATTTCTCGCGTCTGACTCCGTTACCGAAAGGAACCAGAGCGACGATTACGGCACGAGAAGGCGATTGGGTACGATTGGATTACGGTGGATGGATTCGATCGAGCGAAGTCCGAATCGTTCCTGGAGCGACTCCCGTTCAATCGATCATTCGCGGCATTACCTCACGACAATCAAAAGATTGGACAGAAGTGTTATTCCCCCTACAAACACCTGTCCCAATTACAGTTCAACAAGATCAAAATCGATTCGTTCTCACGCTTTACAACACAACCGCGCAAACTGACACAATTCGATTAAGTGATGATCCCGTGATTTCTAGATTAGATTGGGAACAAGTCGAACCGGGAAAGATCGAGTATCGCTTCAATCTAAAATCGAATCAACAGTGGGGATACAAACTGAGATACGAAGGAACAACGCTTGTTCTATCGCTAAAACATCCACCTCGGACAAGAGCAAAATCATTATCAGGAATCAAAATCTTGATTGATCCGGGACACGGAGGACCTGAAGATCTCGGAGCCAGAGGCGGAAATGGATATCCAGAAAAAGAAGTTGCGCTGATTACCAGTAAGAACTTGCGCGATGAATTGGTGAAACGCGGTGCGACTGTGGTGATGACTCGTGAAGCAGATATCGATCTAGATTTAGCATCGCGAGTCAAGCAAATTAATGAAATGGAACCTGCGATCGCGCTTTCTGTTCATTACAATGCGCTTCCAGATGATGGGGATGCCATCAATACAAAAGGAATCGCAACTTTCTGGTATCAAACTCAGGCACACGATCTCGCACTATTTCTGCACAATTACTTAGTCAAGGAGCTAGACCGACCTTCGTATGGCGTGTACTGGAATAATTTGGCGATGACTCGTCCCACAACGACTCCATCGGTATTACTAGAGTTAGGCTTCATGATTAACCCGATCGAATTCGAGTGGATTACGAATCCGCAGGAACAGAAGAAACTCGCGATCGCGCTTGCAGATGGTGTGACGGAATGGTTTTCTCAAGCTCGGTAAAGCTTTTGTAAAACTTAACGTAAGACCACTGACAGCAGAATTTCGGATGCTAGTTTAGAGGCAATTGTGTTAATCGAGACAGAGCTAAGGTCGGATTGTGAGTAAGCAGATAGGTTTCGTTTTGGCGGTTTTGGTTTGTTTGCCCCTCGGTTTGCTGGCTGCGAAAAAGATTCAGGCTCGGACTCCTGGGGTCGTTTCAGGCTGTCCAGATTGGATTCTCGAACAGACTGAAAATCCTGCGAATGTAATTCATCCCGAAAAAATTGTGGTTGAACCGTGGCAGGGAAGACACAACGTTTTCGCGACTTTCAAGGTTCCAGATGGGTATGAAACGAGCGATATTGTCGTCGTGAATGTCAAAGGTTCACATCCTTACTGTGGAATCGTCATGCCCTATGCACCGTCAGGAATGGCAATGGATCAGCGGGTATTTGGTTGGTTTAGAACTCGAACGGCTCTATGGCTGTTCACAAAAGGGCAATTGAGCCAGCTAGAACAGGCTGAAAACTGGAAACTCGCCGTTTTCAAACCTTCTGAACGTCCGGTCTCACACAAGCGATCAGATGCGCTTTAGATCAATTCCACTGAGAAACGATCGCTTTGATCGTGCCAAATGGAACTTGAGCAAAATACTGTCGATAAAACTGCTCTTCCCGCACTGCGGTCAGGAATTGTTCTACGGCTCGATTCGATTGTTCTAGATTGCTTTGACCCGCAGAAACACTAAAGCTGTGATTCTCATACGTGACATGAAATCCAAATTGCTCTAGCGCTTGAATTCCAGCTTTGAGAGCAATATCCCCGATTTGTAAGCGATCGTAGAGTTGCTGCCGAGTGGCAGTTTTTCCTGTTCGGCTGAGATATTTTGCAATACCGACTAGAGTTTGCCAGATTTCGATCGCTGGAACGATTGTCGGGGAGGAATAAGCGATCGCTAAAGGTAACTGCTGATTAATCGCTTTTCTAAACCAGGTTTGGAACTCGATCCAACTCGCAGGAGCCATTTTAAGTTCAATTGCGTTTTCCTCAGTTCGATCCGTTCTCCAATCGAGTAACCATTGTGTATTTGCCGTTACGTTCACTTCATCACAGGCACGAACCGCAACTAATCGAACTTCATATCGTTTCTGATAAGTATTGTTCTCTAGTTCAACAATGGCATCACAGCGACCAGTCGGAAGCTCATAAGCATAATGTCCCCACCAAACGCCGGGGAAGCCCTTTTCAGCGGTTTCATCCCACAACATAAACGGGGTGCGAATGTATTCTACTTTGCGCCCTCGTAGGTCTTGCAGCTTTGTGTTGCGACCTGCATTAAACCAGCAATTTTTGATCAGTAACTTTGGAATCGGATTACCCATGCCACAAGGTTCAATCAATCGCAGTTCTTTGTAGAGTTCTAGATTGAGTTCGTTCACTGTGACACAGAGATCCGCTTGAAGCGTGGGTGTTGGTGGATCGCTTTGCTGTAAAAGGCGTTGATTGATTACTTGGGCGAAGAGGGGAAGATTGTCGATCGCTAAACTCAATCCTGCTGCAAACGGATGTCCGCCAAATCGATGCAAAAGATGTTCCTGGTCTTTGACTAACTGATAAAGATCGATTTGGTTTGTCGATCGAGCAGACCCCTTCGCATACTCCCCATCGATCGTGAGTAGAATCGTCGGCTTCCCATATTCCTGTGCAATCTGACCTGCAACTAACCCTAATACACCACCGCTCCATTGTTCATCCCATAGAACAATTACACCTGTTGTTGAGAGATCAATCTGAGCTAATTTTGCTTTTGCTTGCTGTAAAACATCTTTCTGCAATGCTTTTCGACGAGTGTTTGCAAGTTCAGTTTCATCTGCCAGTTCTCGACAGCGTTGAACATTTTGACTGGTGAGCAGTTCCACACAGAAATGTGCATCTCCTTGAATTCGGCTCACTGCATTGATTCGAGGACCTAAACCGAAAGAAATATCAGTCGGTCGATCGCCCGATCGCTTACACAGTTCCAGCAATCTGGTAATGCCCGGACGAGTTGCTTCTTTAGTTGATTGTTTTTGTAATTGTTCAATGCCTTTCTGTGCCAGATACCGACAGTCGCCTTTTAGTTCTACTAAATCAGCGATTAAACCAATTGCAACTAAATCGAGTAAGTTATCGATCGACGTTTCAGGAATGTCTGGTAGTGCTTCATACAATGCTTCAACCAGCTTATAAGCGACTGCAACCCCAGACAGTGACGCGAAAGGATGGTCTTTTTCGAGTGAACGGGGATTGACGATCGCGATCACAGGCGGACGCATTTCGGGCAAAGTATGATGATCGGTCACAATCACATCGATTCCCAGACTTTGAGCATACTGAATTTCATCTAAGTTCGTGCTGCCCGTGTCGCAAGTTACAATCACTTGAACGTGCTTCAGTTGATCAATTCCGGTTTTAGAAAGTCCGTGTGATTCTGTAAATCGATTGGGAATGTAGTAAAAGAGCTTTTCATGTTGCGGAAAGAACTGTCCTAAACCATCCCATAGAACAGCCGTCGAAGTCACTCCATCGGCATCAAAATCGCCCCAAATTGCGATCGCTTCCTCGCGCTCGATCGCCTGCATCAATCGCTGTACTGCCCACTGCATTTCCTGACCGAATTCAATAGCACTCGTGGGCTGATAGTTCGCTGCAAATAGATACCCCGCTAACTGTTCTACATCGCGAATTCCACGTTGCCACAAGAGTTGAGGCAGATATCGCCCTTCAATGCCTGGAGCATGTTGTTTGACTGCTTGCACAAACGCTTCCGGGACATCAGAATCAGCATAAATTTGCCACTGTGGAATCGGATCAGGCATAGCTACAACAGAATTAGAGATACATAAATACTACAGGAAAAATTGATGGATGATTTGTTACGAAAATTCTCTGGTTTCATAGAAAGTTTCATCGAGAACGTTACGATTTTTGCAGCATCATTATCAGCTTATGACTCCAACGCTTTTAGGTCGATGGCAGACCCGAATTTTATTATTATTCACAGTTGGTCTTCTGGTCACAATTCCGTTCTCGATCGGGATTCTCGGAGCACCATCAAGCAACTATATCGGCATTCTGGTCTGGATCGCGATTTTTGGAATCGGTTGGGACGTGTTGTACGATCGCTTACAAAAATTTCGCTGGGATCGAGATTGGCCCGCAACTTTCCAACTGTTAGCAGGCATTTGGGAAGGGATTTTTATTCTATTTTTGCTGAATGGACTCGGAATCCAACTCCCAGGGATTGAAGCACTTCCAATCAGCTTGACAACATTCTTATTTCACTACAGCGTCGTTTGGCTCGCTGTATTTGTGGCATCTCAAAGTCTGATGCGTGTGTTCTTCCCTCGGTGGCGATTTCGTGGAGGCAAATGGCTTTAATCTTAACGATTCCGGGTTTACCGTTAACTGATCCAGTCTACGTATTTACATTAGTTTTGGGTCTGATTTGGATAGCAATGAAGCTGTCCTCTCAGTTACGACTGCCAATGATTGTTTTGCTGATTCTATTCGGCGCGATCGCGGGCACGAATGGAGCGAATCTAATCGCCCGTGATGCTCAACTTATTCTGCTAGAGCGAATCGGATTGCTCTACATTATGCTGCTTGCAGGATTGGGATTGAATCTAGATCTACTTCAGCGATCGAGCAAAAAAGTTCTGTCATTCGGATTGCTCACGTTTGGTGTTCCGTTCGCAATGGGATTCATCACGGGGCAATTACTCACGAACAATCTCATGGTGTCGGTGCTGCTTGGAATTCTGTATTCGCCGCATACTTTGATGGCTTATCCGATCGTCGTCTCACTCGGCATTGTGCAACAAGAAGCGATCGCGGTTGCGGTCGGTGGTTCAGTGGTGACAACCATTCTGACGCTGAGTGGATATGCCATTCTGAAAGCGGTTCACGCAGGCGGAATCGGAATCGATCTTTGGATTAAATTGCTGATTGTTTTCCCGATCGTCGTTTTCGGATGTTTCAAACTGCTTCCTGCTTTGGGTCGGAAGTTTCTCAAGGAAGACCAATCGATCGAGGCTTTTATCTTCGTATTAGCCGCAATGTTTCTGACTGCAACTTTGACTCATGCGATCGGGATTGATGCGATCGTGGGCGCATTTCTCGCGGGTCTTGCCTTGAGTCGATCTGTCCCTAAAGAAAGTGCGTTAATCCAGAGGCTTGAATTTGTTGGAAATAGTTTATTTATTCCAGCATTCGCGCTTTCCGTTGGGGTCTTATCTGATCCGAAGATTTTTATCCAACATCCAGAAAATCTAGGAATTGCAGCCTTAGTCATTGTGGGTGCAGTCGGAGCGAAATATCTCGCAGCTTGGATCACGGGACAATGGTTTCACTATCCAAAAGCAGCCGTTTCGACGATGTTTGGACTAACCATGTCGCGATCGGCATTAGTGCTAGTGATTGCTCTATTCGGGCGGAATGCTGGCTTGCTCGATGACGGTATTTTTAATGCGATCGTCGCTTACATTGCCGTAACTTGTTTAATTGGTCCAGTTGTCACCACAATTTCAGGAAAAGCATTCAATACAACTCACTGGATTGAGAGTCGCTGAACCGAGCTGACTGACGTTGAATCACTGTTTTGCTATGGATTACTTGTTGATTTGCCGCAATATTGCTCAAATTGCTGAAGGACTTCGGAAATTTGATAGGGCAAGCGTTGTAGTTCTCCGAAAGCTGCACCCGTTGTCGCTGGTTGACCTTGCTTGACCTCACTCAAGTGAGTCGCAAGATTATCGCGACCTGCAATGACGTATTCGAGAGATTGTTGATGGAGCGATCGCAGTGTGAGATCACTAAAGGTTAGACTTTCCAGATCTTTAATTGACAAGTTGAGATCCACGAGAAGATTTTCAGCGATGCCTTGTGGGTCAGTCGGATCATTGGTCGTGTTGGAGACACGATCGTTGTAGCGAGTCATCACAGCTTCAAAGCTTTGGCATTCCGCAGGCTTAGATTGAGATTGGGCGTTGAAGGGAACGAGGGTAGCACTAACGATCGCGAATCCGAGGAACCAATAGCGAAGTTTCATGGTGAACTAGAGTAAAGGAATTTTCTTCCCTCTGGAATTAGTAGATACTTTAGCGGATTGGGTTGTGTTTCAGCTTTGACATCATCCGGATTGTGGATCGGCATATCAACTAACAATTCAACTCTTTTGAGCGGGATTCCCAATGAGATAGTTTATCTGCTCAACTTTCCAGCACTGCACTAGATGGCTCACTAAAACCAGCACAATCGAAGAAGCATACATTCGACTCATCTGTTTCGGAGTTTGCATCTCGATTTGCAATAGTTCGATCAAATGCACGATCGAGCAGTCTTTCACTTCACACCCATAGTTCAACGGTACAGGAATCGATTGAATTTGCTGAGCTAGATTTGCATCGAGCAATGTTGGTTTCAACATCAGATGAAGGTGGCTAGGAGTCGTGCAGGATTGTTTCGTTTCTGCGATCGCAAGACTCACAAACAATCCCGCAGCACAATCCAATCGAGAAAACTCCAGAACAATGCCATCCCAAGCAACCTCTAGTTTTCGGGTTGCCATTTATGCCACTCCACCACCAGCCGCTTGAATCAAAACATCAGGCACATATCCGGTCGGTTTTAGTCCAACTGTAGCCCCACCATGAATCATGCCCTGAATATCGTTTTCAAAGAAACTGTAGGGAAACTGAAGTTCAGGGCGACTGACTTGCTCTAATCGATCGCTAAGTTCTCCAGGAATTTCAAAATTCAGAGCTTCCAGATTGTCTTTGAGCTGTGATAGCTTCGTCGCACCGACAATCACCGATGCAATTCCCGGACGGTTAACAGTCCAATTCACTGCGACTTGTGCCATCGGTCGATCGAGTTCTTTCGCAACTGTCTCTAATTCAGCCACGATCTTCCAATTGCGATCGCTAAACTTCTGAAACGCCGGATTCGAGACATTCTTCACCGTTTCAAGTCGTCCTTCTCCGAATGTTCCCCCTTCACTCGGCTTATACTTCCCACTGAGCAATCCACTCGCCAACGGACTCCAAACCATGACACCCATTCCCAATTCTTGCCCCAGTGGAACAAACTCGCGCTCAATATTGCGCTCAACCAGCGAATACTCTAGCTGCAAAGCGGATAAAGGCTCATAACCGCGCCATTCTGCTAATGTTTGCGATCGAGCCGCATACCAAGCAGGCGCATCACTCAATCCCACATGGCGAACTTTTCCAGAACGCACCAGATCATCCAAGGTTCGCATCACTTCTTCAGCAGGCGTGATCTTGTCCCAAGTGTGCAGAATGTACAAATCAATGTAATCGGTTCCTAATCGTTTGAGTGAACCTTCCACGGCTCTGAGAATGTTCTTGCGTCCATTGCCGCCCGCATTGGGATTTCCGGGAGCGGCGTTGTAGGAAAACTTGGTTGCAATGATTGTGCGATCGCGCAAATTCCGCTCCTGAATGAACTTGCCTAACCAAGTTTCACTCGTTCCACCCGTATACAGATCTGCCGTATCAATGAAGTTCCCACCCGCATCAATGTAGGTATTGAACAAGTGACGGGCTGTTTCTTCGTCTGCACCCCAACCCCATTCAGTCCCGAATGTCATGGTTCCGAGCGCTAATCGACTCACGCGCAATCCCGATCGTCCTAATGTGTAATAAGTCATTGTTTGAATCTCCTAAATTAACCTAAACCGCCACCATCAACACTAAATTGAGCACCGGATACATAAGAAGCCGCATCCGAAGCCAACCACAACACCAGATTTGCAACTTCCTCCGGCGTTCCTACTCGTTTCATCGGATACGGTGCAACTAATTGTTCCTCGCTCACTTTCCAATCGCGTTTGACGCGATCGAGCATTGCAGTCTCGATCGCGCCGGGTGACACCACATTGATTCGCAGCTTGCCATATTCCTGTGCTGCCATCTTAGTCATGTGAATCACGGCTGCCTTGCTCGTTCCATAACCCACAATGTTCGGAAATGCCCGTTCTCCCCCGATGCTTGCCACATTGATAATGGCTCCATTCGTTTTGAGCAAATGCGGAATCTCGTACTTCATGCCGAGAAACACACCACGAGCATTCGTATTCATCAGATCATCAAATTCAGCGATCAACGTATTCGCGATCGGTTGTGGTGGATAGTCCACACCCGCATTGTTAAAGGCAATATCCAACTGACCATATTTCGCGACACACGCCTCGACGAATGCTTTGACTTCTTCAGCATTGCGAACATCCGCTTTCATGTAGGTCGCTTCTCCGCCCGTTGATCGAATGTTGCTTTCGACTTGTTTGCCTAAGTTCTCGCGCCGACCACAGAAAAACACTTTCGCGCCTTGCTTTGCGAACATTTCAGCGGTGGTTTTTCCGATGCCTGATGTTGCTCCGGTGATCAAGACCACTTTGTTGGCGAATGTTCCTTGAGAATTGGCGATCGCTTGTGGAGCGGATGCGGGTTTTGCTTCAGATTTCTGGGTGAGTGCAATGGCTCCAACCAGTCCAGCGGCTCCACTAGCGATGATGTTGCGGCGAGAGAATGACATGTTGAACTCCTAAATCACTGCGATGTTCATACTGTAGGAAATCAACAATAGGCAGCGATATCGGATTCTTGCGCGGGATTGTCGAATTCTTGCTGACGTTTCGATCGAGGGTTGGGCGATCGTTATCCCCAAAAACAATGCGATAGATCCTGCGTTTACCCGAAGACGTTGTAGAGACGACCCGGCGGGTCGTCTCTACCCGGATTTCGCGGCAGAACGACGATTCATAAATGGAACACACCTATCTTGCATTAAACGATCGCCAAAATGATTCACAGCAAAAAACGGGTTCCATCGACTGAAACCCGTTCCATCTCATCACCCTGAAACGCTATCGAATCTTGCTATCCTCAATCTCAATCTGAGTCGGCGGTAACTTCGGTGCATCTTCCGACTTCGACTTCGATCGCGCTTCTCCCGCTTCTCTCACCATGTCGGTCGCCTGCTTCAGCAAATCCTTCAGCATCTGTCGAACTTGCCGTTCCCGCTGTGCCAGTGCGACTCCAGCTTCCCCGATCTTTTGATCAAGTTCTGCCATTTTTTGATCCGCTTGCTGTTTCGTGGCTTCTGCTTGAGGACGCGCTTGGTCGTACCATTCTTTCGCCTCGTTCAAATGTGCCTGAGCACGATCGTGATAATCTTCGCTCCGAGCCGCCAGATTCGCCTTCAAAATCGCCAATTGTGCCTGAACTTGGGCATACCGTTTCTTCAACAAAGCAGCCTCCTCGCTGTTCCGAATCGATTCGATCGTATTTTCGATTTGTTCGCGCACTTCAGCCGACATATCCCGCGCTGCATCTTTCAGCCCGTTCATGCCCGCTTCGACTTCTTGTTCAAGCTCATCTTCTTGTTCCGCCAATTGCGCCTGAAGCCGTTTCACTTCCGCTTCGGTTTCGGCAATTCTCTGCTGACGGGCGCGGCTGATTCCTTCGATCACCCCTTCGACAGAAGCGGTCACTTCTTCTTTCATCTGAGTTCCGCCTTCTTGCAGGCTGGTGGCTGCGGTCGAAAAGGCATCTCTCACGAGCGATCGAATATCTCCAGTTCCAGATTTCAGTTCTGAACTGATTTGTGCGATCGCGTTTCTCATAATGTCACGAATGCGATCGGCTCTCAGTTGTCCGACTTCTTTGGCTTGTTTGAGGTCGGTTGAAATCTTTTCTTTGACAGAATTAGTCATAAGAATCCTCTAATTAAAAACATATCAAATCTCTTTCTTCAGCTTGACGTAGCCCTCAAAAATCATCCTCTTTCTTAAGGTCAATAAAAAAAGCTCCTGACATCACATCAGGAGCCAATTCGTTAGATCAGAAAGCGAGGTTTAGACTGTGAATTCAAGAAATTAGAATCGCAGACCCACACCACCCACTAAACTGACCGAACCTGCACCACCTTCGTAAGCGTTGATGCCGTATTTTGCATCGCTATAAACAACAACGCCACGAGCAACTTCAGATTCAACACCTGCGGAAATCACAGCGGCATCTTTGTTGCCCAATTGAGAAGTGCGTCCATCATTTTGCACGAAACCATAACCCGCACCCACGTAAACGTTCGTTCTGTTTGCAACTGGAATATCGTAGGTCAACGAAGGAATGACTACGCTATTATCGCCATCGAACAAGACAGAACCCCGAACAGAAACAGGAGCATTCGGAACTGCAAAACGACCTTGAATGTTTCCACCGAATTTCGATTCGTCGTTGCCACGTCCACCTTGGGTCACGCTACCACCAACCCCTGCACCGACGTAGCTTCCATCGAAGCGAACGGGTTGAGCAGAAGCCGATCCAGCAAAGAACAGAGGCGATACGACGAGCGCAGAAACTGCGGAAAGGGTTGCAACCGATTTGAGAGAGAGTTTCATAATGTGTCCTAGAGTAGCAAAGGGTTGAACTTGGTGTTTTCTTACTTTCAATGTCGTAAGAATGGTTTGACTTGTTCCCAGGTTTTCAGAAGTTTTTCGACTCAGTTGAAGGGTTCTATATCTTAAGAAATAGCTTCGGTTTGATAAGTGAAAAACGCTGAATTGTTTCTGGTGAAATGTTGAGAAATCAGCGACAAACTGGATTGATTTCTCATATCTATAGGTATATCGTGCAGGGTTTTAACCTAACCAAAATGATGGTCTGTTTTGTAAGTGTCACATATTAGAGAGTGCCAATTTTTCTCTAATGTCAAATCGCCAAAAAAATAGAGGCATTCTTTGCAGTTTTGCTAAAGAAAATGCCTCTATATTGATTGTTTTCAGGCGCGAAAGTTCGGTTTTCCGTAATTTAGATTGAGAAGTTTCTAACTCCAAAGGCTGAGATTAACTACGCGGATTTAATGACGCTTTTCGGAAAAGTTTGAGGGCAATTTTCATAAAAAATCGCTGCCACACCCTCTTAGATGCAGCAGCGAGATCAAAAGTTCCAAGGAATTAGACAGTCGCTCCAACCAAATTCGAGGACTGTGGCATCGAGTTCTTCAGTCGATCGCCATACAACGCCAGCGCATTCCCACTTAGAAGCAGTTCCAAGTGATCGCGATCGTAATCTGCTACTTCCGCCGCCGATCGCACACAGTCTCGCAAAACTCCATCCCAATGCCCATAGTCCCCAGAGAAGCAAGCCAACCGCTTACCCATCTCACCCATCGCAACAGGCAAATAAGCTGGAGCCGGATCATCCGATTCAAATGAGGTAAAGATCTGACCCCGCTCGAAATAGTCCATCGGGTCACGATGTTTCAGTTCAAAATGTTCGTACAGGCTCGAATCATTAATCTTCGATGGATCGTGCTGCTTCGTCCAGAGCAAATCGAACAGGTTTTTCGCCTGAGTGACGATGTTACTACTATTATGTGCGCCGCGCTCTTGAATCATCAGTTTCGTGAACTCGATCGCTGAAGGACGATACGGATGTTTCGGATCAAAGTCGCGAATCCGTTTTTCCCAATGTTCATGGAACGAATGCGCCAGATCCGGGAGCCAACCACACCCCCCTTCAAGGAATCCAACTCGCAAGGTTGGATAACGCTCAAACACGCCATCGAAGACCATTCGAGCAAGGGCTAACTGTTGCTGATTGCGCTGCACGAAAATGTGACTTAATACAAAAGTCTCGGTGTGATCGGACAAGCCACCCACCATGTAGGAACCGGGACCACCATGAATTCCAAGCGCGATGTCCAACTCAACCGCCGTCCGAATAATCGGATCAAAGTCAGGATGCGAAATCGTCTTACAGGTGCGAATTTCAGGAAAGGCTTCCGGTGCTTTCGGATGTGGAACCGCGATATTCGGCGGAACTGCCACGCTAATCAAGCCGAGTTCTTCCACGCAGCGACGCATTTCTTTCACGGATTCTTCGACATCCTGAATCGGCAGAACCCCGATCGCTTTCAGCCGATTATCATACCCACGGCAATCATCAGCAATGTAGTTGTTATACGCTTTACAGAGTGCGACTGCTAAATCTCGATCGAGATAACTGCCAAAGCTCAGATTCCAAGTTCCATAAATCACCTGCACATCGATGCCTTCTTGATCCATGTGTTCGAGGCGAATGCGGTTGAATGCAGCTCCAAGTGTCGTCTCCGGGTGCAAATTCCGAAATCCACCTTTGCCTAATCCTTGAGGCTGCGGATACAGGCGGACTAGATCGTTTTGTCCGGTTGCAGGATTGAAATCGACGATTCGCATCCGTTGATCACCGAGATTATCCACGATTAAAGTCACGCGATCGCGATATTCCGGTTCAATATAATCGCGAATGACCAGCGGATTTTCCAGTTTATGGGCATCCGCATCGATCACTAATATGCCGTTATACATGATTGTTATCTCCAGCGTGAATGTTATGTCTGAGTGTTAGAACGTTGGAAGAATTGACGAAATCCAAACCAGTGATCGAATGACCACGATAAAGAAGCGAGAATCGTAATACCGGGATATTTGACAAAGGCAGGCTCATTTTTCTCAAACACTGCATGACCACCCAGAGCAAACACTTGAGTCAGCACTAAACATACAAACGTGAATCGCCAGTCAATAAATAAGAGAATGACAGCAGCGATCGCAAGTGCATTCGTTAAATGATGCAGCGCTTGATTAATTGGATTCTGATGGGAGGCAATGAAGTGAGCTTTTGCTTCCTGAAAATACGACATGACTGCCCTCCGAATGGATACAGTTTCACGAACCATAACACACACAAACGGAGGGCTAAACGGACTCAGGAATTTGTAATTTGATGATCGGAAATCGTAACGTTAGGCAATAGAAAGCAATATGTTTAGAGCGAATTCGCGATCGCGCCTGCCTGCACCGAAATTTCCACACGCTCTCCGGGTTTCGGTTCAATCACTTGCGTACTGAGATTCGCTTGAGCAAGCTTCGATCGAAAATCATCCGTTGTCCCGATCGCTTTCAGCAATGAGATCAAAATCCCCTCAAATTCAATCTCTCCACCCGCTGCGGTTGGGAGAATGACTTGCGGTTGAACTTGTTTCGCCAGATCGAGAGCGCTTTCCGTTCCTTTGATGATCGAACCGACTAGCGGCAATGCGAGATCAATGAGTGGCGTGATTACAACGTCGATCGGACTTGGCAATGTTGAAGGATGACTTCCGTGTGGCTCATAGTAGAGCGTAACGCCTGTCGGTAATTCGGTCAGCAAGTAGCCATTTTCTTGTGTACCAGGTCCTAATTGTGATCCAACTGTCGCTTGGATTTGGATGAATTGATCGATCGCATAACTTTCCCCAGGCTTCAATGTTGTTACCGAGGAGTAACCCATTGCTTGGACAACTTTTGCAGCACTCGGAGACGCAACAACCGGAATCGAACGATCGAGCCGCTTCAACGTTTCAGGATGGGCATGATCCTCAATACCTTGAGACAGCAAAATCAGATCAATGTTTTCGGGAATGGTGCGATCGCTCGATCGTTTCCCTTTAAGCAACCAGCCAATATTCCCAAACGTCAATTCGCCAACCAGCCACGGATCAAGCAAAATCCGCTTGTCTGCTAATTCAATTAGCCAGGAATTACTATCAAGCCAAGTGAGATACATTTGCCGATCGGAATGCTACTAAACTTTACAGTCTCATGTTTTAGCGATCGACGGCAAGAAGCTGACAATTCCCGGAAACACAATGATCAAAATCAACACCAACAATTGCAGCAAAATGAACGGAATCACACCTTTATAGATATTGGCGGTCGTCACTCCTTCAGGCGCAACGCTCCGAAGATAAAACAATGCGAATCCAAACGGCGGAGTTAAAAATGAGGTTTGCAAGTTCGCGCCCAAAATAACTCCATACCAAACTAAATCAAGATTCAATTGCCGCGCCACAGGCACAAATAGCGGAATCACGATAAAGCAAATCTCAAAGAAATCAATAAAAAATCCAAGCAGAAACACGACGAACATACTGACAAACAAAAATCCGACTTCTTCACCCGGTAAGTTTGTCAACGCATCGAACACGAAGCGATCGCCATCCAGTCCCCGAAACACCAAACTAAACGCCGTCGAGCCAAACAAGATAAACACGACCATCGCCGTATTTCGCAGCGTCACATCACAGACATCTTTCAGCGATTGCCAGCCTAATTTTCGATTTAACGCTGCGAGTACGATCGCGCCTAAACTGCCAACGGCTCCCGCTTCGGTCGGGGTCGCATATCCGAAGAAGATACTACCGAGAACGAGGAGAATGAGGACTAAAGGAGGCACGATCGCATTAAACACCCGTCCCAAAAATCCTTTCCCGCCAAACTCTTTCCGCACCTCTTCAGGCAATGCAGGCGCGATATCTGGACGAATCCAAGCCGAGATCAAAACGTGCAGCGCAAACGCCCCCGCCATCATCAATCCAGGAATCACCGATCCGACAAACAAATCCCCGACCGAGACCCCTAACTGATCTCCCAAGACCACTAGCACCACGCTCGGCGGAATAATTTGACCCAGCGTTCCCGATGCCGCGATCACTCCAGTCGCTAATTCTTTGTTGTACCCATACCTGAGCATGATCGGAAGCGAGATTAATCCCATCGCAACCACGGTTGCCGCGACGACTCCGGTTGTTGCTGCGAGTAATGCCCCGACTAATACGACCGCTAGCGCCAAACCGCCCCGCAGCTTGCCTAAGAGAATTCCAACGGTTTCGAGTAAGCGTTCTGCAATGCCTGATCGCTCTAACATCGATCCCATAAAAATAAAATACGGAATCGCCAGCAGCGTATAGTTCGACATCGTTCCGAAAATCCGTTGCGGCATTGCGGTGAGGAATACCGGATCGAATACGCCTAAGACGATGCCAATAATGGCGAATACGATCGCGACTCCACCCAGCGCAAACGCGACCGGATACCCAAACGACAACAGAACGAGCGCTCCTAGGAACATCAACGGACCAAGCCACTCTGAATCGAAAACAATCTCATATTGATTCCAAAAATCCATTATTCGCGCTCCTGTAGATGTCCGCGAAAGATCGCCCAGTTCTTGATCAGTTCTGAAATTCCCTGCACAATCAGCAGCGCAAAACTGACGATAATCATGGTCTTAATCGGATAGCGTGCCAATCCTCCCGGATCAGGGGAAACTTCGCGTGTCACCCAAGATTCGACGATCGTTCCCCAGGAAAAATAAATCACCAAGACGCAAAACGGAATCAGAAAAAAGATTGTCCCTAAAAAATCCGCCAATGCTTTCGTTTTCCGATTCCACCGACTGTAGAACACATCCACGCGCACATGCTCATCATGTTTTAGCGTGTAAGCGGCTCCGAGCAAAAACACCAAATCGAACACATACCACTGACCCTCGATCAGAGAATTTGAGGTGAGATTTTGCCCGATCGCTTTTCCGAGATATCGTCCGATCACGTTCCAGACTCCGAGCGCGACCATCAGCAACACAAGCCACAGCGTCAAGCGTCCGATGATTTCATTGAATCGGTCGATCGCACGAGAAACTTTTAACAAACGGTGAATCAATGGGGGTTCTGATACCATGAGATCTGCCTCGATCGCAGTTTTTTCATTTGACCACATCCCGCTGTCCGATTGGCGATTTGAACGATTTTGAGAAATAACTTGCAATGTTTAGTACTTTGTTGTTATTATCAAATTCGCAAACGAGCGCAATCCTCAGTAGCTCAGCGGTAGAGCGATCGACTGTTAATCGATTGGTCACAGGTTCGAATCCTGTCTGGGGAGTTTAACTAAAATGAAAGAGTTCTGGTCACTCGATCCGGATTGTACGTTTCTGAATCACGGTTCTTTTGGAGCCTGTCCGATTCCCGTTTTAGAAGTTCAACAAGAATTTCGATCGAGACTCGAACGACAACCGCTCCGATTTCTGGGACGAGAATTTGAGCCGTTACTCGATCGAGCACGAGAATCATTAGCCGCATTCGTAGGCGCAAGCGTCGGAGAATTAGTCTTTGTGCCGAATGCGACCACGGGCGTAAATGCAGTTTTACGATCGCTCACCTTCTCCCCCTCCGATGAACTTTTAACCACCAGCCAGGAATACAACGCCTGTCGAAATGCGCTCGATTTTGTCGCAGAACGATCGGGAGCCAAAGTTGTTGTCGCTGAAGTGCCTTTTCCGATCGACTCTCCTAACCAAGTAACCGAGGCAATTTTGGCAAAAGTGAGCGATCGTACAAAACTCGCCTTGATCGATCATGTGATCAGTCAAACCGGAATAGTTTTTCCGATCGCTCAAATCGTTCAGGCTTTATCCGATCGCGGAATCGACACGCTAATTGATGGCGCTCATGCTCCTGGAATGGTCGATTTGAACCTTTCCCAACTCGGAGCCACCTATTACGCCTCAACCTGTCACAAATGGATGTGTGCCCCGAAGGGAGCCGCTTTTCTGTATGTGCGAAAGGATAAGCAAGCTGAGATTCGACCGCTTACGATTAGTCACGGTGCAAACTCTCCAAGACGCGATCGCTCTAGATTTCAACTCGAATTTGATTGGATGGGAACCGATGACCCGACTGCATATTTAACTGTCCCAAGCGCGATCGAGTTCATGAATTCTCTTCTTCCTGGTGGTTGGGCAGAACTGAGAGATAGTAATCGATCGACATCGATCGCCGCTCGAAAATATCTCTGTGACCTGCTCAACGTCGCGCCCCCTTGCCCCGAAGAAATGGTCGGCTCACTTGCCACAATTCCGCTACCGGACGGCTCATATACCGAGCTTCAAAATACCTTGTACGAGAAATTCAATATCGAAGTCCCGATCGTCCCTTTCCCCCAAGCCCCGAAGCGATTGATTCGCATCTCTGCTCAGCTATACAACACAATTCAACAGTATGAATATTTAGGAAAATCGTTACAGACCCTATTGCAGTCCGAAACTTCTCAATAAGATCACCGAAATTCAGAGCGCGATCGCCCAGACAGATTCCGCAATCCTTACCAGGAAGGTACGCGATCAAATTTGCCATCTTGGAGTCGGCAGCTAGGACATTTTCCAGTGTTGCCCTCACCTGACACTTCAAATGATGGCTCCTCATGTTTACAGTAAAACCTCGTTTTCCCGTCTGGCAGTATCTCAATCAGCCACTTTTTCATCTTGCCTATCCGCTGATTATCAATCCCCGTCGCTATTGGTATCACTACCGCGTCGAATTGCTTGAACGCTGCCTGATGCAAAGCTGCGAATCGCAACACCGCGACTAAGATTGAATTGATAAGAAAAACATTTTTTGACGATCGCGCTTTCGGTCACTTGTCTAACGCCTCGACCGAGATTTATGAAGTGCGATCGTCTTTTGGTGTTTGTGATTGATTGTTCGTTCAGCGATCTCTCTTTAACAATTACAAGCTTCAAAGCGCTCAATTTCACGATTTCTAATGTACGACGATACTTGCCGCTTCCTTGCCGAGCATTTCTCAGCCGACTTTGCCAGTTGGCTCCTCGGTGAACCCATTACCCTGACCGAAATTCAACCCTCCGAACTCTCCCTCGATCCAATTCGTGCCGATGCTCTGATCTTGTTAGAATCAGCCGAATCCGTTTTGCATCTTGAGTTTCAAACGCTGCCCAAAGACGATATTCCCTTTCGGATGTTGGACTATCGGGTGCGAATGTACCGCAAAGACCCCACCAAACCGATGCGGCAAGTGGTTCTTTATCTGAAGCAGACAACCTCAGAGCGAGTGTATCAAACCAATTTCTCGATCGAATGCACACACCATGAGTTTGAAGTGATTCGCATCTGGGAGCAACCCGCGTCCATGTTCTTGCAATATCCTGGGCTGATTCCGTTTGCGGTGCTGGGTCAAAGTGCCGATGCTGAAGAAACGTTGCGTCAAGCGGCTCAAAGACTGGATCAACTATCAGACCCAACCACAAAAGCCAATTTGATGGCAGCATCCGGGATTTTAGCCGGGTTAAAATTAGATGATGAGATCGTGAATCGCATTGTGCGGAGAGACATTATGCAAGAATCCTCAGTTTATCGCTCCATCTTTGCGGAAGGAGAGCAAAAGAAACAACGTGAGATCGCGACGAATCTTCTACGAGCAGGGCTGGACATCAATCTTATTGCATCTTCAACTGGTTTATCGATCGAGGAAGTCCAACAACTCCAACAGCAAATCAACACTTCTCAAAATTGAACAACAAACAACCCGCCTCACAGCCAATTCTGCAAAGCGGGTTATTTCTAAGATTCAAACAATCTTACGCTTCATCAAGTGCTGCAATTCCCGGAAGCTCTTTGCCTTCGAGCAATTCCAAACTTGCACCGCCACCCGTCGAAATGTGGCTCATTTGACTAGCTACGCCAACCTTCTCAACGGCTGCAACTGAATCACCGCCACCGATGATCGTTGTAGTTCCTTTCGGAGTCAGTTCTGCCAAAGTATGCGCGATCGCTTCAGTTCCTTTGGCAAATTTATCCATCTCAAACACGCCCATCGGACCATTCCAAATAACGCTCTTGCACTGTTCTAAAGCAGCTTGGAAGGTCTTCACAGAATCAGGACCGATATCCAATCCCATCCAACCATCGGGAATGTTCTCGACGCTCACAGTTTGAGTATTGGCATCAGGCGCAAAGTTATCTGCTACCACAACATCAGTTGGCAGTAACAGTTCAACACCTTTTTCTTTCGCTTTCGCTTCCAAGGTTTTCGCTAGTTCCAGCTTGTCTTCTTCCACCAGCGATTTACCAACTGCCAAACCACGCGCTTTGTAGAACGTGAAGACCATTCCACCGCCGATCAGCAGTTTGTCTACTTTGTCGAGCAGCGTTTCGATCACGCCGATTTTGCTAGAAACTTTCGAGCCACCGACGATCGCGGCTAACGGACGCTGCGGATTCTCGATCGCGCTTTGTAAATATTGCAGTTCTTTCTCGATCAGCAATCCTGCCACCGAGGGCTTAAGGAACTTGGTCACACCTTCAGTCGAAGCATGAGCGCGGTGCGCCGTTCCAAACGCATCATTCACATACAAATCAGCGATCGATGCCAATTTCTCAGCGAATGCTGGATCGTTCTTCTCTTCTTCTTTGTAGAATCGAACGTTTTCTAGAAGCAGCACATCTCCAGGCTGCATCGCATCGACTTTCGATTTCACCTCATCCCCGATACAGTCATCGGTTTTGACCACGGGCTTACCGAGCAATTCTGAAAGGCGCTTGCCCACCGGAGTTAACCGATATTTATCTTCAGGACCATTTTTGGGGCGACCAAAGTGACTCGACAAAATCACTTTTGCACCTTTGGACGTGAGCGCTTCGATCGTGGGCAATGCTGCTCGAATTCTCGTGTCATCGGTAATCGTGCCTTGTTCATCCACAGGCACATTAAAATCTGCCCGGACTAAAACGCGCTTACCCTGCAAATCAGCGGACGATAAATCATTAACACTTTTCTTCGGCACGATCTTGGCTCCTAAATGAGTCTTTCTACCTATCTCCTATTTTTCCATTGATTGCGCCCCTTATGATCGAAGTTTCTGCAATGCTGGTAGAAGATGTTGGGATCTTAGAAATCATGTTTAAAACTGTGTTGTTTCCGATCGATGAAAGCCGCGAGTCTCGTCAAGCCGTCGAAACGGTTGTAGAGGTCGTCAAATTCCATCAAAGCCGCTTAGTGTTGCTGTCGGTGGTGGAATCGAGTCCGGAGCGTCCCGATGCGATGGCTTCGCCGGATGCAGTGGCGAATTTGTTAGAGAATGCACGATCACTCCTTTCAGATCAAGGCATTGAAGCCGATGCGATCGAGCGTGAAGGCAAACCTGCTTTTACCATTTGCGATGTCGCTGACGAGGTAGAAGCCGATTTGATTATCATGGGATGTCGAGGTCTCGGACTCACGACCGAAGGCGCATCCGATAGCGTGACCAATCGAGTGATTAGCCTTTCTCCTTGTCCCGTTCTTGTGGTTCCATAGTGCCATGACTCAAGCAAAACCCAAATTTGCCACGTTTGAAGAGTACCTGGAATTCGATGATGGTACGGACAATCGCTATGAATTAATCGATGAAGAGTTATTTGCCTTGCCACCAGAATCGGAACCGAATGATTTTATTCCTAATCTCCTCTTCTTGAAATTAGTAGAGGCAGGAATTCCGCCCCGGCTCATTCGTCCGCATACATGCGAAATTCAAGTTCCAGTATTGGCAAGAAAAGACGCAGCAAATCGATATCCTGATCTCGTTGTGCTCGATCCAGTGCATCTGAGTTTGACTCAAAAACGACTTACGATTCTGATCGATGCGCCGCCGCCTCAACTCGTAGCGGAAGTCTTAAGTCCTGGAAAAGCAGATCGCGATCGTGATTTAATCCGAAAACGCGCTCAGTATGCCAAACGGGGAATTCCTGAATATTGGTTAATCGATCGCGAAAATCAATCCATTACCGTTCTCACCCTCGAAGGCGAAGAATATATCGAGGTCGATTCGTTCCAAGGAGATCGTATAACCACTTCTCCCCGATTCCCTCAACTTCAACTCACTCCCGCTCAACTTTTCGAGGCTGGATAATACTCATCGCATCTGTTTCAAAATCTCATCCAAGCTCAAATCCTTGAAAAGCTCTTCACGTTCTTCTGTGTAGTTGCCATACCCTGGCGAGAACTGATTTAAGAAACGAACCGTGTTCGCGATTCCGATCTCTTTGAACAGAATCGCGATCGCTTCTTGGGTAATTTGATTAAGAGATTTTGGTTGAGTCGTCATTTAACTGATCTCCGCAATGAGTTCAAGAGGCGAAACGACTTTAGTTTGAGCCGTATCGATTTGTTTCGCTCGTCTAAGGAAACGGTCATCGCACGTACAGAAATAATCAGCTTCGATTGCGATCGCAGAAGCTAAATGCAACTTTGAATCGAGTGGGCGCTGAAGACTAGACATACTCTAGATAAATTCTCATGAATAGGAGTCTACATCGCAGAAAATTCTATGCTTGTTATTGCTAAACTCAGACTGAAGCGCAGGGTGATTCGTCTATTTCTTGCGTCCTAATATTTCTATGTCTTCACCCCCGATCCAGTGGTATCCCGGTCACATTGCCAAAGCAGAAAGAGCGCTCCTTGAACAACTCAAGCGCGTTGATGTTGTGCTGGAAGTTCGGGATGCGAGAATTCCGCTATCGACACACCATCCGCAGGTGGATCAGTGGATTGGGGAAAAGGGTCGGATTTTGGTGATGAATCGGGTGGATATGATTCCACAGAAAGCCAAAGAGCAGTGGATTCGGTGGTTTGAAGAACGGGGAGAAGAACCGCTATTTACCGATGCTCAACATGGGAAGGGAATTGAAGCGATCGCGAAAGCCACCCAAATCGCAGGCGCGAAAATGAACCAGCGGAGACTCGATCGAGGAATGCTGATTCGTCCCGTCCGAGCTGTCGTGATCGGATTTCCTAACGTCGGTAAATCTGCCTTGATCAATCGCTTACTGAAACGCCGCGTGGTTGAAAGCGCTCGTCGTGCTGGAGTCACACGACAACTCAGATGGGTGAGAATTTCTGATCAAATCGAATTGCTTGATGCGCCCGGAGTACTGCCGAACAAGCTAACGAATCAGGATGCTGCAATTAAATTAGCCATTTGTGATGATATTGGCGAAGCAGCTTACGACAATCAGCGGGTTGCGGCTTCTCTGGTGGATTTATTGCAGTCGTCGTCCGCCGCATTGGAATCGCGGTATGGACTCGCGATCGACGACCTCACCGGAGAAAGCTATCTCAAGACTCTCGCAGAGCAAAAATACAAAGGAGATGTCGAACGCACCGCGAGACAGATTTTGACTGATTTTCGCAAAGGAAACTTAGGCGCGATCGCGCTAGAATTGCCGCCTGTTGAAGGTTAATAAAGTTACATCACTCTGACCAGCAAAAGCACAACATCTGAAGAATCGTTAATATGTACGATTTTTCCGGAACACTCTTATTTCAATTGAAACCAGTATCACAGTAAACGATCACTCGCGCGAACACAGGAACTTTCCAATTTAGAATTCGTCAGTCGCGCCAAGCCCAGTTCTACACAGGGCTAGAGCGATCGCACGAATTTACAACTTGTTCAGCGTGATACCGTTTTTTTTCGATGAATTCCTCTAAGATTTCATCCATTGGGTTTTTATCTGGCTCTGCAAGTCTTCGCTCGAACACGCAATTTTTAGGAATTGCAACTGGGTCTACTGATTAAATCGTTCCTTTGTGGCTGTTGGGGTGTTGCTATGGCAAGAATACGCGAAGTGGTTCAACAAGCGCTCACGACCGGACTTTTGTCGATCGAAGCCGAAAATCAGTTACGGTTACTGCTTGCCTCGAAATACGATCGGGAAGATCTCCGCGCCTTTATGACTCTGCAATCTGCCGCAATGGCAGGTTCCGTTAAACAAGAATCCCGATTGTGTCGGGGCTAACAGGAGTGCGAAAATTCGGTCAAACGGTTCAGTTCTATGGCAATCTGAAAGACAGAAACTCCGATTTATTGGATTCTGTCTTTTTTGCTATCGAGCCATTACCACCGCGCTATGCAAACTTTGCCAACCCCGATCGCATCGGCTACTCCTTCTGTTCAGTACTCAACTGACACCACGATTCATCGTCGCAAAACTCGTTCCGTTCCCGTGGGTAGCATCTCGATCGGAAGTGATCATCCCGTCGCCGTTCAATCAATGATCAACGAAGACACCCTCGACATTGACGGTTCAGTTGCCGCCATTCGTCGCCTGCATGAAATTGGATGCGAGATCGTCCGCGTGACGGTTCCGAGTATGGCGCACGCGAAAGCAATGGAAGAAATTCGCGATCGACTTTATCAAACCTATCAACCTGTTCCGCTCGTCGCAGATGTTCACCATAATGGAATGAAGATCGCGCTAGAAGTCTCGAAATACGTTGATAACGTACGGATTAATCCGGGACTCTACGTATTTGAAAAGCCGAAAACAAGCGACTATACCCAAGCAGAATTTGATGCGATCGGTGAAAAGATCCGAGAAACGCTTGAACCTTTGGTCGTCTCTCTACGTGATCAGAACAAATCGATGCGAATCGGCGTAAATCATGGGTCGCTGGCAGAACGAATGCTGTTCACCTACGGCGACACCCCGGAGGGCATGGTCGAATCTGCACTCGAATTTATTCGCATTTGTGAATCATTGAATTTCTACAACATTGAACTTTCGCTCAAAGCCTCGAAAGTTCCGGTCATGCTGGCAGCGAATCGCCTCATGGTGAAGCGCATGAATGAACTCGGAATGGCTTATCCGTTGCACTTAGGTGTGACTGAAGCGGGTGACGGTGAGTATGGTCGAATCAAATCAACGGCTGGCATTGGAACACTTTTAGCTGAAGGAATTGGCGATACGATTCGGGTTTCGCTGACTGAAGCACCAGAAAAAGAAATCCCAGTCTGCTATGGAATCTTACAAGCACTCGGATTGCGTCGCACAATGGTCGAGTATGTCGCTTGTCCGTCTTGTGGTCGTACTCTGTTTAATCTTGAGGAAGTGCTGCAAAAAGTCCGAGAAGCAACAAATCACTTAACCGGATTAAACATTGCAGTGATGGGCTGTATTGTGAATGGTCCGGGTGAAATGGCGGATGCGGATTACGGTTACGTTGGTAAGCAAGCAGGCTACATTTCGCTGTATCGAGGACGGGAAGAAATCAAGAAAGTCCCAGAAGACCAAGGCGTTGCCGAACTGATTAACTTAATCAAATCAGATGGCAAATGGGTTGAACCCAAATAAATATGGGGCAGGTGTCTGAACTGCTCACCCACTCCGGCAAGAGGTCTGACACGCAACAAATCTTTACCGATTTCAGGCTGCATCTACAAAACTTGATTCAGAAATCTGGACAATTATTACGGATTGCCCCTAAATGCCTGTGTTAAATTGGGCATAACCTTTTTGTCACTTTTCCAGGATTAAAGCAGGTATAGCCATGACAAAACGAGCGCTTGTCTTAGGTGCGACGGCTGCTGCCGTAACCGCAGTCACCATCACCGGAGCCGGAATTCATCTAAATAAGGGGCAAGCGTTCTTTCGGGACAGTCCCAAAGAGCTAGTCGATGAAGTGTGGCAAGTGATCGATCGTAATTACGTCGATGCCACCTTTAACCAAGTCGATTGGAAAGCGCTTCGCGCTCAGTATCTCAACCGGAACTATTCGAGTAAGCAAGAGGCATACAAGTCGATTCGGGAAATGCTGAAACGCCTGGGTGATCCTTATACGCGCTTTATGGACCCGGACGAGTTCCGCAACATGCAGATCGATACGTCTGGTGAATTGACAGGCGTTGGGATTCAATTGGCAGCAGACGAAAAGACGAAGAAATTGACGGTCATTTCACCGATCGAAGGAAGTCCCGCTTCTTCGGCTGGCGTTCTTGCAAAAGACATCATTACCCAAATTGATGGCAAGAGCACCGAAGGAATGGACGTGAACAAAGCAGTGACGCTAATTCGAGGTCCCGTTAACACCAGAGTTCGCCTCACCGTTCAGCGTGGAACTCAGCAGCTAGAATTCAACCTCACTCGCGCAAAGATCGAAATTCATCCGGTTCGCGCCAGTGTCCAGCAATCCCCACAAGGCAAGATTGGATACATTCGCCTGGTTCAGTTCAGTGCGAATGCGGCTCCAGAAATGCGAGAAGCGATCCAGAAGATGGAGAAAGAAAACGTGACTGGCTATGTTCTCGATCTGCGATCGAACCCTGGTGGATTACTCTACGCCAGCGTTGACATTGCTCGGATGTGGATTCCGAAAGGCGGTATTGTTTCGACTGTCGATCGACAAGGCGTTTCCGACAAAGAAGAAGCCAATAACCGCGCTCTTACTGATAAGCCGTTAGTCGTGCTTGTCGATGGCGGATCAGCGAGTGCCAGCGAAATTCTGTCGGGCGCGATTCAGGATAATAAGCGTGGCACAGTCGTGGGAACGAGAACTTTTGGAAAAGGCTTAGTCCAATCGGTTCGGAGTCTCGGTGACGGATCGGGAATGGCAGTCACGATCGCGAAATATCTCACCCCCAACGGACGCGATATCAACAAACACGGCATTGATCCCGATGTTGTTGTGGAACTGACCGAACAACAGCGTCAAGCCCTCCAGCAAAACCGGGATCAGATCGGCACAAAGAGCGACCCGCAATTCGTTCGAGCCATGCAGGTTCTCGGTCAAGTGATTACTTCCAAGCAAGGCAACCGCGCCAAAAATTAGCTCGGCTGACACTTCCCGGATCGAATCAATCCGACGCGACGTGCGATCGCTTCTCCCTCTGAGGTGAATGGACCCCAATGCTCCACCATCTCAGAGGGATTTGTTGTTTGACCTTTTTCTAACTCATCCTCGGTCAGAATTTCACATTGGGCATTTGGTCGCTTCACCACATACCAACGCTCAGACCCACTCATATCGCCCACCATCCCTCTTGATACTCACCCGTGACATCTGGGAAAGCTTAATTCATGTTAGGGGTCTGGCATCTTTGTGCCAAGGTTCAAACCGTAAAGATTTTCCAATTTCCCCTAAAAATTGCCCCACCGCCCCCGAATCCGTTCACCGTCCAGGGATTTTATCAACGTAGGGATATGACACCAGAATCACAGCGTTCATCGATCGCGCAGTTCACCGAGGCGACGGCTCCCCAGTCCAACATCGCCCCACCACCTGTTCCAAGAACTCCTCCGGCTCCCCCGCCTGCGATGCGGACAATGCCCTCGAATACAATGGCAGAAATCACAGAACCCGCTTCGAGAATGAATACCGCTGCTGCGACTGAAACGTTCGCGATGCCGAGCCGTCCTGCAACCGCTCCTGCTGCAATCCCCACGAGTGCACCTGTAACTCCTTCGAGCACTCCCACTGGCGCAACTCCTCCGCCCACGATGGGACATCGCCCGACGACTCCGCCAACCACTCCAAGTGCAGCTCGTCGGTCCAGCAATGCCCCAACCCTAGAGCAAATTATTCGGACTGCATTTGATAAAGGCTTTTCGGATGTGCACTTGGGTGTAGGTGAAGTGCCACGCTTTCGGAATCGGGGCGAGATTGAAACGACTGAATGGGCAGAAACCGATCGACCAACGTTTATGAGTTGGCTGCGGGAAGTCTTGAGCGAAGAGGAAATCAGCCAGTTTGAAGAAACGCTCGATTTCGACGGTGCAACGCAATACGAATTTGCGCGGGTTCGGATTAACATCTTTGATTCGCTGCACGGACCTGCAATGGTTCTTCGTCTGATCCCGCTAAAGATTTTAACAATGGAGCAGTTGAACCTGCCCACCGTGTTTAAGGATGTGTGTCATTACCACAAAGGCTTGATTCTGATTACAGGACCGACGGGATCAGGGAAATCGACCACGATGGCGGCGATGATTGATTACATCAACAAGGAAATGCCGAAGAATATTATTACGATCGAAGACCCGATCGAATTTGTTCACAAGAGTCAGAAATCCTTGATCAAACACCGCGAAGTCGGCATCAACACTCGCAAATTTGATAACGCTTTAAAGGCAGCACTCCGAGAAGATCCAGATATCATCCTGGTCGGTGAAATGCGGGATAAAGAAACCGTCAACACTGCTCTAAAAGCGGCTCAAACAGGTCACTTAGTGATGGGAACGCTGCATACGAATAGTGCAGTGAAAACGATCGAGCGGGTTCTCAGCCTTTACCAACCGAATGAACAGCCCACAATGCGGGTCGCACTGGCAGAATCGCTCGTCGCGGTGATTGCACAGGGCTTGTGTCGAACAACGGACGGCAAACGGGCAGCATTCCACGACATCATGATTAACACTGATGCGATTCGGGATTACATTCGCAAAGGTGAACTCGACGAGATCGAAGCGATCATTCCTCGATGCGGATTTGATGGAATGTGCACGATGAATCAGTCACTCTACAAACTGTACGAGCAAGGTCAGATTACGGAAGAAGTCGCGCTCGAAATGTCACCGAAGCAGAACGAGATGGCTCAAATGCTGCGCGGTCGAGTGTAGAAATTTTTAGAAGTGTGCAGTCTGCCCCGATGTGTTTGGCATCGGGGTTTTTGTTTTAGGCTTGCGTCAGGATTTCGTAACCTGTGGGCGTAACCGCGATCGTATGTTCACATTGCGCCGAGAGTTTCCGATCTTTGGTGAGGGCTGTCCACTTATCGGACATGACCTCGACTTCCCAAGTGCCCTCGTTGATCATCGGTTCGATCGTAAATACCATTCCCGGTCGTAATTTCTTCCCGGTTCCCCGTTTGCCGTAGTGCGGAATTTGAGGAGCCGTATGGAAAATGTGGCTGATTCCATGTCCAACGAAATCCTGCACGACTGAAAAGCCTTGAGATTCGGCATATTCTTGAATCGCTGCACCGATATCGCCAATTCTCGCGCCCGGTTTCACGGCATCCATGCCCAACTGTCGGCACTTGTCAGTGACTTCGACTAAGCGTTTTGCAAGGGGGGATGGTTCTCCGACGAAGTACATTTTCGAGGTGTCGCCGTGATAGCCATCGACGATCAGCGTGACATCGATGTTGATGATGTCGCCGTCTTTGAGAATTTGTTTGGCGTTCGGGATGCCGTGACAGACAACTTCATTAACGCTTGTACAGATTGATTTGGGGAAGCCATTGTAGCCGAGTGGGGCACTTTTAGCTCCGTGTGCCTGTGTCCAACGTTCGGCTTCGTCGTTCAGTGCTAAGGTGCTGACACCCGGTTTAACGAATGGCTCTAAGTGATTCAATAACTGCGCTGCGAGTTTTCCGGCTCGACGCATTTTTTCGATTTCGCGACTCGAAAGGAGGGTAATAACTTCTTGTTCCATATCGACTATGTTAGCGAGAATTGTCCTGCCTCTGAGCCAGGGCGTTTCGATTGTAGACCAATTGAGGACGATCGTTATGGGTTTGCACTGTTGAGCCAGTGAAGTAAGAGTGGGGGAAGGTCTTGGCGCGATCGCGTTTTCGGATCGATACAGACGTGACGGGTTAGTGCTTTCGCGATCGAATGATGCGGATTGAACAAACGGTAGGAAATCTCGAGTTCGTTTGGTTTTAATAAATTGGGTGTGAGCGAGATCGTGATTTGATCCCCGCAAAACATCGGCTTGAAGAAATCCACTTCAGCATGAACGATCGGAACGGCGATATCTTGACCAGAAAAGAACGATCGTAAGTCAATTCCACTTGCGACTAAAGACGCTTCGTACGCTTCGTGACAGAACTTGAGAATATTGGCAAAGTAAACGACTCCTGCCGCGTCGGTATCGGAGAAGTGAATCGATCGAGAATAAGTAAATGTCATCAGGATAGAAGTTCTGCTTTGAGAAAGTCGATGAATTGTCGCGCCGTTCTGCCCGATCGCCCATTATGCCGAGTCGCCCATTGTAAGGCTCTAAATTCTAGATCTTTAGAATCGAGATCGATTTGAGCTTGATCGGCTAGATGGTGAATGATTTTTAGATAGGTTGGCTGATCCGCAGGCTCGAAGGTCAGGGTTAACCCGAAGCGATCGCTAAACGATAACTTTTCTTGCACCGTATCCCAGTTGTGCACCTCATCAGCATCGCGGGGGCGCGGGCGATCGTCAAAAAATTCGCGGATTAAGTGCCGTCGATTCGAGGTGGCGTACACCACAACGTTTTGCGGTCGCGCAGTTAAATTGCCTTCGAGAACAACTTTCAGGGCTTTATAGGCATCGTCATCTTCTTCAAACGACAAATCATCGACGAAAATTACGAATTTTTGAGGCAAATCGCGCAGGCGTTCTACGATCGTTGGGAGCGCACTCAGTTCTGATTTAGGAACTTCGATTAAGCGCAGATTTTCGTATTGTCCGAGCAGCGATTTCACGAGAGACGATTTTCCAGAACCGCGACTACCGTACAGCAGAATATGGAGGGCGGGCAATCCAGCTAAAAGGAATTCAGTATTTTGTAGCAAAGTATCGCGCTGGGTTTCATATCCGACTAGCGAATCGACTTGAATTGGATCAGGATTAGCGATCGCATTTAACCGCGCATTCTGCCAACGAAATGCGCGATATTCCGCAAAAATTCCTGTTCCGAATCGACGATAGAAATTAGTGAGTTCCGGAAGCGCGATCGACCAATCTTCTAACGATTCAAGCTGTTTCCGCAGTTGCTGAATTTCTACATCCCTTGATGTGTTTTTGCTGTTATCGATATAGTCACACCACGTTATAGTGTTTTGATTTAACAATTCATAAATCTGCTGGCTTCCACATTCATAAACCTGTTGTAATATTTTTAAATCATGCTTAACTGCTTCTATCAACTGTGCGGGATTATCTTGATGGATTTGTTGAGTGAAGGCATTTTCTGAAGTCAGAATTCGAGTCAGTAAATAATCGCGCCAACCTTGACGGTAATTTGCTAAACCGGAAAACCATTCGCTGTAGGACACGATCGCAATTTCAGGACGATCGAGATTTTGCAAGATTTTGAGAAACGACTGTGCGATTCCATCGTTCAAAACAGCGCGATAAATCAACAGCGATAGACAATTTCGATAAAGCGTTTTTCCGTCCATCCTACATTCCTAGAGCAGTCGTTAAAAACTTCGGTGCAGGCAACACGAGAATCATCAAAATCACCAGCGCCATCAATCCAACAATATCGCGGAATGAATCAACCTCAATGACATCATTTAATGTCGGTTCGTTCAATGCAGGTAACAACAGTAATAAGACTGCCCAGAGTAATAAATGCGGATATACGATCGCAAATCCCAACAGCAAAAATCGCGAAATTCGTCCGATTCTCGCTCCAATTCGCCGCCCAAATACCGCATGAATCATCCGCCCGCCATCCAATTGACCGATCGGCATCAGATTAAAAGCGGTAAACATCACACCGACCCAACCCGCGATCGCAATCGGATTCAGTCGAATCGCCGCATCTGGAGTCAGATCACGCCCGATCGCTAATTTGCCAAAAATCGCCAATAAAATCGAAAATCTCGGATCAAGCGCCTGAAAATTGAAGATTCCGCCCTGATTCGGTAACGCCACGACATTCGACTGCACCAAACCCCAAGCCAGCAGCGGAATACTGATAATCAGCCCCATGAACGCGCCTACTAAACCGATATCGAAGAGCGCTTTACGATCGGGAATTGGTGATTTCAACTGAGTAAACGCCCCGATCGTGCCCAACGGAAAAAACGGCAGCGGAAGAATCGGGACAAAATAGGGCAGCGTAATCGCAATTTTGTATTTTCGCGCGGTAATGAACTGCCCAAAACTTCTTGCTGCGAAAAAAGTCAAGATTGGAATCGAATACGGTAAGCCATTTTCTATGAGAGCCGCGATCGTTGGAATTCTTCCCACCATTTGCAAACCAGCCCAATTCGTGGTGAATAACGTTAAGAGAAATAAAACTGTGGCAAATCCAGGACGAATCAGAACACGAGAATGTTTGCCCTCGATCGTTGCAGCAGGATTGAGAACAAGTTCAAAAAATGGCTCTCCAGGGTAATACTCCTGAAAAATTACATGAAAGCGATCGCCAAACTGCGCCTCGACATTTTCTCGAATCGTTTGATATGCCTTCTCTGGAGCCGTTCGCAACTGACCCCGACAAACAACGCCTTGAGGGTGATATTCTAAATGCCTTAAATAAAAGACTGACCAAGGAAAGCAGGTCTGCAAACTCGATTCTTCTGCTTGATTCAGCGGTCGTAAACTCGCGAGATTCGGTGGCTGAATTTCTGAAATTTGCTCAGGGGGAGCAGTCGGCGCAGTGTCCATCGTTGAGCGAGAAATTCGCCCCCGCTGAATCAGGTAGAGATATAGCACCAAACTGCCCGCGAAAAGCACGATCGAATATTGGGTCGGCATGGTCTGACCACGAGATACGATCGTCCACACAACCATCACAAACACAGGCAGCATCGCCACCGACCACAGCAACCAAACTGACGTGCGAGTGAGGTTCGAGACCCATTGCGTAATGAAGAGGTACGTGAGTAGTCCGAGAAGCAAAAGCCAAATCATGACCAAGTGGGGCAGAGGGCATAGAAGGAAATCGCGCGATCTGGCACAATCAACGATGGCAGAATTGCCATATTCTTTAGTTTGACCGATCGAGAAGCTTGTGCCACCAGAATCTTCAATCCCGTCGCAGTCCCGCACTCCGAAACCGCCACGTCTTGTGTTCTCGGAAGAGAGTTGTCCCGGAGCCGCGCCAATTTTTGCGTTTCCTCCGAATCGCGACACGCTCGGTGGTACATCCTATCTCATTGTAGAAAAAGATAGAAATTTGATGATCGATTGTCCCGCTTGGGATGAAAATACGCGATCGTTTCTCGATGCCCAAGGTGGTGTGAGCAAGCTAGCCATCACGCATCGTGGGGGAATGGGAAAAGTCCGCGAAATTCAAGAAGCGTTCGGCTGTGAAGTGATTGTTCAGGAACAAGAGGCTTATCTGTTGCCGAATGTCAGGGTAAATGGGTTTCGGGACAGTCTTGAGATTTCACCTGAGATTCAAGTCTTTTGGACTTCGGGACATTCACCAGGATCAGCTTGTGTCTATTACTCTGCTTGCGGTGGAATTTTGTTTTCTGGACGACATTTAATTCCAAATTCTCAAGGCGATCCCATTCCGCTGAGAACGGCGAAAACATTTCATTGGAATCGCCAAATTCGCCATGTACAGAAGCTTTTAGAAATGTTCAGTTCTGAAACGCTGCGATTCATTTGTCCGGGAGCGAGTTCGGGATTATTGCGGGGGAAATTCGCGATCGATCAAGCGTATTCCAAACTCTCACAACTCGATTTAGAAGCTTGTCTCAAATCTGAACCGCTGCTGTAAAAAAATCTAGGGTAGAATCCTTGCACTGATTCAGAATGAGTGCTGTGAACTGGAAGCGAATTCTCCCGTATTTCACCTTGTTACTGTGGGTGTTGCCGATCGTATTGATCCGCAGTTCTCAGCAAAGTTTAATGGCGCACGATGAAGGCATCTATGCGACTCAAGCGCGATCGATTCTTACAACCGGAGATTGGCTGACACCGCAATGGGGCGGAGGTGTCCCCGTTTTCGATCGCACAATCGGGATTCAATGGCTGATTGCGGGATCGTATTTGCTGTTTGGAATTAGCGAAGATTCTGCCCGATTACCGAGTGCGGTCGCATTTGTTCTCAGCGTTTTATTGACTTATGCGATCGGGGTTCGATTAACGACTCCTCGAATTGCTTGGCTCGGAGCCGCCATCTTTAGCGTGATTCCCCTGGTCGCGCAATACGGGCGACTAGCGACTCAAGATATGGCGCTTGTTTGTGTGGAATTAGTCGCAATTTGGGCGTTGCTGATGGCGGAAACTTCAGAGCGTCCTTGGCGATTTGTGGCGGGTGCGATGTTTGGTTGGGGGTTCATGATCAAAGGATTCATGATTATTCCGGCAGCGATCGCACTTTTGCCTTATCTCATTGTTCAACATCGTCGCCACCGTCATTTGCTTGATCCGATGTTGTATGCGGGATTAGCGATCGGATTAATGTTACCGATCGGATGGCTTTGGGCAGCAGTTGAAAGAGATGGAATTTATCGACTTCAAGAACTCTTTGGAAAACTCCTTCATCTCAAAGGTCAAACTTATCAAGGTGCGAATCAGTTCTATTATTTTTGGAATATTCCCGCAAATGGTTTTCCTTGGATTTTCTTCTCTTTAGGTGGATTGTGGTTAGCATTTTTCAATCCTGAGATTCGAGCATTATTAAAAGCAACTGAGAAACGATTTTTGCTCATCGGATTCCCAGTCGTTTTATTTATCGAATTAACAATTTTTGGAACGCGAACGCATTATTATCCACTTCAATTAATGCCATTCGCGGGATTATTAGCAGCGATCGCACTTTCTCACCTTGAGTATCTTTTCAAGAATCGGAAGCGCACCGGATTTTTCATCGGGCTTAATTTATTGATGGGTGCGATCGCAATTATCTTTCTTACGATCGTCAACCAACGAATGCGAGTCGGCGAACTGATTTCGGATTCGATTCGGAGTGAAACGATTTTAATGATTACGCTTGTAGTCCTCACCGTTGGGTTAGGCTGGCTCAGTTTACCTGTCATTTGGATTTCGCGGAATCGAATTCCTCTAGCTCAATCTGCGAAATTCTGGATCACTTCTTGGTTGTTGACTTCTTGGTTTGCGATCGCTACACTACACGTCACCGGACTCTGGGGAGACTACGATCCGCAGCTTAAACGATTTCTACAAATCCCTACAATTCAGGAAATCTTGCAGGCGAATTCAGTGAGTTTTATTGTCAATGAAGATTTGATCAGTCGTGACGATCGCAAACGATATCTTCTATTGAATTTCTACACACCGAAAATCGGTCAATTCATTGAAGATCCGAAGATTTTACCTAACACAAATTACGCTTGGATCGATCCGAATCTTGCCAAAACACCTGACCTTAAATATGACATAGAACAAATATTCGAGGGCTGGATTTTGGCAAGAAAAGCGCCTTAATGCGTTGGTAAATAAACGGTAAATGTACTGCCTTTACCCACTTCGGTTGAGAAATTAATTCTGCCGTTATGAGCTTCCACAATTCGACGAGTCAGATGCAAGCCTAAACCGCTACCCGATCGCTTATGTTTACCCGGAATAAAGCTCTCGAATAAAGTGGCTCGATCGCTCTCCGAAATTCCAGGTCCCGTATCTTGCACTTCTAACTTAATCGCAGGAACTAAGCCCGTATCGACTCGAATTAACCGAACCGTTACAGCCCCTTCATCGGTAAATTTAATCGCATTGCCGACTAAGTTTGTAATCACACGATAGAGTTCTAATCGATCGCCTTTTGCCGCGTAATCTTGCGACTCATCAAGCTCTAGGTCTAGCTTTAGATTTTTATCGATCGCGAGTGGTGACAGTTCTTTTACGACTTCTTGGGCTAGTTCCGCCATATTTACCGGAGAAAAGACTAATGTTTTCCGCCCTGCTTCATAGCGATACACCTCTAATAGTGTGTTCACCATTGTGAGCAAATTGGCGTTACTGCGGATCATTGTTGCGATCGCATCTTGTACATCATCGGACAAATCTCCTAATGCGCCTTGAGCCATCAGATTCAACATACGATCGGCAGCCACTAACGGCGTTCTCAAATCGTGCGTTAAACGAGAAACAAAATCTTCCCGCTGACGAGCAATCTGATCGCGTTCATCCACACTATGCTTCAGGCGCAACAATGCTCGAACCCGCGCCAACAACTCATCAAAATGGACAGGCTTCCGAATAAAATCATCTGCACCCGTATCTAATCCCTGCGCCACACTCGGCTGGTCATAAGCAGTCGTGAGCAAAATCGGCATAAATGGCAACGAGGCATTGGCACGAATTCGCCGTGTCACCTCATAGCCATCCATTCCTGGCATCATCACATCGAGCAGCACCAAATCAGGCGGCGACTGCTCGATAATTCGGAGCGCTTCTTTGCCACTATCCGCAAGCTCAACCTGATAGCCTTCATCTTGCAAAATCGCTTGAATCAGCAAACAGTTATCGGGTGTGTCATCAACCACAAGAATGCGATCGATGGTGCGGGATCGGGTGAAAGGGGAATGGTTCATGCAATCCACCTACAGCTAGGCAAAGCGACGCGACGTTATCACACTGTAATAAACACGACTTTGGATATCCGACACCTCATTCCTGTGGGGGATTTTTATCAGACTGCTCAACATATCGAACAGCGATCGGGGTAATTTCCTCAACAATTCGGCTGAATGTCGATCGTTCTTCGTCTGTCCAATGACGCGGTTCGTTCATCAAACAAGGCTGTAATACGCCCCAAAGCTGGTTCTCATGGCACAGATGCCCGTGAATCAGCGCCCGATGCCCAAAGTTCTCCCGCTCGAATTCAGCGTTCAAAACATCAGGACTCGCAGTAGTGACATCTTCAACGAAAATCGAAGGCTTCGTTGCCAGCGCCGCCGCGAACATCGGATCTTCATCAGGCAAGGATTCTGGTTCAGGCTTCCAGTCTTCGTCGTAAACCGTTGGTACATCAGCCGATCGAGTCCAGCAGAAAGGAACCCGACCGAGTTTGGTTTGCGGATCACGCAGGTAGAGGAAACAGCGATCGCTCTTCAAATATTCCGCGATCGCCTGCATCAATTCTGGAAGCGCGTGAGCCGAATCCGTCTTTAACAGTTCAGCAATTTCAGGCGGCATCTTTCACAAACGTCCATTCTAAAAGCTTACGAGGTGCATTCTTGAGCGCTTCTGTGAGTTCAGCGTTGCTCTCAAATTCGACCTGAGACAACACAGTTGTCTCCACGTTCACGGTAAATTTGTCGTCCTGGAAGCACCACGGCACGACCGTCACCAAACCGTTTTCAAGCTGTTTGATGTCATAGTCCTGACCATCGTGAGCTTTACTAATTTCAAGGCGACGCTCATCGGCGGGAAGTTCTTGCTGACAGAGGATCAAAGAACAGCGATCGCACCATTGCAAAAAGTCATAAGCCTGCGTCGCTTCTTCTTCTGAGATGCCCAAATCTTCACGCCACCGCTTTTGATTCTCCAACTGCTCTGCCAAAAACGCATCAGCTTCCGGTGTTCCGCTCTTGGCTGAATTCAAGCGATACAAGTGAATCGAAACCAACAATGCCACCCAACGCCCGCGATAAAGCGAACCTTCAATATGTTTTCTCAGACTGTGATAATCCGTCTCTTGATCGGTGTCTTGCGTAAAATCTTTCGGTGCGCCTGCTTTATTCAGATTATTCTCTTCCCATTCTCGTTCTAAGTCGTCATGGTGAGAAATCGCTGCGACCGTTTCATACAAGCGAGGAGGAGCATCTTTTCTGCGCCATTGTCCCGCGATTTGAGCTGCAAGCAGAGCATGGGCGCGATGGTAAATAACTTGCCAACCGTTTTGGGTTGCATTAACGATCATTGCAGTTAGGAATGGAACAACAACACGACGAATCGTATTGGATCACACCGTTTGAGCGAATCTATCCCGCGATCGAATATTTCCAGTACAAGCGGATCACCCTGAAACATCGATAAACTAAAGAAATCAAAAATCACCCGCACAATAATGGCTCATTCAGTTAATTTGAGCGAAGATCTGATTCAGGAAGCACTCGCCATCAGTGAGCAAGAGAATCCAGAAACTGTCGTCGAGGCGGCTCTGCGCGAGTACATCCAACGCCGTCAACGTCGCAAAATTGTAGAACTATTTGGAACGATCGATTACGACGAAGCGTATGACTACAAAGCCCAGCGCCAAGTTCGATGAGCGTTATTGTCGATACCTCAGTCTGGTCACTGGCGTTACGTCGTAATGCTCCTGATTCTGAAATTAGCGATCGACTTCGCACACTCATTGCTGAAGATGAAGTCGTTATCCTCGGAGCCATTCGTCAAGAAATTCTGTCAGGACTCCGCACTTCTGAGCAATTCACAAGATTACGCGACTACCTTCGAGCTTTTCCAGACCTAGCCGTGACGCAAAACGACTATGAGACTGCCGCTGAATTTTTCAATACTTGCCGTCGTAATGGAGTTCAAGGCTCAAATACAGATTTTCTAATTTGCGCTGTCGCCTGTCGTCGCAACGATTCTATCTTTACAACAGACCAGGATTTCAGAACCTTTCAAGCTTATTTACCAATTTTGCTGTTGGATTAATCTCCAAATTCGCTTTTCTTCAGAGGCTTGGTCAGGCAAATCAAATTCACAGCTATGATATTCGCGCTAAATTGTCTAGGTACTGTTTAAGTTTCGAGGGTATCGTGCCTCAATCTTCACCGTCAAAAATTGCGTCTGCGAGTTGGGCGATCGATCAACTTCCCGGTTTAGCCGATGACGATGCGGCACGGTTGCTTGATCGTGAAATTCACACCACTTTAGATCTTCTTAAGTTGGGAAATACGCAAGATAAGCGAAATCTCCTCGCGACTGAGATCCAAGTTCCGATTCGCCAGTTGAACAAATGGGTCGCCCTCGCAGATCTGGCTCGGATTCCCAGCGTCGGATGCGAATACGCAGGCTTATTACTTCATGCGGGAATCGCGTCACCGTCACAACTCGCGCAAACCTCGATCGGTCAACTCCATCGTCAACTGCTTCGACTCCATGTTTCTACGATGCAGCGCCGCGATCTTTGTCCCAGCACAGATTACATCGGGCTATGGATTCAACAAGCCCGACTCCTACGCTAGAAATTCATTTCACAGTCGTATCCCTGCTTCGCTGTCTGGGAACTCTTGTAAAGTGGTATCCCGGATACAAATTCAATCCGGATACCAGAACATACCTTTGATTCCCTCTGGATCTTGCATGAACCCTAAATTTCGGTAGAAATTAACGACATGCGGATCAGCGAACAAAGTGATATTACTGATATCCTCACTCCGAAGCTTCTTAATCATGAACTTCATCAGTGCTTTTCCCAACCCTTTGCCCTGGAAGTCGGGATGCACCACGACATCCCAAATCGTGGCGTTAAACGCATGGTCAGAGGTCGCACGAGCAAACCCGACCAATCGCCGAGTTGCTCCCCGCTGTTCCCACATCGTTGCCACCAGAAAACTATGCTGAATCGCCTTTTTAACTTTTCTGAGAGGACGACGCGACCAGCCGACCGCATCACATAGTTCCTCTAACTCATAAAGGTCAATTTCTCGCTCGGTCGAGAAGTAAACCCGCGAATTGGCGCGATCGCTCGTCGCTGAGCCATCCACCGACCCAGGGACAACATAACTCTCCGTCGAACTCGGTTTCTCGATCGAAGCGTCCGTACTACTGAATAAGCTTTTCCAAAAACCCATGCCGTGGTGATTACAGTGAAGCAGTAATAGTTAGTATATCTCTCGGATTTAGGTTGCATTCTGCCGATTTTAGGGAAATGTCAGTAATTGCCATTTCGTCGATCTTTAAATTTTTCGTTTCGTGTGTCGTCTAGGGGCAGTCTCCACCAATGGCTCTGGGTCTCAAATCCTCCACGCTAGAACTGTTAAAGCGCTTCAACCGGGCGTTTCCGCAGTTTTATGAGCAATTTGTCAGCAGCGAAATCCAACTGCAAAATCTGCGGCTGGCTTATCAGTTGTATAAGTCGAAACAAGCGGTGATCGAGCTAAAGACGGAAGGGACGAAAAGCGCCCTCCATTTCGCGTATCGAAATCAGTCTTTTCTCTTAAGCGATATTTTCGGCGTACTGGCGGCGTATGGCTTGACGATTCACAGCCTCAGTTTGTACGGGCAGATTTACCCCCCGATGCTGGTCTTTATCAAGCTGATCGTGTCCCGGAGTGGGAAAGCGCTGACTGATAAGACCTCTGAGAACGTGTGTCGAGCGATTCGAGAAGCCCTGGCAGGACGATTTGAAGTCGAGGAAATGCTGGCGGTTGAGTTTAATCTGGATGCGGGCTTAGAGCAGGTTGAAACCGAGTTTTACGTTGATCCAGTGTTCCACTTACCCGCGTTGCTGATCGAGGCAGATAACCAGCCTGGACTCTTTTACAAGGTGATGTACGCGATTTGGCAAGAAGATCTTCTCGTTGTTAATGCCAATCTACTCGTCTGGCGGGGACGAACGCGATTAATCCTCTACCTACTTGGACCCAACGAAAGCCTAATTCCTGAATATCTCGGTCAGAAGATCGCGGAAGGCGTGAAACAGCGATTGCTGGGTCGGAGGTTTTAACCTCGGTAAAAGAATGCCCGGTATGATGAGGAAAGCTGTTTCTGACGCGCTCTATTATGGCTCTTCCATCACTGCGGGTTCTGATTGTCGAGGATGACCCTATGATGCAACTAGGGTTAGAGCAATCTTTAGAAGACTATCCGGAGTTAACGATCGTTGACCAAGCCAGTGACGGTTACTTAGGGGTGGAAGCTGCTCTTAAACATCGTCCAGATTTAATCGTGATGGATATCGGGTTGCCTCGTCTCGACGGAATTGCAGCGACTCAACAAATTAAAGCGGCTCTTCCAAACGTCCGAGTCGTGATGCTGACTTCTCATACTTCTGAGACGGAGATTATCGCAGCATTAGCGACTGGAGCCGATGCGTACTGTATCAAGGGCGCGGATGTGACTCGACTCATTGCTGCGATCGCTGCCGCGTCCGAGGGCGCAACGTATCTCGATCCACAAATCGCCCGCCGCGTGATCGAGCACCTCAAACCACCGACTACCGATAATACGATCGGGCAACTTTCCCAACGTGAACACGAAGTTCTTAGGCTAATGGTAGAAGGCTTGAGCAATCCGGAAATCGCTGCCAAGCTCTATCTCAGTCCGAATACGGTGAAGACGCATGTGCGCGGGATTATGAACAAATTAGCGGTTGACGATCGCGTTCAAGCGGCTGTCGTTGCCCTGCGATCCGGCTTGGTTTAATTGCCTTATTGGGAACTTTTCTTAAGATCTGCCGTTCCGCCTCCACCAATCGTCGGAATTTCAGATGATGACGCAAAAATTATTTTTCGCGATCGCTTCGTACGCTAACCTAGATGGGAATACGACTAGATTTAGCGAGATTTGTGTGAGGAGAATCGCTAGATTCAGATTAATTTAAGATTTACTGATCTGAGAAAGCCAAAGTCGTCTTCGTTTCCCTGAATTGCTTCTTGGGTAGCGGGGAAAGTGCTAATTTGAAACGCGATCGACGAGAGCGAAGGGGAAATTGACTCCGTAGATCTGATTCGATCGCGACTCGAAGATCGAGGCTGATTGAAATATTTCTTCAAAAAGCGCCAAATCCTTGAAATCTCTTTGATATCCGATACGCTAATTTACTTTGCGACCCACAAATTAGCAAATCAAGTTTAGAATCGAGAGGTACAATTTGTGGAAGTTAAGCAACTTAAAGAGATTGCTGTTGCAAGCGAAGCGCATTGAAAAGCGGGTGTCATCTACACATGATCATCAAGACTGTTCTGAGATTGCCCTGGTTCTTCAGCACTGATTTTCTGAAATTGCTTAACCCGGATAGCGACTTGCCCCTACTCACGAAGTGCGATCGAATTGTGACGGTATCCACCTAGACCCACCGATCGAAGTTGTTTCCTGAATTGTTTGTGTGTCTATCGTGTTTAATCGTGTGTGCCATTCGACTTAGCTTAATATTTCACGCGGGAGGATTAATCCCTTAGAGGGACGGCAACCTCCGAGACGTGCTTGTTAATCTAAAGAAGCAAATGCTGAGTTGCCGATATTGCATCGCTTTCTCAAGCAAGTTATTTCTCTAATGCCTGGAATCAGACAGATGAAATTTGAGGACATTTATCAATTTTTCAAAGATCCGCCACCCTTTTATCTCAATAAGGAATTGGCGGTCTGTTACGTTCTCGCCGTTCTCTTACGGGGAGACTCTTACGGAACCGAGTTGATTCAGCTACTAGAAACAGAGTATCCACTCTACCGCCTATCCGATACTGTTCTTTACAGTGCCCTGAAGTTTCTTGAAGATGAAGAAATGGTGACAGGCTACTGGAAGAAAGTGGAAGGTCGCGGTCGCCCTCGTCGGATGTATCAGATCAAGTCTGAAGCGATGCCGCAAGCCCAAGATTTGGCTCGCCTTTGGCACGAGTATGCTGTAAAACGCGAAACTGCTAAAGAAAATTCAGGGATTCCCCAGGTCAGTGGTGCTGAGAAATAAACAATGATCCCGTTGTTGTTTAAAGTGGTGTAATTGGGATTTGTTCTTTGTTGCGCCATGACTCAGCCTGTAATTGCCTCGACGCTTCTCCTTACGGTTCTATTAATGATTGGGCTGTTTTTCTTCATTCGCGCCTCAGTCAAAGATCGAACTCAGGAGGTGCGCTTGCTGTCTGACCAGTCCGAAGATTCTTTGCTTTCTCAGTTACGTGCGTATTTCGGGCAGCGATCGTATCGAGTGGCAGCGATCGACGCGAATCTTAACCAGGTCACATTCGAGGGTGATGTTCGCCCTAGTGTTTTTCTGGCGGTGTTTCTGTCGTTTCTTGCCTCGATCGGTGTGCTGTGTTTTGTGCTCGTCCTCTCGATGGTGCTGCCCGATTGGTCAAATTTTTGGTTTGGATTATTGCTCCTGTCTCCACTGGCGGGAGTCTTTTACTGGAAGGGCGCAGGGCGTGTGGAGCAAGTGTCGCTGAAGGTAGAGCCGGGTGCGGATGCGGCGCAGAGTGTGATTACGGTGAAGGCGCATCGGGATGAGTTGGCGGAGTTGCAGCGGACATTGGAATTGAAGGCGGAATAGGGTTGGGGGATTGGTTGATCGACATCATTGGTCGATCGTCGTTCCACCGCGAAACCCTGGTAGAGACGACCCGGCGGGTCGTCTCTACGTCGTCGGGTAAACGCACAATTTATTGCATTGATTCCCCGAATAATCCCATCTCTGAAAATCTCTCTAAATGTAAAAGCTCCCTTCGTTGCGTTGAGGGGAGCTTTTAACTTAGGTGAATGCTGGGATAATATCGCCTAACTCAATTGAACCCGTAACCAAACTCGGTTACAGTTGCACTCGCATTCAGAGCAAGCGACTGGTGAAAGGTGAGCCGTTTTAGAACCGATGCTTAGCGGCTCCGGGTCGGAACAGCAACATCAGCTTCATCTTCAGAGGTTCTCAAGCTGGGGAATAAGAAGTGATTTTCTTCGACGTATTGAGCGCCGAACAGTCCTTTTTCAGCCCAGAAGTAACGATCCGTGGTATGCTCGTTTCTCTTGACCAGTAACAGCGCGGGCGGCACAATGCCTTCAGCGTGGATGAACTTGCGAGCAGCAGTGACAGGCTTATCTTCGCCACACTCAATGCTAAACTGAGGGACGCTCTCTAAGATTCGTCTTCCTTCCTGCCGTCTCCGACTTTTCCGTTTACGTCTCCTTGCCAAACCCTTTACCTCCTTAGGTTCCAAACTGCCGAAAGTTGTAATGTTCGTTACAAAACCCGTCGAAAATATATCAGTTCCAGCCCTAGACTTCAACTTCTCTTAACGCATCTATACAATTTCTTAATTTTATTTTCCTAGATTCTTGCTATGTAACCTGGAGCGCGAGTGTTTACACTCACAAAAATTAAGATAAGTGGATGCAAAAGTGTTGGGGATCAGAGCTATCTATTAAATTAATAAGAAAAATTACTTATCGTCAACTCCTTTTTTTACAAAATCTGCCAAAAAACAGATGCTGATGCCTACAAGTTCCGAATTCATTGAGTTATGTCGATCGCAAATTGCGTTATTGACTCAAGCGATGGGGGCATCACTCAGCGTAATCTATCTAACGGAAGAATTAGTTGAGAGTTCTCAAGCCCGTTTGATGCCGATCGCAGCGTATCCAGATAATGCGATTGCACTAGAACGATCAAATCGTCTCGCCCTTCCCGCTGCCGTCGAATCTCTTCCTGAAATCGACTCGATCTCGACAACAGGGATCACACAGCCAAGACAGCTAGTTTTGCCGCTAATCCACGAAGAATTGGTGTTTGGACTGTTAGTGACTGAGCGAGAAGATCGACCTTGGACGACATGGGAGCGATCGCAGGTCGAACGAATTGCGGATACATTGTCGTTGGCTTGCGTAATGGATCAGCGTGCTCAGTGGCTCGATCAATCTCAACAGCAACATCGATCGAGACAATCTCAACAGCACGATGTTTTAGATAACTTATTGCACCAATTAAAAAGTCCATTGACTGCTTTGAGAACGTTTGGAAAATTATTAGTCAAACGGTTGCAGACAGAAGATCCGAATCGAGAGATTGCCGGAAGTATTTTGAGAGAAAGCGATCGATTACAAGAACTCCTACAGCAGTTCGATGAAGCGATCGACCTCGATTCCGTCGATGTTTTGGCTGAGGATGCTTCTCTTGTCGGTCGCCCGATCCCGCTCTTACCCGCAGGCGTTCTCACGACTTCAAATCTAGAATTAACGCCCTGTTCGGTGAATGAAATTCTTTTGCCATTGATTGAAACGGCAGAAGCGATCGCGCAAGAAAAAGGGCTTTCGATTCAGACAGAAATTCCGAATTCTCTTTCGCCTGTTTCTGCCAATTCTGGCGCGTTAAGAGAAGTGTTAAGTAATTTGATTGATAACGCACTCAAATACACGCCATCAGGCGGAGAAGTGCATATCCGAGCGAAAGAGAATGACGATCACATTAACATCTGGATTACAGACACGGGATACGGAATTCCACCTGAAGATTTAGAGCGCTTATTCGAGCGGCATTATCGAGGGGCGCAGGCGAAAGGGGATATTCCAGGAACAGGATTGGGATTAGCGATCGCGCGTCGGTTACTCGAACAAATGAATGGTTCGATTCGAGTCTTTAGCCCATTAAAAAACGAGGGTTGGCTCGGTAAAGACCAACCCTCGAAACAGGGGACAAGTTTCGTTGTCGAACTTGAGAAGGATAGAGCCTGAACTCCACCCTTCAGAGAAATTAGCGCGGTAAGGTTAATGCGTTCGTGAGGCGGACGTTCAGATCGGTGTTCGGACGAATCGAGATTAAGTCAACCCGATCGCCACCGAAGATCAAGCCAGCCAACGCACCGACACCTGTTCCGATCAAGACTTCACCTGCTCGAATATTACGATCGCCCGTGACCGCCGAAATACCCGCAGCGGCAGCACTACCGAGAGCAGCATTTCTGAGAATACTGCCAGTATTTGCACCACGACGAACGGTTTCAGTGGTTGTGATCGGATCAGAAGTTGCAGCGATCGCAACTTGTTGACCGTTCGCCAAGACCAACTGAGAAGCGGTGAATTGGGCTGCACCTTGAGAGACGACCAACTGACCCGCAACTTGACTACCTGCGGGAATCAGAACCGTACCATCAGAAGTCACGATGTTTTGAGCGACTGTCAGCGTGATCGGAGTGGGTTGCGGTTCGTTCTTCGCCAAGAGGACTCGATCGGCTCGATCGTACCGGAGCGGAATTGCGGTTCCTGCCGGAATGTTAATCGCTTGCGGTTGGGTCGGAGCCTGACCGACAATGTACGGCGATTGGATTGCGGCGACTTGTCCAGTGCTCACCAGTGCTTGATAAACGAATGCCGCGACATCCGCACGAGTGGCAACTTGATTCGGATTGAGTTGTTGGACATCCGGGAAGTTCACGACGATGCGGCGTTCGGTTGCAGCAGCGATACTGTTCCGCGCAAAGTTCGGAATGCTGGAAGCATCAGCGTACACCTGAAGGACGGTTTCCGCAGGCTGAGAAGCGGTGTATCTCAAACCGTTCGACAAGGAAACTAATGCTTGAGCACGAGGAATATTGTCATTCGGGCGAAATGTTCCGCCAGGAAATCCAGCCAAGAATCCAGTTGCGTACGCATTTTGAATCGCTTGGAATCCCCAATAGTTGCTAGGAACATCTGAGAAATTGATCGGAGTATTTACGCGCGGAGCATTCGGAAATGCTTTGAGCAGAATTGCTGCAAATTGAGCACGAGTTACCGGATCATTCGGGCGAAATGTTCCGTCAGGAAATCCGGCAATAATGTTACGAGAAGCGAGTTCTTGAATGAAGGGAGCAGCAAAGTTATCAGAGGCAACATCAGAGAAAGCAGATTGAGCCGAAGCGGGCGCGACCATTACCATCGGAGCCGCTGCACCTGCGATCGTACCGAGTGCCAAAGTCAGAGCCAAACCAGATTTTACAGTGCTATACATAGGTAGCTGTTTCCCAAGCGAGAGAGTGTTCTTCTGTTAATTAAGTAGATGTTTGAGTGAGGTAAAAAGTTCCTGCATCTTACGAGAGAAATCGCTTTTTTGTTTCTCTTACTTTTGGTCGAGTTGCAATTTCTACACTCAGTTATCTACTCTTTATATTCACCAGTGACCGCCCGATTCCTTAAGAAGTTTCTAAACTTAGGACACTTTTCAAAGTGGTTGAAGAAACCTAAGATTTGAAAGGACGAAATCTTGAGTTTTCAAGCACGATCGAGAACAATTTTGGGAGAAAGAAACGGTGATTGAACTGCCCCGCTATGCGTCAAAATCGGTTCGAGAAGCAGGTAAGCAGTTTTATGTCGATGCGGATGGCGATCGTATTCCCAGTGTGACGACGATCCTGAATGCGACGAAACCCCGCGAAGACCGAGAACGCTTATTCAATTGGCAACAACGCATCGGAGTCGAACAAGCCGCAGAAATTACCAAAAGCGCAAGTCGGCGTGGAACTGGAACGCATCGCTATATCCAGAAATACCTTCAAGGTCAGGAAGTCGAATGTCCGGATTCGATTCGTCCGTATTGGGAAAGTGTCGAGCCTGTTCTAAAGACGATCGAGCAAGTTCGACTGGTTGAAGGCGTGGTGATTCACGATGAACTGGGATATGCCGGGGTCGTGGATTGTGTCGCCAGCTTCGAGGGAGTGCCATGTATCTGTGAATGGAAAACAAGCGATCGACCGAAAAAAACTGTCGATCGCTTGTACGATTATCCACTTCAGTTAGTGGCGTATTGTGGAGCAGTGAACCAGCTATATCGAGACTATAACCTGAACCTCTGTCATGCTTTGTTAGTCGTTGCAATTCCGGAAACGCCTGCGGAAATTTTTTGGTTTGAGCCAACTGCAATCGACGAATATTGGCAGCAATGGGAAGCGCGAGTTCGGCAATATTGGCGAAGAATCGGGTATTTCCGGACATGAAATAGTACGCTTTGAGAGTTGTGCTGCTCAGGTTGATAGTGTTATGCCAAAAGCGATCGTTCTTCTCTCCGGTGGTTTAGATTCCGCAACCACGACTGCACAAGCAATTTCAGATGGCTATGAGGTGATCGCGCTCTCCTTCCGCTATGGTCAACGGCACGATCGAGAACTCGAAGCTGCGAAAACTCTGGCAAAGCATTTCAATCTCTCACAGCATTTCATTATTGATGTGAATTTGGCGCAGTGGGGCGGATCAGCCTTGACCGATAGCGCGATCGAGGTTCCGACTGAAGGAATTCAATCTGATGTGATTCCCATTACTTATGTGCCCGGACGGAATACGGTGTTTATTGCGATCGCGCTTTCACTGGCAGAAGCTCAATTAGCAGAAGCAATCTATCTCGGCATCAATGCGGTCGATTATTCTGGCTACCCGGATTGTCGTCCGGAGTATCTCGCTGCGTTTCAAACTTTGGCTCAATTGTCTTCTAAGGCGGGATTAGAAGGGAAAGCACCGAAGCTAGTTGCGCCGCTGGTCATGGATTCTAAGACTGACATTGTGAAAAGAGCGATCGCGCTTTCAGTCCCGATCGAGAAAACTTGGTCATGCTATCAAGGCAGGCAAGAACCTTGTGGTATGTGTGATTCTTGTCGAATTCGCGATCGGGCACTGATTGAAGCTGGGTATCCAGAGCTTGCCACCTCTCAAGGACGAGAACTTCATCGGAAGACTGTCAGTTAGTTTGAAGCTGAATCAATCAGAAGCCGCTTAAGAATTGCTTCAAGAAATTGAACAAAAACTTAAATCTAAACAAAAAGAGTTCTATATTCATCACGGAATAAAGTTGTGATGAAATCTAAAAGAAATCAGAAGTCAATTGCTGGATTATTTTGCTGAAAAGCTGCATTCTTTTACAGAATTAAATTGATTAAGCGGTGCTCTTTGCTAACTCGATCATTTGCTAGTAAAGCAATATCGAGATCTCATCGCATTCTGACAAACCCTTATGCTACCAAGCAAATTGCGATCAATTGCTGAAGTGCGATCGTCAAAAATCGTTCCACTTAACTCGTAACTTCAAACGAATCTAACGATTTCACTGAAAAAGTTTACGAGAAGTATTTTCAAAAGCTTAAAAGCTAAGAAATACCGAAGCATAAAAACCAACAATTAAAGATGAGAACCCAGACATCAAAAGAACTACAGCAAATTTGATCACCAAAAATACGAATTGACCAGTCGCTATATTAAGACTCAGATTGGTACTTTCGTCATGGTCTTTCCGTCGTCCACTTACATCCTACTTTTGGCTCCACAAATCGAAGAATTGCAGGGGTTAGAATCGCTACTCCAGCAAGTTGCACTCGATGTAGAGATCGTGGACACCGCTGATCAAGCCCTCGATCGAGTCAGCCAAAGCCCGCCTTGCCTCGTGATTCTGCAAGAAGACCTCCGCTCCGAAGCGACGATTTATAGGCTCAGAAGAATTGCGAATGCTGATCGGATGACTCTAGTAATTGTCACCGAAACCGATTCTCCAAGTTGGCTACATCAAGATCAGCACCCAGATGTGGATGGCTTCTTGGTTAAACCATTAAGTTCAGATGTTCTGTTTTCTCTCATTCATTCTGCTTCAGCCCGTCAATACTGCCAGCAGACATAAAACTCTGTTAAAGATCCCTGACAAACTACGAGCATCTACCGACAGACAGAGTTTCTTAATTCCTTACCAAGCGTAATAAATATCGCTAATCATTTCGCCTGCTTACTTTCGCAGTCCCTGACACCCAAATAATCGATGTTTATGATTGGGTTAAGGCGAAGAAACGCAGCCGATCGCGCTTGATTCATCAGGATTTAAGCTTATTTTGCGAACTCGCATCTTATTAACGAAGCTAATCAAGCGTTTGAGTCACATTCACAAATTTGGGCTACCGTTATCAACAGAACGGCGAAGATATCTATCACTTTTGGGGGTGGCAGAGAGAAACAAGCGTGGATCACACCAGAAATTTGCGATAGATTTAAATCAGATTGAAAGCCTCAATCGCTCACAATCGCCACCCGGTTTAATCAAATCACTGTACAAACTGGAAAGCTGCGCGATTACCCAGATGGCGCACCTTGGAATGGCAACGTGAATGCTAGTTACAGTAGATTTGCCCTAATTGATTCCATAAAGAAATCAGAAAAAGGGTGCAACTTTTGTGAGAAAGGCTACAATCGGGGAGACATTCCAATCATTTAGAAATAATGATCTCAGAAATTCAGCATCTGCCAACCGTATTTCCCCGGAAGATTGGGGCAGACGCTAATTTGAAATGATCATTTTCACGATCGCTCTACTGCACACCAGTTAACGAGCGCAAACTTCTGTGAGTTTGCAACCGCCACTCCTGGGTCAGCAAGACTGCATCGCATCGACCAACATCTGTTTTCAGTGCTGGGACATTTTACTTCATTACTTAAGGAGCATGAGGAACGCGGCATGACCCAAGCCAAAGACTTACTTGTTGAAGAATTCGACCCTTCAGAAGCTCTAGAAGTTGAGCTAGAACTCGACGACATGGACGACGATATCGATCCAGCAGAGGATGACGAAGAGGGGAAACCCGGTAAGGGGCGTGCGACTCGTCGCCGGACTCAAGCGAAGAAGAAGCACTACACCGAAGATTCGATTCGGTTGTATCTGCAAGAAATTGGGCGAATCCGCCTACTTCGTGCCGATGAGGAAATCGAACTCGCACGGAAAATTGCAGACTTACTCGAACTGGAGCGAATCCGGTTCAAACTGGCGGACAAGCTCGATCGAGAACCGACCGATGCGGATTGGGCACAAGAGGTGAAGATGCCTCTGCCACAATTCCGTCACCGTCTCCATTTAGGTCGTCGGGCAAAAGACAAGATGGTGCAGTCGAACCTGCGACTCGTGGTGTCGATCGCGAAAAAATACATGAATCGCGGCTTGTCGTTCCAGGATTTGATTCAAGAAGGTAGCTTGGGTCTGATTCGGGCGGCTGAGAAGTTCGACCACGAAAAAGGCTACAAGTTCTCGACGTATGCAACCTGGTGGATTCGTCAGGCAATCACGAGAGCGATCGCGGATCAGTCGAGAACGATTCGTCTTCCGGTTCACTTGTACGAAACCATTTCCCGCATCAAGAAGACAACGAAACTGTTGTCGCAAGAAATGGGACGCAAGCCGACTGAGGAAGAAATCGCGACTCGGATGGAAATGACGATCGAGAAGCTTCGTTTCATTGCGAAGTCTGCTCAGTTGCCGATTTCGTTGGAAACCCCGATCGGGAAAGAAGAAGATTCTCGCTTGGGTGACTTCATCGAATCCGATGGTGAAACACCGGAAGATCAGGTTTCTAAGAATCTTCTGCGTGAAGACCTGGAAGGTGTTTTGGCAACTCTCAGCCCTCGTGAGAAAGATGTGTTGCGTCTGCGCTACGGTTTGGATGATGGTCGGATGAAGACTCTCGAAGAAATCGGGCAGATCTTCAACGTGACTCGTGAACGCATTCGTCAGATAGAAGCGAAGGCACTGCGGAAACTGCGTCACCCGAATCGCAATAGCGTTCTGAAAGAATACATCCGTTAGGATTGAACCATTTCTGATTATTTAGCCCGATCGTGTTTGTGCGATCGGGTTTTTTGTGTCCATTTCTGTCTTTATTCAGGGAAAGCTTGAAGTGTCAGAAGATGAATAGGAATTGCAGCAATGGCATTCAGGAAACCGATTACAACTCTAGGAGGCTTGTATTGGTGGAGTAATATTCGGCAAGATACATATTTCATCCTCCAAGAACACAAGGTAGGGATACCCGTGTGGGCGTATAAGTATAGAATCCTCATGCGAGAAAGTCGTATGGAAATCGCAAATTCCAACGACAGGAAAGAGATTGAATTAGATTGGAAGTATTTAGAAAAACACGCAGTACCGCAGTTAGATCAAGCGATCGACGTTTGCAAAATTGCAGCAGCGAATTCCGATGTACTCTTGCAAATCGTTCTGAAAGTCATCAAATTTCTTCCTTGATCGTTACTTCCGGCGAAATGTCTCAAAGCGAAATCCAGTTCTTTCCTCAACATTGGTTGATTCAAACGTTTCGAGAATTCGATCGCGCTTCACCGGAAAGATCACGTCACCCTGAAAGTCTCCTTCAACCCAAGTTAGCTCCATCTTTCCTGCAAAGTCGATCGCTTGTTCGTAGATCATTGCGCCACCAATCACAAACAATTTCTCATCAGAACGATCGAACGCTTCAGACAGCGATCGTACAAATTCCACATTCGGCTGATCAGACTGGAGCGATTGTGAGGAAACGATAACGTTTGTGCGCTGGGCAAGAGGGCGTTTTTGCAGATCAAATTCCCAAGTTTTTCGCCCCATGATGACGGTATGATTCAGCGTGAGTTGGCGAAAACGTTTGAGATCTTCGGGAATTGACCAGGGCAAATTGCCTCGATCGCCAATCACACCGCTTGTTTGTGCGATCGCAGCAATTAAGATGATTTCGGACATGGCTCACGATCAATTTAGATTCAGCGCAACTTTCTTCATTTTGTCGTCCTCACCGCTGCAAAATCTCCCTGGACACAATTGGCACAATTCATTACAAAGACGGATAGATTGATACCATTGATGATTACAATTTGTAAAATCCTATTGATATTGAATTATCCTAAATCACGCGCTTACTTTCTCCTATGGATGGTAAATGGATACTGAGAATTATTTGAACCACCCTACATTTGGGCTTCTATTTCGGGTGTGTTTGGTTGAAGAAAATCGAGAATTATTCAGTACACTCTACGCGCAACGGTTATTTTTCGTCGTGTTTCAGGGCGCGGATGGCTTGGAGTTTGAACCGATCGGGCGAACGGATGCCAAAGTTCTAGTCGAAAATCGGATGAGAATGTTGCGTCGATCGGGAATGTACAAGGAGTACGATCAACTTCAGAAGGTTCACAAAAACACATTCCAATGATCGCCACGCTACAAGACCATATTTCTGAGTTCTGCAACAAGATTCCCGCGAATGTTCGGATTATCGCCGTGACGAAAACAGTTTCAGTCGAAGCGATGAGAGCCGCTTATGCTGCTGGAATTCGCGATTTTGGTGAAAATCGAATTCAGGAAGCAGAGGCGAAACGAGCAGAGTTGCGAGATTTAACCGATGTGACCTGGCATTTTATTGGTCATTTGCAGAGTAACAAGGCGCAAAGGGCGATCGAGCTTTTCGATTGGATTCAATCGGTCGATAGTTTGAAGCTGGCACAACGACTCGATCGACTTGCAGGCGAGAGAAATCGCAAGCCGCAAATTTGTCTACAAGTTAAGCTCCGTACTGATCCCAACAAAGCCGGATTCTCAGTGACGGAACTTTGGGAGGCAGTCCCGCAGCTTGAAGCTCTCAAGAATTTGCAGATTCGTGGACTGATGGTGATTCCGCCGATCGACCTTGAATCAGCGGAAACTTCAGAGTTATTCCAACAGGCGAAAGAATTGGGTGAGAAGATTCGATCGCAGACTGCTCTCTCGATCGATCAACTCTCGATGGGAATGTCGGATGATTATGCGATAGCCATTCAAGCTGGGGCAACGATGATTCGACCGGGGCGCGTTCTATTTGGCGCGAGGTCTTAAAAATTGCGGCAATTTCAGAAATTAATGGTAATGTAGTGAGTCCTGACAGGAAACGCGATCGATTTTCATCGTGAATCAGCTTCATTCTCCTGTAAAAAACGTTACTTAAGTATCGTTCAGAACGCTGAGATCTCACAAATAGAGATACTGCTTTCCGTTCCGATCGTCCCCATTTCAGACTGAAAGAATGTACGGCGGAATTCTATTAAATTGCGATCGTTTTTTCGTTATCAAAATCGTCGCGTTCGTCAAAGATCATTCCCCGATCGCAACATTTTCAAGCGGCTAGAACTCGCTTGCTTACCGAAATGCAACAAAATTAAAAGAAATTTGCAAAAAATTGATCCAACTTTCAAAACAACCGATACAATGCACCCGGAGACAAAAAACTCCGAAAAAATGTATTCAAGTTCGATCGCTGGATGTATACTGATTTTTCAATTCGTTATTTGTGCGGCAGTATAAGAACTTTCTAAGCTGTCAAACCACAAAATGGGATTTGCCTTCATCGGCAAAGCAGCTTAGCATTAAGCGCCAGTGATCAAACCTATCAGCGGTGGCTCTGCTACTCTCAATGATTTGACCGTGACTTTCCAGCAAATTTGATAGATTCGGATGGAGCGTGAACAGTGAGTATTTTCAGTAAATTACGGGATTTCGTCGGATTAAATGAACCCGTCGAATACGAATACGAATACGACGAGATGGATGGGCAAGAGTATCAAGCACTCTATCAAGAAGAGGCTGTTCCTGCGGCTCCGGTAGCTGTGAACGAAGAAGAAAACCGAGCGCGACGCACAAATCGTTTTCGCGATGGCTATGCCACACGCGATCGGGCTGTCGGAATTGGAACTGAAACAACTGGTGTAGGAGCAAGCATGAGTAACGTGATTGGAATGCCGGGTGCAGCAAACGGAATCTCAGAAGTTGTGGTCGTTGAACCCCGCACGTTTGAAGAAATGCCCCAAGTGATTCAAGCGCTGCGCGAACGCAAATCAGTTGTGTTGAATCTGACGATCATGGATCCCGATCAAGCTCAACGCGCAGTGGATTTCGTTGCAGGTGGAACTTATGCGATCGATGGTCATCAAGAGCGCATTGGCGAAAGCATTTTCCTCTTTACTCCGAGCTGTGTTCAAGTCAGCACTCAAGCAGGCGTGTTGAATGAAGTGCCGCAACCTGCTCCTGCTGCTCGTCCTCGTGCTGCTGCTCCCACTCCAGCTTGGGGCACAGAACCGAGAGCCGCTCAGGGTTAAACACCGATTCAAGGGTGACAGATAGTGAGATCTCGCACCCTTCTCTGATGATTCGAGGATTGTAGATTGGCTAAACAATTTGGCATGATTGGCGGCGGGATGATGGGAGAAGCTCTCTTGTCCCGCCTTGTTGCTCAGAACGTTTTTGAGCCGAGCGCGATCGTGGTGAGTGAACCAAATCGATCGCGACAAGAGTTTTTGGCAAAACAATATCAGATTCAAGTCACGGATCAGAATCGACAAGCCATAGATTCTGATGTGATTTTGTTGGCAATTAAGCCGCAAGTCTTTCCGCAGATTGCTCAAGAATTTGCAGGCGAAAAGATTTCTGCATTAGTGATCTCGATTCTGGCAGGAACCTCGATCGCACAATTAGAAGCTGCATTTCCTGGTGCGCCTGTGATTCGAGCAATGCCGAATACACCTGCCGCAGTTGGCGCAGGAATTACTGCGATCGCTGCTGGTCAACACGCTCAACCCCATCACATCGAGCAAGCGAAAAAAATTCTTGGAACCGTGGGCGAAGTCGTTGAAGTGCCCGAATCGATGTTAGATGCGGTTACGGGACTCTCTGGATCAGGTCCTGGCTATATTGCGATCGTCATTGAAGCTCTCGCAGATGGAGGAGTTGCAGCCGGATTACCGAGAGCGATCGCGTTAAAACTTGCGATTCAAACCGTCAAGGGAACGGCTCAACTCTTACAAGAGTCACAGATCCATCCGGGTGAATTGAAAGATCGCGTCACGAGTCCGGGCGGAACCACGATCGCAGGAATCGGAGAACTCGAAAAATCAGGAGTACGATCGGCATTTATCCAAGCGGTAAAAGCAGCCGTTCAGCGCTCCAAAGAACTCGGACAATAATTCAATCAAATGTTAAAATCTGGGCGATCTCGTCCACAGGCGACTTCTATGCGTTGGTCTTCCGTTCTTAAATTTTTCTTAGGTGTATTGTTAGCGATCGCGCTTCTGGCGGCTGGCGGTGTGGTTGCCGCTCGTGTGATGATGGCGCGTCTTTCAGTCATGCCCCCCAAGCCGACGTTCCCGAATGATACGCCAACGAAACCTGCACCAAAACCCGCTGCGAAGCCTGCTGCGAGTCCTTCAGAAACTAAACCAGATACGGCTGCCAAACCGCTGCCACCAGGCGCATTTCCAGCACGAGTGACACAATCGATCGGGCTTGTGGTTCGGGATGCTCCAGGCGGGGAAGGAGGCTCGATCGGTGGCGTGGATTTTAATGAGCGCGTAACAGTGCTGGAAACGAATGCTGATAAGACTTGGCAAAAAATTCGACTAAGCAACGGTCAGGAAGGCTGGGTTCGGGCTGGAAACGTTGAGCAAGTATCTCAGTAGTTCAGGCATTTATCCTAGTCTTCTTAATTTCAGGAATTATGAAACTCAGAGAAATTGACGATGAAGAGTTGCTGAGACTCTATGCTGCTGGTGATAGAGAATTTTCAGCGATTAAACTAATCTACGATGATTTAAGTGGTGCGAACCTTTCAGGTATAAAGTCTTGTGGGTCTGATTTAGGATATGGATTGCTAAATAATACAGACTTTAGCAGCTCATTCCTTCGAGGCGCTTACTTTCACGGAGAGATGGATGGGGCAGATTTTTCTCATGCGTCTCTTGAAGGAGCATTTTTTGAATCTGCTTTCTTGATAGGAGCGAATTTCAGCAATGGAAATCTACGTGGGGCATACTTGCCTGAAGCCAGCCTAGATAATTCGCTATTCATTGGAGCTGACCTTAGCGGCGCTTGTCTTTCACAAGTGACTTTAAACGATGCCGATTTGAGTAATGCAAAATTCTGCGGTGCTTTGCTGAGCGAATCAGGTATCGCGAGAGCGAACTTGAGTAATGCTGACTTTAGAGGGGCGCAAGGATTCTTTCCTAAGACAAATTGCATCTTTTCAAATACGATTATGCCGGACGGCAGCATCAGAAATAGTTAGTGACGATTCACAATCTAACCTTCTAACCGTGAGTTGCTGTGTTAACTGATCAACACATCGCTGAAGCTTTAAGTCGCGCCTATGTTCGTGCGATCGCTGGACGTGCTGGACTCAATTTAGCGATCCGAGAATACGATTACGGTGTAGATGGCAGTTTCGATGAAGTCATTGTGCGGCAAAATCGACGAGTCGAATCTGGCTTTTCTCTCAGTTTTCAACTCAAAGCTTCTACTCAATGGCAATTTGACTCGGATCGAGTCGTGTATGACTTAGAGGTGAAGACATACAATGATTTGATTCTCAGGCGTAGCATCAGAACCGCAACACCTTGTATTCTTATTTTGCTGGCACTTCCTACAGATTCCGCACAATGGTTGATTTGTGAAGAATCAGAATTGCGATTGCAAGGTGCTTGTTATTGGGAATATCTCAGCGGCAACCTGAGCGAAAATCGTTCTTCTGTAAGAATCCGAATTGCTCGATCGCAGCGTCTTACACCAGAATCCTTGTTAGCCTTAATAGAGCGTGTGAAAACAGGAGAATGGTAATGACTCCCGAAGTTTTGTCGAATGATCCTCAGATTCAGAAGCTTCATGTCGCTGAAGTTGTTCATTATCTTGAGCAGCATCATTGGAAAGCGATCGCTTACCCGAATCCAAGATTACTAGTGTTTGAGAAGGGTGTCGATGATCAAGGCAAACCAATTCAGATTGTCTTACCCAGCAAGGATGAGTATGAGGATAGACCTTACCTTTTGGCTAAAGCGGTTAATCTTCTCGCTGTGCTGGAATCTTCCTCTTTTCAAGCAGTTGTGAATGAGATTGATGCGAGTGTTCGCGCTAACTAATCGGAACTTGCAAGTCGATCGAGAGTGAAACAAGCCTACGAAATTTGGGCGATTTGTCGATCGCGCTGAAAAATATCCCGGTACAAGGATTCTGCTACGTCCTGATAAGCTTTATCGAGATCGCCACGCTGAACAACTCGAAAGAGAGTAAAAATCACTTGTCCAAAAATCGGATCTTCGTCCACTGACAAAATCGCGCTTAATTCTGGTGAGACTTCTAAGATATACAGCGACGACTCATAGCCATTTAATTCGGGTGCTAGAGCGTGACGGTGAAGCGCATGATAAACATCAGCTTTGTGAGTCGAGAACTGCTCAGTACATTGATTAATCTTTTCGACTGCGATCGCTTTCTCATCGCTGCTCAGCCCGTCAAGATCTTTCTCAAAATTCTTGGTTGATTCAATCAGAATGTCCACAGTATAAACTTTCCAATTATTTATCTCTTAAGCTCTACAGTAGCAAATTTAGTTCCCGCCAGAATTTGCAAGGCGATCGACATTCCGTTTCGCTCTTCGTTCATCGAGCCATTGCTGAAGAATGACGGCGGCGGCTCTACGATCGATTACTCCCTTGTTATCCCGAAGCGAAATCTTGTCCGCGATCATCGATTGTTCTGCTTGATAGCTGGTTAATCGCTCGTCTACATATTCGATCGGTAACGATAACGCTTTGGAAATCGTTTCTCCGAATTTTTGGACGTGAATGGCTTGTTTACCGATCGAGCCATCCATCGAATAGGGCAATCCAATCACGAGCAGATCGACATTGCGATCGCGGACGATCTGACGCAATTCATCGATCGTCTGTGGATAAGATTTGCGCGTAATCGTGGTCAATCCGGTTGCAATTAATCCAGTTCCGTCACAGCCTGCCACGCCGATGCGTTTTTTGCCCACATCTAGCCCCAGTGCTGCGACTCTTTCCATTAGCAACAAGGATCTTCGCTAGGAGGTTCTTGCGATGCGGCTTGCATTAATTCCTGAACGGTGGGTTTGTCCGTTTCTTGAGCTTTTTGATCGGGTGCAGGAAGTTTGACCGATTTGAGCATCGAAATCCGTCCCGGCACTGGTTTACGAGCGGGTTGAAGGTTTTGCAGCATTTCTGCAAGTTGCAAACTTTCTGCGATCGATTTTGTCTCTCTAACTTTGTGCCAAACCGAACGAGACATCAAGAGTGTGTGACCGATGCGATCGGCTCCCATGCTATCGAGATAGGCTTCCCGTTCCGGCTGATAATCCGGTGATGCCATCTGTAAAGATTGGGCAGGAAGATCCTGCGTGATCCGCGCCATTTGTGCCATCAGTTCGGGATAGAGCCAGGTGTAGGCAGGATTCACCGTGAGATGGGCGGTGTGCGGTTGGGAACCGTCGCGGCAGAGATGGAGTTGGAAATACCCGATCGCGGCTTTTCGTTGCGGTTCAAAGACGTATCCGCTCACAATTTCGGTGCGGGTGAAAACTTGTTTTGCCCAATCCATCAGGCTACCGAATACGCTGGTTTTGAAATCTTGGACGTGTCGATCGAAGACTTGACGTACCAAAGGCGGCATTGCCATTGTGTCGAGTTGATACAGCAATTGAGCATCCGCGTTACTAACTGGAAGCAAATTCGGTAAATCTGGCTCTCGTTCTGCGAGTTCTTGAAGCTGCTCAGGAGAAACCGACCAGTAGGTCATATTTGCCAACGGCTGGAACCCATTGTGACGGTAGAGATCCAGTGCGGCTTTATCGTTGACATCGATTTCGAGAACCCAGGTACGGGCTTGCCAAATCCGTTCGAGACAGAAACGGATTAGGAGAGAACCAATATCGACTTTGGTGAGGACTTGGGCTTCGGATTCGTCGGAATCTACGATCGCAGGAGTGACCATTACACGATCGACGCGCCAAGTACTGCGAGTGCGGTTGAACGGCGACACCTGAATCATGCCCTGAATCCGTTGATTTACCTCGGCAACGTGGACACAGGGGAGGTTTTGAACCGGATTGGGTAAAAGGCTCAGGAGCTTCATCACGCCGAACCAGTGACGGATTGAAACGCTCTTTTCGCGAACGGTAGAACAGTGCGGCAATTCGAGTTCGGGCGATTGCTGCGTCAGTTGGTCGATCGCGTCGAGATCCCGGTATTGGACGGGACGAATCTGAACGTTAGAAGTCGGTTGGAGTCGAGGCATAGTGATGAAGGCAGCAGTTCAACCCCAGAGTACGAATTGAGCGACGGATTTGGGGTCAACCTTAAGGGGTATTCGTTTAAGGTTGATTGACCGATTGCAGCCCAACGGTAGATGGTTTTTGGTTTGCGTCGGTGGGTCGGATGAGCACCACGGGGGTTTGCTCGTTACCGTTGCCTGCGGGGTTCGTAATGAGTGCCTGTTTGAGTAAGGCGATCGACACACCAGAGGACGCTGCTAGTATTTTAACGGCTTTTAAGTCGTTGACATCGACAATTGCCGCAGAAAGTCCGGTTTCTCGCTGAATTTGCTCAACCACTTCTTGAGAGTCTGCGGGTCCTAAAACGATGAACTGGTCATACGGGGGAATGGTTCCGGTCACGTCATCGATTAATCGAGCTTGTTCGCCTGCGAGTTGATAAAACACACCTTTGCGCCCGAAAAGTTTCGCGATCGAGCCAATGATAAATGCACCTAAGACTCGAACAGGTCCTTCGACATCAACCAAAGTTTGCATTCCGCAAGCGGTCGCCAAACTGGAAGTAGGGAAGAACATATAGCAGAGTCGAGTCGCCAGCCAGCCCGGTTTAATTTCACGGGGATCGCGATACCGTCCTTGCATGATCGCAAGCGGAGATTCGCCGATCGTGACAATATCGCCCGGTTGCGCGTGAGGCATGACATACCGTTTTACGACACTGACGGGATCATCTAAGTGAGTCAGCAAGTGCGTTTTGATCGGTAACACATCGGCATTTGTTGCGGGTCGCCAGCGTTTTGATTCTTCGATCGCTGGAAATTTCAGCGGAACCATCACATGGCGAACTTTCGGTTTCCAGCCTTGAGAGCCATAAGCCACGTAATTCAGTTGAATCCAGGCAACTTTTAATTCGCTGAGATCGTGACCTTCGATTTCAATAATGACTTCTAACGGATCACGCGCTTTCAGTTTGACCACTCGCCCTTCCCAGTAACCGTCTTCACGCGCTTCAGCATCTTTGAACCGGGGAATGATTCGGGTTTTGGTGGTGATATTGTCCAAACTGCCACCAGAGAGGAGTTGTACATCGGCATTGATCCGGGGAGTCATGACTTCTAGATTGGGAGCGAGATTTTGTAACTCTAGTTGTCCGACTAAGACATATCGCTGCGGCTCATAAACTGCCAATTCCCATTTGCCTGAAGTGAGTTCTAGCGTGTGGGTGGGACGTTGCCGATATTGCACTTCGAGCAGCAACATCACCAGCAAAACAAATCCGACTATGCTTCCGAGAATGGCGATGAGTATGGTCACAAAAACTCCTTGGGTCGTTGCCAGAAAAAGATATACGGCAGCGGGGCGATCGTCAACTGGTTTTTCAGATTAACGCTCTGTCACTTTGGCTGAACGAAATTTATCACGGCGATTTCTCGTTCACAACTTCTTCTTTTCATGCTGAGAATAAAGCGCGATCGTGTCGTAAATTTGATAAGTTTGAAAGCGTAGAGCGTTCAGTGAAAAAGCGATGAGTGCTGCTGTCACGACAAAACAGTATGTCGAAGAACGTGAAGGAAGCTACCGCATTCTAGGAAAGCGCGTCTCTCTAGATTCGATCGTTTATGCTTTCTTAGGAGGAGCGTCACCTGAAAGTATTGCTCAGTCATTTCCGGTACTGACGCTAGAGGAAATCTACGGAGCGATTACCTTCTACCTTGCAAATCGGAACACGATCGATGCTTACTTAGTAGAAGGGAAACAAATATTTGAAACGTTGCGGCAGCAATCGAAAGAAACAAATTCCTTGCTTTATCAGAAGCTATATAACGCTCAAGCAAGTGAATCATGAAGATTCTTTTTCAAGCGGATGCCGATCTCAATCAAGCGATCGTTACAGGAGTTTTAAGGCTTGAGCCAGCCCTAGATTTCCAATCAGCAAACGTAGCAGATTTAGCCAGCTTGAGTGATTTAGAAGTTTTGTCATTCGCTGCACAGGAAGGAAGAGTCCTTGTTTCTCATGACCAAAGAACAATGCCAATAAATTTTGCTGAGTTTACGAGCACTCAAAATAGCTCAGGCGTACTCATTGTGTTGCAAAGTTTCCCGGTTCGTGAGGCGATAAGAGAACTGGTTCAACTTTGGCGGGAATCCGAAGCGGAAGATTGGACTAACCGCATTGCTTATTTACCGCTTTGAATCTTGATTCTGCTTGTAAAAATACGGAGAAGCATTATTCCAGCTATTCTCTAACGGGGACGGAAGAGGTTAAGGGAATTAACGAATTTTTGAGCGTCGGAGTTCGCGATCGCGATCGTGCCAGAACCATTCTTCGTCGCTTCGGTGGTCTGCGGATTCGATGCGCGGGATTGCCCAAGTTAAGTATTCGGAGTGTCGATCGCAACCGAGCCATTTCCGTCCGAGTTGTTCTGCGACGACAGCAGTGGTTCCAGAGCCGATAAAGGGATCAAGAATGCGATCACCTCTCCGAGAAGATGCCAATACGAACTTTCTGATCAGTTCTTCAGGCTTTTGAGTCGGATGTGGCGTTTTCTCGTTCATGCCGTTGCAAGTCGTCGGAATTTCGATCACATCACGCGGCTTTGCACCTTTTGGATGAGGATGCCAGAGTTTCGATTTTCCATTGCCGTATTGACTCGTTAACGCTTGCGGATGTTCGGGATACTTTATGGTGTGATCGTTGTAACGAGTGCGGATGTTCTCAACAGAAAGGGTGAATTTTTTGGTTTTACGGAAATGCAAAATGCTTTCGTGCGATCGACCCCAATCATTTGATAAGTTGGCTTTGTTTTTGTAGTGCCAAATCAACCAGCGACAGCCCTGGAAATATTCAGAAGCGGGAAGTCTTAGATCTGCCAAAATCTCTGAAAAGCCGCAGATATAAAACGTTCCAGTTGGCTTTAGAATACGGGCTACTTGTTCGATCCATTGCATTGACCATTCAACATACGATCGCTGTGATTCAAACGTATCCCATTCAGCTTTTTTCAAGTTATAGGGAGGGTCGGAAAACACTAAATCGATCGACTCTGAAGGGAGGGATTTCAACCACTCCACCGCGTCTCCGATCCAGAGCTGACCGTTATCATGATCGTAGAAAAGATGAGGTTTTTGATCGGAATCGGTTATGAGTTGATCGGGCGATTTAAGATGATCAATAGCTGAATCAAATTGCCGCATCTCTAACACAAAATTGGTGCATTAGCACTATATCCGATTGTTCCATTTTTTTAACTGAATGATGCAATATTCTGTACACCCGCCGAGTGAATTTATCGCCGCACATTCTGAGAAGTTATTGCCAGAATGGTCGCATCCAATTCGCTCGATCGTGGTGGTGTTTCAGCCGTCTGAACGAGAATTGATCGATCGCTGTTGGGAAACAGATTTACTCAAACAAAAATTGCGATCGCAGTTCCTCGAATTCGGGTTCAAGGTTGCAGAATCGCTCAAAGATCATTTAGTGGAATTGTTCGATCCGAAGACTGGATTTCCGGTTTTGTCAGGAGCGGGATCGCTGCGATTGGATGATGTTGCAGTGGTGCGATCGACACTGGGATATACGATCGCGCCTGTGGGAAATTGTTTAACAATCGTGCATCCAAGTTGGGGAAGCGCCGTTTATCCCTCGATTTTGATGTCTTCCGCTGATAAAACGTTAGTAGAGGCTGCACTGGCAGGTTTACTCGAATGCCACCATTCTTTGAGAGGTTGAGGCAATTTAATCCAATACAGCGTTAATACCACTGGATTATGTGCCTCACGTCCAACAATTTCGACGTTATAGGATGGGCTATTTCGAGAAGCCAAATCGACTACGAATCTGCGCCCGATGCGTCGCCAGCTTGGTTCTTTCCCATGCCATTCAATTCGGCAGCAGGGATAAGGGAGTTGTTCTCGATCGAATAATCGGCAGCAAGGACCGATCACCCGATAGGTGAAGTGACCACCGGGGCTGGTGAAGGTATGCCCATGAGCGAATGGATGCGATGTAGTGGGCGAATTCAAATCATGGACGGACATCACAGTTAGTAGCCTTCTTCCTCGTATTCCGGTTGTTTTTGCTTCTGAGCCTTGGAAATTGCGTTGAGATCGGGGAGCGGTTGGCTCTCTGACTCTTCTTCCTTCGCTGCTTCGACTTCACCCGGTTCCGCCCAGGGATCTTCATCGAGATTACCCGGTTCAAAGCTTTCTGGTGGTGCAGGCGGCTCGGTTTTGACTTCCTCGAACTCTACCGCGATCGCATCATCTTCGGCATCGACATACGTATCGTCGTATTCCGCGTCATCGTATTCCGGCGAATCATCGGTTCTGGAAAGTCCCCAATTTTCCGTCTCATCGTCGTCATCCCAATTCTCCGTATCGTCCTCGTTGTTGTAGACGGGCGGCGGAGAATAAATTTCGGCTTGCTGATAGCGCTGACGTGGGGGTTCTTGTTGACGTTGCAGCGGAATCGGTTCTGGTTCGTCGTATTCTGCTTCATCCGGGTCCCAAGTTTGTTCGATCGGTTCTTGAATCCGAGGACGCATCTCAACTTGAGTCGGTTGCCCTGCTGGAAGCTGATTTTCAGGGCGAGCAGGCGCGAGATATTGAGCTTCTTCGCGTTCCCAGGGTGCTTTACCGATTCCGAGACGTTCCAGAACGCCCACACTCAGTTGGTTCATGCGCTCTTCGGAACCTTCGATCACGATAATGCGATCGGGTCCGCTACTGACGATCTCGGTAATCGGAAGTTCGTAAGTGCTAACAACTTGATCGGGAATGAGGGGAAGCCCGATCGATGCAATCACTAAATTATCCAATCTGCCCGTATCGATATTGAACCGGAAGCCGCGAACTTTACCAAGCAGTTCTCCGGTTTCGGTGATCACTTCGTAGCCGATCAGATTGCTGTAATTTTCCAGATCGACATCTTCAATCACGTCTTCGTCATCGACCAGAATCACATCTCCGATCTGGCGAATACTGGAGAGCATCATCGGTTGAGCAGTGCCGTAAAACAGATTCGGGCGCAAACTGAGGGCAACGACTTCTTGAGAGTCGATATCCACCCAAAGCTGACTCACCACGCCGAGACGTTTGCCGTTACTGCGCGTAATCACCTGAGTTCCAAGAAGGTCGGAGCGTTGGCGAAATTCTTCTGTCATTAGAGTCCCGAATCCTGTTACTTACACTTTTTTTAATTATCAAATCATATCGAGGATCGATCGATACGGAATGCCGAACGGAATTCGCGGTTTAGACGCTCTGAGGGAGCTTGATTCCCAAGACTTGGGTGAAGGCTCCTCGCGCTTGTGTAACCCCGATCGTGCGTTGGGCAGATTCGATCATCGGTCGCCGCAAGCTCACCACAATAAATTGCGCTTGTTGGGCTTGCTGTTTGATCATTTTAGCTAATCGCTCCACGTTTGCCCCATCCAGGAACATATCCACCTCATCAAATGCGTAGAACGGCGAGGGGCGGTAACGTTGTAGCGCAAAGATGAAACTCAGTGCGGTGAGGGATTTTTCACCCCCAGACATCGAAGCCAATCGCTGAACGGGCTTCCCTTTGGGGTGCGCGATCAGGTTCAAACCACCATTAAAGGGATCGTTCGGGTCTTCAAGCTGAAGTCGTCCATCTCCATCCGACAAGGTAGCGAAAATCTTTTGGAAGTTGATATCGACCGCTTCGTAAGCCTCCATAAAGGCGCGTTGTCTCAGCGTTGTAAAGTTCTCGATTCGCAGTAACAGTTCAGTGCGTTCTTCTTGCAGCGTTTCGAGTTTTTCGGTCAATTCGTCGAGTCGAGCTTGAGTTCGATCGTATTCTTCCAATGCCAACATATTCACAGGTTCCATCGCCTGCAATCGTTTTTGCATCGATCGAATTTCGTGCTGAAGTTGTCCCAAATCGCGGGTGATACCTTCAGGCACTTCGGGGATCGGATCAGGAAGTTCTGCACTCTGTTCTGCAAGTTGTGCCTGCTCAATTACAAGCTGTTCACGACGGGCTTGAATCGTTTCGTGAGTTTTACCGCGTTGCCATTCGTGCTGCTGGTGGCGATTTTGGAGTTCGCGTAATTGTCGATCGACTGCATCGCGTTTTGCTCTTTCTTCTCCGAGTGTTTTATCCAGTTCTGCTAACTGATTTCGCAGTTCGGTTATCTGGGTATTCACTGCGGTTTGTTGCTCCGAATTCTCCGATTGTTGTTGGAGTTGGAGTGTTTGTTGCGATCGCGCTTCTTGAATCCGAATGTGTCCCTGCTCGATTTTCTCTTGTAGAAGTTGATATCGCGTTTCGAGATCTTGCGATCGCTGTTCAATCGTTCTGAGTGCGCGTTCTTTTTCGCTGAGGGTTGATTCTAGCGATCGTATTCCTGCCTGAATTTGTTGCCATTCACTATGCGTTTGGGATTGTTCAAGGTCAGCCAAGTTCGTTCTTAATTGTTCGAGTTGCGCTTCTTGAGTGGGAATTTCGCGATCGAGAATTTGCAAGCGAGATTGAGCCGCAGCGAGTTCTTTCTGGTTTTTCTCTAAAGTCTTTGTAAATTGAATTTGTTCTGATTCAAGGCGTTTGAGTTCTTTTTTCGCTTGTTCGAGTTTGAGTTCCAATTCTCGACGTTGTTGGCGAGATTCGTTTAGGGCTTTGGTGCGATCGGTTTGTGCGATCGTCGCTTTTGCGATCGCGCCTTCACAATGTCCCAAAATCTGATCGATTTCCTGCAATCGACGACGCAGGGAAGCGAGTTCTGGTGATTCTGCCGCGTGACCTGTTCCGAATTTGAGCGGCGATCGGTGTCCGCTACTTCCCCCGGTCATTGCCCCACTCGCTTCGAGCAATTCTCCGTCTAAGGTAACAATCCGATACTGTCCTAAATGTCTCCGGGCATCGCTCAGTGTTTCAAAGACAACGGTTGTACCAAACACATAAGCGAATACATCGTGATAGCGATCTTCAAAGTCGATTAGATTGATCGCATACCCGATACAACCTTGCATCGATCGCATTGTTGCCCGATTTGGAATGTGGGGCGGATTGAGCTTGTTTAACGGGAGAAAGGTTGCACGTCCGGCACGTTTTTGTTTCAGAATGTCGATCGCTGCTGCCGCGATCGCATCATCTTCGACGACAATGTTCGCCATTCTCGCGCCTGCTGCGGTCTCTAAAGCAAGCTGATAGCGGGGATCAACTTGTCCTAACTCTGCAACCAAGCCACAAACCCCGGTCAATCCCATTTTGAGAATAACTTGTGAAGCCTGTGTTCCCTGCGCTTCCTGTACCGCTTGCGTTTGTGCTTCTAATTTGTCTAGCTTGCGTTGTTTATCACGTTGTTCTTCGATTAGTCGCGTTTCGGTTTGGCGTTGAATTTGTAATTCTTGTTCAACTTCGGATAGCGATGCTGCAAGGGATTGAATTTGTACCGTCGCAGCATTTAATTGCTCTGATAAATCGCTTTCTTCGATCTGTTTTTCGTTGAGTTGTGCAGTCGTCGTTCTGAGTGAATCGGTTTGCTCTAGAACTTGTCGATCGAGTTGATTCGTTTTCTCACGCAATGCAGCCTGCTCAGTTCGTAGCGGCTCCAAGGTTTTCGACAGCGTATCGATGTGATGGTGTAACTGCGATTGTTCTTGTACCCACGCATCCGCATTCGCAGCAGAGGCGTTTGCTTGATCGCGTTCTTGATCGAGCAATTCCCGCGCTTGATCGCGTTCTCGTGTTGCTTGGATCAATTCTTGAGTGTCGATCGATTGCTTTTCTTGCGTGAGTGCCGCTAACGTTTGCTGATTCTCTTGAAGTTCACGCTGATATTTCGTCAGATTTTCGATCAGTTCCTGACTCGCTTTCTGCAAATCTTCCTGCTGACGTTCGAGTTGACGAAATTCTGCTTCTCGTGTCGCTAACGTAGACTGAACCGCGAGTAATTCTTCTTCACCGAGCGATCGTACTTGAGCATTGAGCCGTTCTAGTTCAGCGGTGACTGTTGCGATCTGAATGTCGATCGCTGCCATCTGCTCGGTCAGATCAGCAACTTCCCTTTCACCCGCGTGGATTTGTTCTTGTAACTTCCGAACGCCTTGAGCAGCTTGCTCGTAACGAATGACGATCTCCCATTGTTCTTTGGCTTGAACTTCAGAGCGGAGTTTCTTATACTTCTCGGCTTTAACGCGATCTTGAGCTAATCGATCGCGTTGTTCAATCAATTCCCGTTCAACAATGTGGAATTTATCTTCCTGATCTTTGACCGCATCAAGCTTATCTTTGGCTTGATTAATTTTGCGATCGAACGATGCGACTCCCGCCAATTCATCAATAATTTCCCGCCGCTCCCGACCATTCATCGAGATAATCCGAGTTACGTCCCCCTGAAGCACTACGTTATAGCCTTCAGGATAAATTCTCATCCGTTCTAACTGTTCGTGTAGCTCAGTTAGCGTACAAGGTTCACCATTGATGTAATAGTTTGACGTATACGTTCCTTGTTGCGTAACCCTCAATTTTCGAGTGACAGACCATTCAGCATTAGCAGAACCGTTTCCATTCCCGTTTAACTCATAAACAGTATCCGGTTCGTATTGATGCCCGTTACCATTGGTCGGTTCGTTGAGTGAAATATCTACGTTTTCCTCATTCGGATTCATCAACGCCTGGAAAAGATCCATTTCATCAGACAAATCGAATACTGTAGTTACGGCAGCTTCGACTGTCGATCGACCTTTTGTCGCCTGCGTATGATTGACCAGATCGGGCAATCGTTCCGCCCGCATTCCTTTCGAGCCTGCCAAACCTAAACAAAACAACAAAGCATCTAAAAGATTTGATTTTCCTGATCCATTTGGTCCTGAAATCACAGTAAATCCAGGCAGCAACGGGATCGGCGTTGTGCCGCCAAAAGATTTGAAGTTAGTCAGTTCAACGCGCTTGACGTACACAGGGATTCAGTAAAAATCAGTGATTAGTGTAGCTTGGAATCCGACAATTGAACGAAAATCGTCGAATTTCTACCATAGATAGCACACTTAGAACGTCTGATCTACATTAATTTGAAAATTTGTGGCGATTGAACCTGAAAAGGAGCAAAACGAATGCGATATGCAGTTGTTATCGAAAAAGGATCGACCAGCTACGGCGCTTATGTTCCCGATCTGCCTGGTTGTGTGGCTGTAGGCGAAACGATCGAGGAAGTTAGAGAACTTATTCAAGAAGCCATTGAGTTCCACTTAGAAGGACTGAAAGAAGAAGGCTTATCCGTTCCTGAACCCATTTCGATCTATGAATATGTAGAAACCCACTAAAAAACGGACGAGGCAAACTAATCCCGTCCGTTCTTCAATCTGAACAATTCTAAAGAATGTACAGCAGCAAAAATAGAATAATCCAGATCACATCGACGAAGTGCCAATAGATTTCAGCGGCTTCGACTCCGAAATGTTTTTCGCTGTTGTAATGGTTGGGTTTTCGCGATCGCCAAAGTACCGCCAAAATCAGAATCAATCCGAAACAAACGTGCAGCCCGTGAAATCCGGTCAGAACATAGAACGTGCTGGCGAAAATGTTTGTCTTCAGCCCAAATTCTAAATGGAAGTACTCATAAAGCTGACCGACTAAGAAGACCGCACCCATGAGAGCCGTCACACCAAACCACAGCCGCAATCCTTTCACATCATTTTTCTTGATTGCAGTATCCGCATTATGAATGACAAAACTGCTGCTAATCAGAATTGCGGTGTTAATTCCAGGAAGTAGAAGTTCAAGCTTCGGAGTTCCTTCAGGTGGCCAATCCGGGGTTACAGCACGAAAGGCGATATACGCCATGAACAGCCCCAGAAAGATCATCGATTCCGCTGCAAGGAACACAATCACGCCTGGAATCCGGAGATCAGGATGTTCGTGATGGTGCGTTTCTGCGGCTTGTTCGTGATGGTAGTTGAGCGAAGTTTTTGCAGGATCGATCGTTGTCATGGTGTTGAAAGAATGAAGGACACAAAGGATGAAGGCGGCTCCATCCTTTCAAGGGTTTATCGATTGTGGCTTTCGGTTCCTCGATCGCTTGGATCTGCCGCGACGACCGGATCAGGTTTTGCTCTCAAGGTCGAACTGGGTCCAGCGGAAAGTGCTGGATCATCGGCATCAGAGAACGGAACATCTACTTCTGTCGATCGCGATCCCATGCCGTAGTCATAAGGACCTGTTGCCAAGATCGGATCAGCATCAAAGTTCTCAACCGGAGGCGGCGAAGTCGTCATCCATTCGAGGGTCAAACCGCGCCAAGGATTGTCCCCAGCAGGTTCACCCCGTAGCCAACTCCATGCCGCATTCACGATAAACGGAATCGTCGAAATTGCGAGGAGAAAAGCCCCGATCGTACAAATCAAGTTCAACGTGGCAAACTTCGGATCGTACTCCGCGATCCGGCGGTTCATGCCTTCCAAACCTAATTTGTGCATCGGCATGAATGCTAAGTTAAACCCGACAAAGCTCAACCAGAAGTGAACCTTGCCCCAAGTCTCGTCCATCATTCGTCCTGTAATCTTCGGGAACCAGTGATAGAACCCGGCATACAGCCCGAACACACTACCTCCAAATAATACGTAGTGAAGGTGAGCGACAACAAAATAAGTATCGTGAACGTGAATATCAAACGGAACAGACGCGACCATTACGCCGCTAATTCCGCCGATCACAAACAGCGAAATGAATCCCATCGCAAACAGCAACGCAGAACTACCATCGAGTTTTCCGCCCCAAAGCGTTGCCAGCCAGCTAAAGATCTTAATTCCGGTTGGAACGGCGATGATCATCGTCGTGATCATGAAGAACATCCGCATCCAAGGCGGTGTTCCACTGGTGAACATGTGGTGAACCCACACGATCAAGCCCAAGCCACAGATTGCCAGACTCGAATAAGCGATCGCTTTATAGCCAAAGATCGGCTTCCGAGCGTGAACTGAGATGATATCTGAGATCATGCCAAACACAGGCAAGATCATGATGTATACAGCCGGGTGCGAGTAGAACCAGAACAAGTGCTGATACACGATCGGATCACCGCCGCCTGTCGGATTAAAGAATGCTGTTCCGATCAACACATCAAACGACAACAGAATCAGCGCACCTGCGAGTACTGGAGTCGCAATCAGCGCCAAAATCGAAGTTGCGAACATCGCCCAACAGAAGAGCGGCATTTGATTCCAGCCCATTCCGGGAACCCGCATCTTCCAGATCGTGACGAGGAAATTAATCGCCGCCAGAATTGACGAGGTTCCCAACAGTAACACGCTGAGAATCCAGATCATTTCACCCGCTTTTCCACTGATCAAACTCAGCGGCGGATAGTTCGTCCAGCCTGCACCCGGAGCACCCACAAAGAAGCTACTGAGCAACATAATCCCAGCAGGCGGAATGATCCAGAATGCTAAGGCGTTGAGCTTCGGAAACGCCATATCTCGCGCCCCGATCATTAGAGGAACAAGATAGTTACCAAAGCCACCCGTTCCCGCAGGCACGATCCACAAAAAGATCATCACCGTCGCGTGAACCGTGAACAAACTGTTATAAACTTCGCGGCTAACAAAATCTGATTCGGGTGTGGCAAGCTCGGTGCGAACCATCGTCGCCAGCACACCGCCAACCAGATAGAAAAAGAAAGTTGTGACCAGGTATTGAATCCCGATCACCTTGTGGTCTGAACTGAAACTAAAATAGCGTTTCCAATCGCCCGGTTCTTGACCGTGAGCAGGAAGATTCGCTTGTTCTTGAATTTGGGCTGCTTGTGTCATAGCAAGTTCTTAAGAAAAAGAGCGGCTCCAAGGTCGATTTAACTCATCGAATGGAGGTGATGCAGCATTTCAGGGGTCACACCCGTTTCTTGGGCGTAAGGAGCGAGATATTCGCTATCCGTCATTTGAGCGGGATTAATCGCAACCGTTTGTGCTTCTCCTTTGGCTTGAGCGATCTTCATGCTCTGTAACCATTCTTCGTAAGCTTCAGGCGACTCCACCACCACATGAGATTTCATTGCGCCATGATACGCACCGCACAATTCCGCACAAATAATTGGATAGTCCCCTTCTACGGTTGGCGTGAAGCGAATCTCTGATTGCCGTCCTGGTACTGCGTCTTGCTTCAGTCGAAACTCTGGAACCCAGAAGGCGTGCAGCACATCGTTTGCAGTCACGTTCATCACAACTGGACGACCCACAGGTAAGTGCAATTCACCCGCGATAATTTCATCGGGATAGGTGAACAACCAAGCGTATTGCATTCCTGCGGCATTGATCACCAAAGGTTCTTGCTTGTTACTTGGAGAAATTGCACCCGCTCTGGGCGAAACTACGCCAGGAATGGGGGCATCTTTGCGAACGGGAATATCTTCTTCGATCGCATTTGTCGCCGCATTTTTCCGAATTTCCTCGGTGATCGCAATATTCGGATCAGTATCAGCAACTAACGGGGCAGCGATCGCGGCTCCCTTCTGGACATGCGCCACTTGATGATGTCCATGCGCCGCCATCGAATGATCCATCGGATTCATGCCATTCTCAGTGCTGTAGATTTCAAAGCTAAACACTGAAATGCCCAACACAATCACAGCGGGGATCGCTGTCCAAAGAATTTCAAGCGGAATGTTGCCATGAACAGGCGGACCATCGCTCAAGTCTCCTGGTTGGCGACGGAAGCGAAAAGAAGAGTAGATCAGGATAAAGCTTACCAACAGGAAAATACCTGTCCCGATCGTCAGCATCGCATTAAATAACTGATCAACCAGTGGGGCTGCTTCAGAAGCAGCCACGGGAAGCAGGTTATGGTTCTGACCATACCAAAGGCTTACGAGTGTCAGAACGATACCCGCGAGGAGAGTTGAAATTTGACTAGGGATTTTCACGGCTCACCAATCTTGCCTATAACTACTTAACAGGGTTCTAGATTCTGGATACTGGGTAAACAGCTTTTGGGTAGAGATTTTTAGCTGTTTTGTTTGCCGTTATGACATTAATTCCAACACTCAGAAAGAACTGTATGTTTGAGAACGCTTGCTCAATTTCCAGTCTAGTCTTCTTCCACGGTAGGTCAGGTTTTAGGATTCGGGCGATCAAAATCCGAGAAATTTAATGCTTTTTTCGGGATCAAACTTCAGATAGATGTTGCAGCGAAATAGTTTTTACTGAAATCGAAAGAATTTCCTAAACTCGTAGTCGATTCCAGATTACGTAACTAAAGTAGAACTTAGAGCAGATGCTTTACGGTTGATGAACTTTTATTTCTAGATAAGACTATCCGCTTCTCGGAATTAATTATGTCAGATTCGCTCTTTACTTCCCCTACAATTTCTCAACCAACGCAAGCCCGCAGTTGGTTGACTCGACTGGTGTTTGCACTCGCTTTTTCGACCTTGTTTCTCATGGCGGTGGGTAGCGCGACACGGGTGATGAATGCAGGATTGTCCTGTCCCGATTGGCCCCTTTGCTATGGTGAAATTGTGCCTCGTGATCAGATGAATCTTGAGGTGTTCCTCGAATGGTTTCACCGACTGATTGCAACCACGATCGGGTTTGGCGCGATCGCACTTGTCGCCGTGTCGTGGTGGTTCCGTCGTGACCTACCAAAATGGACTCCTTGGGCAACTCTATTCGCACTATTCTTAGTCGTTTTCCAAGGCGTATTAGGTGGTTTAACGGTTACGCAACTGTTGCGGTTCGACATTGTAACGGCGCACTTAGGAACCGGATTATTGTTCTTTAGTACGTTGTTAGCGATCGGAACAATGCTGATTCCGTATCAAGGCACTGGAACAGTCGGAAAGCTGCGTTGGGTTGGAGTTGCCGCAACTGGATTTGTTTACTTTCAGAGCATCTTAGGCGGATTAGTCTCGTCTCAGTGGGCACTGCATCAATGCTTCGGACAGTCGCAATTGTGTACAATTATGAATAGCCACATTGCGGGAATTATTCCACCAACACTTTCTGTTCTTGCTTTAGTCATTCTGGCATGGCGCACTCCTGCTCTTCACCCGTTGTTGCGCCGCCTCGTGAATGTTGCTGGATTGTTGTTAGTGCTGCAAATTTCGTTAGGGGTTGCCACCTTCAAACTCCGGCTTCAAGTTGAACCTTTAACCGTTGCACACCAAGCGACCGGAGCCGCACTCCTTGGAACATTGTTAATGTTCACAGTATTGGCTTTGCGCGATTCTGCTGAAGGACAAATCGTCAAAGTCGAAGCTTAAAATTTTTCTTGCTACTCTCGTTTGACCGAAGATAAAAATGCAAAATTCAGCAACGGGCGTAATCCGCCACAATCAAGATTTTCTTCAAGTCATTAAAAGCTATTGGCAACTGACCAAACCGCGCATCATTCTATTGCTCCTGATCACTACAGCCGGGGGAATGTGGATTGCGGCTCAAGGACAAGTTGATCCAGTTTTGTTAATCGTGACGTTGATCAGTGGTGCATTTGCATCGGGATCAGCAAACACGATTAATTGTTTATACGATCGAGACATTGATTACATCATGGAACGGACTCGCAGCCGTCCGCTTCCGTCGGGTCGGGTCAGTCCGCGTGATGCGTTGATTTTTGCGATCGTATTAGCAGCGACCTCATTCGGTTTACTAGCGTATTTCGCGAATTTGTTGAGTGCTTGTCTGGCGATGTCCGGTATTTTCTTCTATGTCGTGGTCTACACTCACTGGCTAAAGCGCCATAGTACTCAGAACATTGTGATTGGCGGTGCTGCGGGTGCGATTCCGCCGTTAGTCGGTTGGGCTGCGGTGACGGGTGATTTGAGTTGGGCAGCTTGGGTATTGTTCGCGATCGTATTTCTTTGGACTCCGCCCCATTTCTGGGCACTCGCAATCATGATTCGCGAAGATTACGCCAAAGTTGGTGTTCCAATGTTGCCTGTCGTGGATGGCAATGAGCCGACCAGTAAGCAAATCTTTTACTACACATTGGCATTGATTCCGATGTCGTTGTTGTTAGTGTATCCACTGCATGTGATGGGAGCGGTGTATGCTGCGATCGCACTTCTTCTGGGCGGTATTTTTGTTCAAAAAGCTTGGAAACTGATGAAAGCGCCATCTGATTTGATGGAAGCTCGATCGACATTCAAGTACTCAATTCTTTACATGATGTTGCTTTGTGCTGGAATGGGCATTGATTCCCTGCCTGCAACCAGACAGCTAGTAAGTGCTGTGATTCAACAAGCTCAAACAGTCATTGGCATGATGTTTTAGGTCTGTCTTTAGGCTGATTTACGGGTATGAGAGCTAAATTACTCTTCTTGCATTGGGAACTTAGTTAGTCGCAGCGATGCGCCTACAGATAAAACACTCCGATCGATACGACTGGAGTGTTTTTAATTTTTTAGCGGCTTACTGGATTGCGCTTGGTCAGACGATAGACGATCGCTCTCAGGGCAAACTTCGGTAATGCTGTCATTCGCTTCCATCGCCAAGGTTCTTGATAGAGTCGATACAACCATTCCAAGTGATTATCACAGAACCATTTCGGGGCGCGTTCTTTAGTTCCCGCCCAAACATCGAAGCTACCACCCACACCAATCCAAACCGCATTCGGGCAAACATGCCGATTCTGAGAAATCCAGAGTTCTTGTCGAGGCACACCCAAACCGACATAGATTAATCGCGGTTGTAGTGTTTTTAATTGCTGAAGAAATTTAGGTTCATCTTCGGGCTTGAGATAACCATTCTGAGTACCAACAATTGAAATTTCTGGAACACTCTGCCGCCAATTTTGCGCTGCTGTCTCCGCAACTCCGGGCGCACCTCCGAAGAAGAAGATCGACCAAGGTTCACCAAATTGTGTCGATCGCTCTAACAAATTTTGCGCCAGTTCAATTCCTGGAATTCGCTTTACCCGTTTCCCGTGAAGCCGCATATAGAAAACAATTCCCGACCCATCCGGAATCACTAATTCTGCTTGATGAATGATATTTGCCAAGGCTGGATTTTGTTCCGCCTGCATCGTCATTTCCGCGTTAAGCGTAATCACATGACAACCGAGTCGCTGTTCGATGCGATGAGTTAGCCAGCGATCGTAATCATTTACGAGGTGCATCGGCAGTCCCAACACGGAAAAGGGCTGTAAAGAATCAGAGTAAGGAACGTGAGTCACAAGCTTTCTCGGCAGGGATGATTCGGGATTGAATTGTATCAGGAAAGAACTAAGTTATCGCGATGCACGACGGTTTCTTCACCCGCATATCCAAGAATTCCAGGAATTTCATCAGATTGACGACCCCGAATTTTCTCTAGTTCATCACTGTTGTAGTTCACGATGCCTCGCGCGATTTCTTCACCAGAGCGATCGCAAATCTTGACCGCGTTCTGACTATCAAATTCCCCTTCGACCTGAATAATTCCTGCCGCCAACAGCGATCGACCCGAATTCCGAATTGCTTTTACCGCTCCTTCATCGAGATACAACTGCCCAACCGGAACTAATCCATGAGCAATCCAACGCTGTCGAGCATTAAACGGTCTTGGCTGCGGTTCAAACTGCGTTCCGATCAATTCGCCGGACAGGATTTTTACAAGATTGTGCGGCGATCGACCTTGAGTAATCACCGTTCTCACGCCTGCTCCCGTTGCGATTCTAGCGGCTTGAATCTTCGTCACCATTCCACCTGTGCCCCATTGCGTTCCAGAGCTTCCGGTTTGAACTTCTGAGAGTTCATCTAGGTTTTTGACGATCGTAATCGGTTGCGCGTCTGGATTACTTCGGGGATCAGCAGAATATAAGCGATCGACATCGGTAAGCAAAAATAACCAATCCGCATCGACCACACTCGCGACCAATGCTGAGAGCGTGTCGTTATCGCCAAATTTCAATTCATCGACTGAAACCGTATCGTTCTCATTCACGATCGGAATCACACCTAAATTCAGAAGTGCTTGAAAGGTATGAAGAACATTGATATATCGACTGCGTTGAATCAAATCGCCACGGGTTAAAAGAACTTGTGCGATCGGTTGTTGAAGTGCGGTGAAAAAGTCATCATAAATCCGCATCAAACGACCTTGACCGACCGCCGCGATCGCTTGCTTCAACGCCATCGATTTCGGGCGCTCGACTAATCCCAACCGGGCACATCCCACACCGACCGCACCCGACGACACTAGAACCACGCGATTTCCTTGTTGGCGAAGCTGGCTGAGGACTTCAACGAGAGAAGCGATCGTCGAAAGTGCCAATTGTCCCGAATCGGGCTGAGTCAGGCTAGAAGTCCCGATTTTTACAACGATCGTTTGAACCATGAACTGAACTGTAAGCTGCTTGAATATCCTATCAAGATGGTTGGATAACGAACGGTCTGGGCGAATGAATTCGATCGACATTCAACATCATGAATGCGACAGATTTTGCGTTTACCCGACGGCGTAGAGACGATTCGGCGAATCGTCTCTACCAGAATTTCGCGGTGGGACGACTAATTTAATCCGGCATTGCAAACCCGGTTCTCGGATCGCGAATATACAATCCCAACACCAGCGAATTAATCACCTCATCCCAAACTGGAGTCAACTTCTCCGCCTGATCCGCCCAATAGTCAAACGTAATCAAACACTGAATATTCGATCCAAGCCCCACACAAATCCGAGAATAAGCCTCACGATCCTCATTAGAATCGATGAATTTAATCTGAATCCAAGCAATTCGAGCCGTCTGGCGCTTCACCTTCTGGACTTCCCCGACCTCGATCACATCACGTCGATCGGCAGTCGCGACCTTTTTCACCGTATGTTCCAACGGAAATAAACTCCAATCCTGTTTCGGCAAATGATTGTAAGAAACTTCTAGCCGACAATCATCGTTCGGTGGCGTTGCATCATGGAACCGAAAAGATTTTTCATCCGGCTCGAAATGCCAGTCCTGCGGCACATCAAATCTCACCGCACCCCGACCCGCCACAAAAATCTTATAGCCATCTTTCGACTTCCAGCCGTGATTTTCATTAATTTCCAGGGTTTCCTTGATCCACTCTGGTTTTCCTTTCTTGCTCTTGCCCATAAAGAAATCCACGATCGCATTAACCCAAATAGTAAATCAGGATTTTTACGATCGTGGATTCTCTCTAACTTTCCTTAACCGACTCTCGATCGATAATCCTCGTAGCCAAATTCCCGCCACAATTCAAACGATCCATCTTTTCGGAGACATCCGATCGCCGGATGCGCCACACCATTAAACATCGTGGATTTGACCATCGTATAGTGCATCATGTCTTTGAAAATGATGCGATCGCCAATGGCTAAAGGTCGATCGAAACCGTAATCACCGAGGAAATCCCCAGCTAAACAGCTTGACCCCCCCAGGCGATATTCTCCAGTCTGCGATGCCCCCACGATTTCAGGCTGATAAGGCATCTCTAAACAGTCAGGCATGTGAGCGGTAAAAGAAACATCCAGCATCACATGAGTGAAATCAGAAGTCGGAATCAGATCGAGAACGCTGCTAACTAAATCTCCGGTCTGCCAAACGATCGCGGAACCGGGTTCGAGATACAACTGCAAATGCGGATAGCGATCGTGAAACGCTTTGAGAACTGCGATCGCATGATCGACATCGTAATTCTCATGCGTCATCAGATGCCCACCCCCAAGATTCAACCACTGAATCTGAGACAGCAAATGACCATAATGTTGCACAATCTGTTGAAGCGTTTTCTCTAATGCAAAAGAATCACTTTCACACAGATTGTGCGACAAAAAGCCACTGATCCCGTCCGGTAATCGATCGCCCAATTGCTCCGGTAATACTCCTAAACGCGATCCCGGTTGGCAAGGATTATAGAGATCAGTTTTGACCGGAGAATACAAGGGATTAATCCGAAGTCCGATCGATGCCGATCCTTTCGGCGACCGCTCCCGCTGACTGAGGGAATTAAAAGTCAAATGAGTTGCTCGATCGAACAATTCCGGTAAATCCTGCTCCCGATACGCAGGCGAATAGACGTGCAATGCACCCCCAAACTCTTCTGCTGCCAATCGTGCTTCCCAAAGCGAACTCGCTGAAGCTCCCGATAACACTCGATTGATCATCGGAAACGAATGAAACAAGGCATACGCTTTCAGAGCTAAAAGCACCTTAACCGGAGCCTCTTGCTGGACTCGATCGAATACCTTTAAATTCCGTTCCAGCCGCGCTTCATCCAGCACAAAACAGGGCGACGGAATCGCCGCCATTGCTGCATCACTGATCATTTCCTACGCCTCCGAGAACGGGGAAGGCTGACCAATCACCTCATGCCAAGGCAGACCCATTGCCCCCAATCGTTCCAAGAACGGATCAGGATCAAGCTGCTCGACATTAAAGACTCCCGGTTTTTGCCAAGTTCCATTCGCTACCATCAATGCACCCAAAGCGGCAGGCACACCCGTGGTATACGAAATCGCTTGTGCTCCCACTTCTTGATAAGACTTGGCGTGATCACAATTGTTGTAGATGTAATACTGCTGCGGTTGACCGTTCTTGATCCCGCGCAAATGACACCCGATCGAGGTTTGTCCCGTATAAGTCGCCGCCAACGAAGCCGGATCAGGCAGTAATTTCTTCAGAAGTTTCAGCGGTACAACCGGAGTTCCTTCGTAATCGATCGGATCAATCCGCGTCAGCCCCAACGTTTCCAACACACGGAGATACATTAAATAATTCTCCGAAAACGTCATCCAGAATCTCGCTCGTTTCAGTGTCGGAATATGTTTCACCAGCGATTCGAGTTCTTCGTGATAGAGCAGATAAGATTCACGATCGCCAATTTCGGGATACTCAACAGGCTGATGAATCGAGAGCGGCGGAACCGTGACCCATTCACCCTTTTCGTAATACCGTCCCGGCTGCGTAATCTCGCGAATATTGATCTCTGGATTGAAATTCGTCGCAAACGCTCTTCCGTGACTGCCTGCATTACAATCCACGATATCGAGTTCGTGAATCTCATCAAAATGATGTTTCAGTGCATACGCGGTGAAAATTCCCGTCACACCGGGATCGAACCCACAGCCAAGAATTGCCGTTAATCCAGCCTCAAAAAAGCGTTCCTGATATGCCCACTGCCAGTGATACTCAAATTTCGGATCATCAGGAGGCTCATAATTCGCCGTATCCAAATAGTTCACTCCCGCTTCGAGACACGCATCCATCAGCGACAGATCTTGATAAGGCAGAGCCACATTGACCAGAATATCGGGTCGAAACGCTTTGAGCAGCTTCACGGTTTCGGGCACGTTATCCGCATCCAACTGTGCGGTCTGAATGGACTTGGTTGATATACTTTCTGCAATTTGGGTACATCGTTCCAAAGTCCTGCTGGCGAGTAGAATTTCATCAAACTCTTCCAGTGCAGCAAGTTTGTGAGTTACAACGCGGCTCACTCCACCCGCTCCAACGACCATCACTCGTGCCATTTTTTCTCCTTCAATAAGTGGTGTTTGGGAGTGCTATCAATTCCCCTAAAGTTCTCAGACACACCATTATGCCACGTGATTTTATCGGTTGTTGGCTATGCAGATGGCAAACTGAAAAAATCTGACGATCGATAGATTCAGCTTTCTGATCCACGCATCGGTCTCTGATCAAATCAGCTTTCCTGGTCTGGATCATTGAAATCTCATTCCGTGAAAAGCGCGATCGTATTCTCCACGTTTTAGATCCTCCCGCACCATTACGGAGGTCATTCTAAATCTGGCAGGCATATTGAAAGGAATTTTCGGCAATTCGGGAGAAACGATCATGACCATGACTCCGCTTAAGTCTGACTTTCTAGAAAAGATGCGTCAGCAGTTCGATAACGCGCCTTATCCTAGAACGCCGCTCGAAGAGTTTCCCAAAAATCCGAAAACGCTGTACATTCACAGTCTTGTCACCGCTTATTATCGCCGCAATCAAAAGGTTGTGACTCCGGCTGGAAAGCTGATTCTGGATGCAGGATGCGGAACCGGGTACAAGTCTTTAGAGCTTGCGATCGCGAATCCAGGTGCAAAAATCGTCGGCATTGATCTTTCTCCAACCTCGGTCGATTTAGCTCGGAAGCGATTGCAATATCACAACATCGAGAACGTGGAATTTCATGCGATCGCAATGGAAGATTTGCCGAGTCTGGGAATGCAGTTTGACTATATCAACAATGATGAGGTGCTGTATCTGCTGCCAGATCCGATCGCTGGATTGAAGGCAATGAAAGGAGTTCTGAAGCCTGACGGAATCATCCGTACGAACTTTCATAGTTCAGTGCAACGAGTGATTTATCATCGCGCTCAAAAACTTTTCAAACAGCTTGGATTCATGAGCGGAACTGAACCGGAAGCCGAAGTCCAACTGGTGCGAGAAACAATGCACTGTTTGAAGGAAGATGTCTTCATGAAAAGGTATGGTTGGAACTCTAACCTTGCAACTAGTGATGAAGCTGTACTAGCGAACTACCTACTCGAAGGGGATAAAGGCTGGACAGTCTTGGAGTTTTTCGACGCACTGGATAAGGCTGGATTGGAAATGATTTCGATGGTGAATTGGCGGGAATGGGATTTGCTCTCGCTGTTTGACAATATCGATGAATTGCCGTTGAGCGTGATGCTAAGTTTGTCGGAGCAATCGATCCCTGAGCAACTCCATTTGTATGAATTGCTGAACCCGTGTCATCGGCTGTTAGATGCTTGGTGTGGATTGCCGGGACAGACGCAAAATTATGAACCAATCGCGGATTGGAGTGATGAAACTTGGCGATCGGCGACTGTGCATCTACATTCACACTTGATTACAGACGAATTTCGAGCAGCACTGAAAGAAGCCGTAACTGAGGCGAAAGTCTTTGAGATTAATCGATTTTTCCGTTTGGCTGATGTGTCGATCGCAATTGATAGTCAAGGTGCAAGCTGCTTGTTGCCGCTATTAGAGATGCCAAAATCAATCAATGCTTTAATCGATTGGTGGCGAACACTCAGACCGTTCAATCCGGTCACGCAAGAGCCAACTTCAGAGGCAGAAGCATTCGCACGAGTGAAAACATTGCTGAAGCCTTTAGAGGAAATTGGCTATGTGATGATCGAAAGCAATCTTTAGTGTGCGACCTGCTTTTAGAGGCAGTCAGATTAAGTTTGAGATTTTCTAAGTAGAGGTGATATCAAATCTGATCACACTGGGCAGATTAGATTCAGGCGTTAGAAGTTCAAACAAACCGCACTTAACTAGGAGAAACGTTTCTCATGAAATCTGAGCTAAAGGCAAAATTTCTCACCCACTTATTGTCCAAAAAGAGAGAAGGCGGCTTCACTCTGATTGAATTGCTCGTTGTGATCATCATCATTGGTATTCTGTCGGCGATCGCACTTCCTTCGTTCCTCAACCAAGCCAACAAAGGTAAGCAGTCTGAAGCAAAAACCTACGTGGGTACATTGAACCGGACTCAGCAATCGTTCTATCTGGAGAAAGGCTTCTTTGCTGCTGGATTGGTGAAGATGGCGAATCCAGTTCCCAAGCAAACGACCAACTACAAGTACGCATCGGGTTCAGCTTTTGATGGTTCTGCTGGTGTTGCGACCACTGCCACAGAAGTTCTCACTACCGGAACTGCTAATGTGAACGCTCTTCGGTCTTACGGTGGAACTGTGTTTGTTGTGACTGATGCCACAACAAGTGAGACAACCACGCTTGCGATCGCTTATGAAAGTGATGTTCCAACCACAACGGCTCTCACTGCGGCAACAATCGCTGGTACAACGATGACTCCACCGACAGGATCTTCAGAGTTGAAGTAATTTCGTTAAATCAATCTGATGCTGGTGGGTAGAACTCTACCCACTATTTTTTTGCGTCTATTTCCTGCGTTTAGTTTACATCTAAGTGGAGAGACAGAACTAAAGTGCGTGCCTATTGCTAAGTTGCAGTTGCACTCAAACCGTATAACAAACTCTGCTGATCGACTTATTTCTTTGTTCCACTTTCGATCAAGCCGTCCATACTGGTATCACTTCTTCTGTCACTCTACGAACATTCCTTCTTTGTGTGAAAACTCATGTCTTTTACTCCCTTACCCTCGGCTGAAGTTACTCTCGCTCATCAAGCACAGGAAGCGCTCTTGCAAGGTTATTACAGCAAAGCAGCGCTCCTGTATGAACAGGCGATCGATCAAGAACCACAGGTGCGATCGCACTATTGGTATTTCGGTCTTGTGCTACTGCTACAAGGTCAAGAAGAAGAAGCACAAACGACCTGGATGTTTGCGGTTTCGGACTGTGACCCAGAACAAGCTGATTCTGCGATCGCTGAATTGATCGAAATTCTAGAAAGTGCTGCTCAACGATTCGAGCAAGATGGAGAATTTTCAATCGCTTGGGCAATTCGTCAACATTTGCGCGAAATTCACCCAAACGATTTAATCAACTTGTTCAAACTGCTGGATTTATCGATCGAGCTTCAGTACCAAATGGTTGAGACTTGTGAGCAGATCATCCCTCTGCTCCAAACGGCTCCAGTTTCGATAGAGGTGAAGCAGATCCTATCCATGCTGAGGCGAGTTCTACACAAGGTTCCACCCTCACCAACAGTACTATCATTCACAGAGGCTTGTGATCGCTGGATTGAAGACAGGCGAGATTTTCGCTGCATTGTTCTGACTGCTGCGATCGAGCTTGCCTATACCCGATCGCTATATCGTTTTTCGATCGAACTTGCACAACTCTATCTTCGACTCTACCCGAATGATATTGAAACGCTCGGTCATTTGGCAGGCTTTTACCAAAACTGCGCTGAATATGATCTGGGCATTCAAGTTGCCAAACAGCGCTACGAGTTAAGCACTAGACTGGATGAAAAAGTGCGATCGGGGCATCTGCTCTTAAAAGGTCTATTGAATGCGGGCGGCTACTGGGAAGAAGCGATCTCAACTGCCCAACAACAAGAAACGAATCTTCAAGCCTTTGTAGCTCAGCCGACGTGCGGACTTGATCCCAGCATCGTGAGTCAGTTGATCAATGTTGCTTACTACCTGGTGTACCTCAAAGATCAACCTCGATCGTGGCGAACTCTACAAAATCAACTCCTTGAATTTGTCCAAACCGAAACTCAGGAATACGCTATTCAATCAGGCAAACCGATTGTGCCGCTTCAACGGTGCGCCCCGAAGCGTTTAAGAATTGGTTATATCTCTCATTGTATGGCGACCCATTCGGTAGGCTGGTTAGCGCGTTGGTTAATTCAACACCACGATCGCGATCAATTTGAAGTCTACGGTTATTTTCTTAGCCCTCGACCCACTGATCCACTTCAAGCTTGGTATGTTCAATCATTCGATCGAGCTTATAAGTTCACCTTAGAAGATACGCCGATCGACATCGCACAGCAGATTCAGCAAGATGAGATTGATATCCTGATTGACCTGGATAGTATTACGTTAGATCTCACTTGTCGAATTCTTGCGCTCAAACCTGCACCTGTTCAAGTGACTTGGCTGGGCTGGGATGCTTCTGGACTTCCTGCGATCGATTACTTTATTGCTGATCCTTACGTTCTACCAGAGACGGCTCAGGAGTATTACCGCGAAAAAATCTGGCGATTGCCTCAAACCTACGTTGCAGTTGATGGTTTTGAAGTTGGGGTTCCAACTTTGTCCCGCTCTGATTTAGACATTCCCCAAGATGCGATCGTCTTTCTCAGCGCACAGCGAGGTTATAAGCGCCATCTTGATACGACTCGTCTGCAACTGCAAATCATCAAGCAAGTTCCAGACAGCTATTTCCTCATCAAAGGCTTTTCAGATCAAAAATCGATTCAAAAGTTCTTCTTTGATATTGCTGAAGAAGTAGGTATTGAACGAGAGCGACTAAGGTTCTTAGGTAATGTTGCTTCTTCTGAGGTACACCGCGCGAACTTAGCGATCGCAGATGTGGTGCTTGATACTTTCCCGTACAACGGTGCAACGACGACGCTAGAAACTCTCTGGATGGGAATTCCGATCGTCACTCGCGTTGGAGAACAGTTTGCGGCTCGTAATAGCTACACGATGCTAAAGAATGCAGGTATCAGTGAAGGGATTGCTTGGACAGATGAAGAGTACATTAAGTGGGGCGTAAAGCTGGGAACAGATGCAGCCTTACGCCAAAAGATTCATTGGGATCTAATGCGATCTCGTCAAACGGCTCCGCTGTGGAATGCGAAGGCGTTTACTCAACAAATGGAAGCCGCATATCAACAAATGTGGCAAACATACGTAAAAGGTTAACAGCGAACCGTGAGCCAAGTCTCCAGTTCAGCAATCAAAGCCATTGCTCCTGGAGACTGCTCTAATCCTGGCATCTGGTTCAAAATCTCAAGAATAATATTAGCAAAGTTATATTTTGGCTCTGCTCCATGCTTCAGAGTCAATGTTTTTAGCAATTCCAAAGAAAAATCTGTAAATTGCAAAGCATCTGCAACACAAGCAAGCTTGAACATCTGCTCTGGAGTTTTGAATTGCTTCGGTGTGTTTTGAGCAAATGGATCACGTAGATAGACTGCATCGCCCCATAGCAGTTGTCCAGGTCGATTAATTGACCAGATTGGCGATCGTGCAATTTGAGATTTGGACAAATCAAACAATACAAACCCTTGCTGCCTTAAGAACCTATCCACGTCTGCAAACAAGGGCTGATTCTTGTAAAGTGGCGAAAATTCAACTTCAGCTTGAATTGCTAACACACTTCGATTGAGGGTTTGAACTGCACCTTCTAACACTTGAAGTTCTGCACCCTGAACATCGATCTGCAAAAAATCAATTTCGTTGATCGATTCCGCTTGGCAAAATGTATCTAATGTTGTCGTCTCAATCTCTGTAGTGTGATCGAGATTGACTAACTCTGGCAAACCGGGAAAGTGCTGAAGTAGTTCCTCGTTCGGGCGATACAAAGAACTACACATCGGATTCTTGGTGACATATAGTGTGGCAGATCCCGATTCTTTTGCAATTGCGATCGGAATATGAAACTCATTCCAATCTGCGGCTTGTGCTTCAAACTCTAGATTGGCAGCATCACACGCTTCTGGATCAGCATCGAAGCCGTAGATGGTCAGATTCGGAGCAAAGATTCGCCACGCTTGGTTTGCATAGTCGTCTTGAGCGCTAACCTTGCGTGAACCCACATTGCAGATACTAACGTGAATACGATCGAGAATACCGCGTTGTTTGAGCGCGTTTAGAAAAAAAGCCATCATGAAAGTTCCTTAAATAGCATGGGGCATTGCAATCACATTGAGATTGCCTTGTAAGTCTTCGAGTGATTGAATTTCGATCACCTCTTGGACGAATGGCTGATAGCGAAATAATCGATAGTTTTTTGCCATTAAGTATTCCGCAACAGGTAAGTTACTACCCTTAGTTCCTGCAATGTTCTCGTAGAGAATGATCGGTCTAAACTCAGTCAGAATGCGATCGCTTCCCTTGAGCACCTGCATTTCATGACCCTCAGCATCAATTTTCAAAAAGTCAATGCGAGTGATTGTTTCGGCTTCGATTAGACTATCCAACGTAAAGCATTTGATAGTTTCAGCATTCTCAACATCGCTCTCTGCATCAATGACTTCATTCAGTTCACTAGCGCTTTGAAGGGAGAGTTTTGCTGTTCCGATACGATCGCTTGCTGCTCCAGCTTGAATTCTCACCTGAGAAAAATCATTGATTCGGCAGGTTTCTTCTAAACATCGAACACAACCAGAGAACGGCTCAACCGCAATCACGCAGCCATCTTTTCCAACTCGTGAAGCTGCGCTAAACGTATAAACTCCAACATTCGCACCGACATCAATCACCGTCATTCCGGGCTGAATTTGCGATCGCCAAAACTCCATCTCTCGCTCAAACCAGTCTCCTTCAGCCAGTAATACGCTGGTAACGATACTTCGGAGGCTGGCTTCAACTGCGATCGTGCAATCTTCAAACGGTAGATACGTGATGGAATTGTCGATCGAGGCTTCAGTCCATTGCCATGTGCTGTGAGTCGATCGCACTGATTTCGCTACCTCTAACCAATGCTTTGCAGTTTCAATCTGTCTCAGGTCTCGGTAAGCTAAAAAGAGTGCTTGTAATACTTGAGGATGATGGGGTTCAAGCTGTCTTGCACGATGAATTGCGCTCAAACCTTCCCACTGAGACTGTATGAGTGAAGCGATTCCGATCTTTAGAGCAGTGAGGCGATTGGTGGGTAAAATCTGAGCCGATAGATTGAGAAATCGCACCCCGTAGTTATTGTAAAAAACAAGCTGAGAGTGTTGCAGAATTGCAGTGAGCAGATACAGTGCTTGAGTTGCTCCAGTTTCAGCTTGCAGAACTATTTTTAGCAGCGATCGCTCTGGAAGATAAATTGCTCCGATGGGTATCGTGTCTGATTCAACTGTTCCAAGGGTTTGAATAAAGGCTGAAAAAGCGAGGTTTGTTGCCTCTGATCTATTACCAACTAAACTTTGAACTAAAGCAAAATGAGCGGCGCATAAGGGATGTTGATCAATCACCGGATTCAATAGTTCGATCGCGGTTTCTAGCAATACCCCCCGGAATGATGGTTCGCACTGTTCCGCTTCAATGAGAACTGCGATCGCCACATTATTTCGTTCTAATGCTGATTGTGGATCTTCCCAATTCGTGCTTTCCAGGCTTTGCTTGATGTTCTGAGCGATCGCCGGGTGCAATTCAATCTCACAATGTTCAAGATATTGAAAATAGCGCTCGGAAAGGGAGAGAGCTGGCTGAACCATAAAGTTAAATTGGGCTTCCTTGTCTGTCCCTTATAGCACTGATATCAAAAATCACACGAATTTTTTGCGCGTACATGCGGGCGAAAACAAGCAATCAAGCTTTTAAATACTGCTCGAATCGAAAGAACTCTAGCAACGCTTTCAACGAAGCCTGATCGCTAATCGGTGTCCGATTCTCAATCTCTTGAACCGTCTCGGTTCTTAGATGTTGAAATACTTCATGCCGCAGTTTGTCGATCGCACTTTCTGGAAAGCCACGAATCTCATGGTCGAATCGTGCTAATCGACTCTTTGCAAAGTTCACCTGAAATCGCGATCGCTTTAACAATCGTTGTCGAATGTTCTCAGCAAGACTTGGATCTGTGGTTTCCAATTGTTCGATCTTCCCGGTGATCAACAATGGAACCACGTCTAAGTTTTCTTCCAAAAATAGTAAGCTTCCTTCTCGGTTATACATTTCGATGCCGTCAATTCCTAATGCACCGAGATCTGCTAAAGCTAAAATTCGAGCGACGATCGGTAAATCTGGATCATCTAAAGAAGGCTGATAGATAGCTTGCTGTTCTGGATCATAAGCACAAATGGTTGCATTGATAGCAGCGCGAATGATGTTGCGATCGAGATCTGTGAAGGTTCCTGGACAGACTGAATCAATGTAATCAATCAATTGATCGAGCGTTGCCGTTTCGCTGACTCCGCTCGATCGCGTTCGGGTTGAATGCGGGTGTGGTTGTGCCTGAAAGATTTGAATCATGTCGTGAGTGACCACACACAGATCGAGCAATCGATCGATTTGAGCGATTTCATCCTGGCTCAAATTTGGGCGAATCGTATCAGAAATTAACTGCGATCGACGTTGCACCTGAGCAATATGATCGTGGGTGTGGTAGTACAACTGATGCGATTGAATTTGTCGATCGAACTCTTGTAGCGCGAAGGATTTTACTTGAGCAATACAATCTGTCAACGCATCAGATTGCTGGGTGTCAGAACTCATCGACTCAAACAAAGTTAGGGAATACGTCAATTGTAGTGAATTGGCTGGAGATCTCAAGGACTGCCGAATCGATAGCCTTTTCCATACACGGTTGTGATTAATGCCGTTTCGCCTTTGGCTTCGATTTTTCGCCGCAGTAATCGAATTTGTGCCACTAACGCATTACTCGTTGGTTTCTCGCTGTCACTCCAAAGATATTGTGAGATTTGCTCGTGGGTGAGGAGTTGATTCGGTTGGCGCATTAGATACGCTAAGAGTTGACTTTCTTTTTCCGAAAGCTCGATCGCTCTTCCGTTGCGATAGGCGATTTGGTTCTGCAAGTCTAATTCTAAATCTTCGACTTTTAATCGGGCGATCACGACTGGCTCGATCGTCGTCGGTCGGCGTAATAAGGCTCTCACTCGCGCTAATAATTCCCGCAGTTCAAACGGTTTGACAATGTAATCGTCCGCACCTGCATCGAGTCCTTGAACGCGATCGTCGATCGTATCTTTGGCGGTGAGAAATAAAACGGGCGTGGCATCTCCACGCGATCGTAAACTTTGGCAGATTTCTAAGCCTGATTTTCCGGGCAGCATCCAGTCGAGAATCAAGAGATCGTACGGGTTTGCGGTTGCAAGTTGTAAACCGCGATCGCCATCTTGCGCGACATCGATTTCATAGCCTTCGCGCGTCAGTAAAAGGTGCAGCGGTTCCGCCATTTCGATTTCGTCGTCCACCAACAGAATTTTCATGCCATTCGACTGAAGGAAAAATTGAGCAACCAAGATCTAATATAGAGATTCCCCTAATCATTTTGATGATATGTTGACGGTTGCATTGCCGAAAGGCGCACTATTGAAAGACAGTATTCGGTTATTTAAAGCGATCGGGCTAGATTTTAGCGCGTTTCTCGAATCCGGCAACCGACAATTGCAAATCACTGATCCGACAAATACCGCAAAAGCGCTCTTGGTAAGAAATTCAGACGTTCCGGTCTACGTCGAGTATGGACAGGCACAGCTTGGAATTGTGGGTTATGACGTGCTGAAAGAAAAAGCGCCGAATGTCGCGCATCTGATCGATTTGGGGTTTGGTCAGTGTCGGATGTCGGTGGCGGTGAAAGCATCGAGTGCTTATCGATCGTCGTTAGAGTTACCGCTGCATGGTCGGGTGGCTTCTAAGTTCGTTCACTGTGCGCGAGAGTATTTTGAAAGCTTAGATTTGCCCGTGGAAATTGTGCCGCTGTATGGGTCGGTTGAATTGGGTCCGATTACCGGAATGTCAGAAGCGATCGTGGATTTAGTCGCCACCGGAAACACGCTCAGAGAAAACGGCTTGATTGAAATTGATGTGCTGTTTCAAAGTACGGCTCGATTGATTGCTCACCCGCTCAGTTATCGGCTCGATACCGATGACATTAGCCAACACATTGAACAAATTCGGAACCAAATTACTGCTGCGATCGTATGATTTCTTCTCGTCGCCCTAAAGAAACTGACTGGCGCTTGTTCCTTCGACTTGCGCCTTATGCCCGTCGAAATCTCCGATTGTTGCTGTTGTCGCTGGTGTTTCTTGTGCCATCTGCGATCGCGAGTACGCTACAGCCGATTTTGATCGGGAAAGCGGTCTCTCTTCTCAAGCAAGAACCGTCTGTTTACGATTTTCCATTCGGTTTTCTGCGTGGTTTACCTGTGAGTGAAGGCTTGAATGCTTTAACTTTATTGTTATTAACTACGGTTGTTTTGCGATTGATCTTTGATGCGTCTCAAGGCTTTCTCGTTCAGAATGTGGGTCAGCGAATTACGGCGAATATTCGGAATGATTTGTTTGATCATGTGACTTCGTTGGCGGTGCGATTCTTCGATCGAACTCCCGTCGGTAAGTTGATCACGCGCTTAACGAGTGATGTTGAAGCATTGGGAGAAGTCTTTTCGACGGGAGCGATCGGCGTTGTGGGCGATCTGTTCACCATGCTTGTAATTACTGTGACGATGTTTCTGATTCAGTGGCAGCTTGCATTGTTACTGATTTTGATGCTCGTTCCAGTTACTGCATTGATTGTTTATTTTCAGCAGCAATATCGTAAAGCGAACTATCGAGCGCGTGAGGAACTCTCAGAACTCAACTCGATGCTGCAAGAAAACATTACGGGCATTGGAGTAGTACAACTATTTCGCCGTGAGAAGTTCAACAGCGACCTTTATCGCCAAGTGAATAATCGGTACATTAAAGAAGTCGATCGAACAATTTTTCACGATTCCGCCGTGTCTGCGACTTTGGAATGGGTCTCATTAGTCGCAATTTCTGGTGTTCTCGCAGTTGGCGGTTGGCTCGTCACAGGTGGAAATCTCAACTTTGGAGTGCTTTCGACTTTTATTCTATTTGCACAACGATTGTTTGATCCGCTGAGACAGTTTGCTGAGAAATTTACAGCGATTCAGGCTGGATTTACCGCAGTAGAACGGGTGAGCGAGATTTTGAATGAACCGATCGAGATTCGCGATCGGGCTGACGGACATATCCCTCCTTCTTCTAATGCAGGCGAAATTCGTTTTGAGAAAGTCTGGTTTGCGTACAAATCTGATGAATACGTCTTGCAAGACTTGGATTTCACCATTCGTCCCGGTGAACAAGTCGCGTTAGTTGGTCCGACTGGAGCCGGAAAAAGCTCGATTATTCGCTTGCTCAGCCGATTGTACGAACCGACCAAAGGTAGAATTCTGCTCGATGGGGTCGATATTCGAGACTTACCGCAAGCAGAATTACGGCGACGAATGGCGATTATTTTGCAAGATGGCTTTCTGTTTGCGGGTGATGTGAAAAGCAACATTACTTTGGGAGAATCGTATAGCTTTGAGCAAGTACGATCGGCAGCCGAACAAACGAATGTCGATCGCTTTATCGAACGATTACCCCAAGGCTACGACACAATGCTACGAGAACGGGGAACGAATCTTTCTGGTGGACAAAAACAACTGCTTGCCTTTGCACGTGCCGCCATTCGTGATCCGAGAATTCTCGTCTTAGATGAAGCGACTGCCAGCTTAGATGTCGGAACAGAAGCTTTGATTCAAGATGCGTTAGAGCGATTGTTAGAAGAGCGAACGGCGATTATTATTGCTCACCGACTTTCCACGATTCGGAATGTCGATCGTATTTTGGTGCTGAAACGCGGTCAATTAGTAGAAGCTGGAACGCATGAGGAGCTTCTGAACCTTGGCGGATTGTATGCCAGCTTGTATCACTTACAGATGCTAGAGAGCTAATCAGAGAGGGGAGAATTCTCCCCTTTTCTCTATCGCACACTCCGTACTAAGAAATTTGCCTGACCACAACTTCTTTGCGATCGACGCAACACCTCTTCGCTACAAGTCCCCGGTTTGCCATCTTTCGAGTAGCACACCAAAGTCTCTTGTAAAAATCGTCCCGATCCAGAACAAGTCGGTGCAACACTGTTCGCGGTAAAGCTTGAATTCGCTTTCACAAAATCCTGCTTAAACTGAGTCAGCGTCACGCGAAAGGGTTGAGTCGGACGCACATAGCGATCGGGAATATTCACGCTCTCTTTCAGCGCTTTCGACAACTGATGATACTGCAATTGACTTAATCCGGTACAGGTTCCATGCTTTTCCCATTCGTGGCGAAACAGCTTGGAACTGGGATAAAGACCGGGGAACTGTTGCTGCATTTTGGGATTGAAGGCTTCAGGAGTGCAGTCTTGCGGGTAGCCTCGATCGTATTGGGGCCACAATCCATGTAGAACAAAGCCCAACTGCCGACCGTTTCTGCATTGCTGCGAATCATTTTGCCCTTTCGTTGCACAGTAATCTGGCGACCAAGATAGAGACAAAACGTAGTAATCAAATTGCCCTGGAACATTCCGAGTTTGTTGGGCGGGTTTGGGACGAGAAACCGGACGACGGGCTTCTGTCAGCGTTGGAAATGCACAGATTCCAGCAGATAGAACAAGCGCGGGAAGAATCGCCTTCTTGAACATTACTCTTTTCAACACAAAAGATTGGGTAGGACAACATCATACTGGGCAGAAAGTCGATCGAACACTTTTTACGTCACGACACTGATCCTTGCTCTGCTCCACAGTTTCGACAGTATGGCAGATGTTTGTAGGTTGGCTGATGGCAGTTGTGGCACTCGTGATCTTGATGGTAGCCACAGTGCGGACAATAGCTTTCATTGTGCTTCAGCGTGCGAGTGCAATTCAGACAGCGAGACTGTTGCACTAAACTTGAAGGTGAAGCTTTACTCCGGACATTGATTTTCTGAAAGACTTTGATCAGGATAAAACCTGCGATCGGGATTAGCAGAATGTAAGCATAGCTCACTAAAAAGACTAATCCGCCGAAAAGCTTGGTGATAATCTCAAACAAGAATTGGAACAATGCACCAACTTGTAGCACTTCAAAGATCTTCAGAATCAGCGGAATGAAGAAGATGATCAATAGATGCCAGCTAATCAGCGCAATCAGTCCGTAGCGTTTCCGTTCTGCAAATCGGTAGATCAATCCTGCTCCAACTAACAAGGGCAGCAAGAACAATGATTGTAAAGATAACTGAATGGTTGGATACCAGAATGAAGCATTTTTGTAACCCCGCTCGACCTCATTAAAGGCATCATTATTAGCAAGGAATTTGAATAGTTCAGCGCTTTCGGGTTTTGCGAGTAGATCTGCTTCTAGCTTTTTAATCTCTGATCTAAGTTGAGCAATTTTCTCGTTGTTGCTATCGAGTTGTGCTTTCGCTCGTTCTGCTCCGACTGCATTGATTGACTGATCGCGATTCTGTCCGGCAATCTTTTCGAGCAAGGTTGAATCGTACTGGGCACGGATGTTGCGATTCGAGGCTTCTAGATTGTTAATCGTATTTTGCCTTTGGTCGATCGCTTTTTCAACGTTCTGATTCGCAGGCGTATCAACTTTATCTTTTGCGGCTCCAAATGCTAAACAGGTCGATGAAACCGTTCCCAGTCGTCCCTGACCCGCTTGCTGAAATCGTCCTTCAAAGGCACGAGGCGGCGGGGAAGTTGGGGAATAACTGGGAGCTGTATATTCCTCATTGAGAATGGTTTTGATCTGTTGGATGTTCTTATCTGAAGAAGTGTTTTCGCGATACGTGCGCCATTGTTCATAGCAAGGATAAGCTTCACTCGGACTCAATACCCAATTGCTAATGTCATTCAGACCATTAAAGACGTTTACTAAGATAAAAATATCGATCAGAATAATCACAATCAAGCTCACCGGATTGAGTGGCTGCTTGTTAATCGATCGAGTCCGAGTGAAGAACTGTCTAACCCATCGCCGAAGTCTTCTCAACATGGTCTTTGATTGCCTGAATCGGGGATCATTCAGGTGAAGTGAGTGGAACACATCCCCGCTGTGTTCTCTTACTTTAGAGACACACACAGAACAAAGGAAATTCCCGATGTGACAGGTTCCCAACTTGCCTAAGATCGAGCAGTTAAGACGGACTCGGTTCTTTTCTCGATTCTTGCAATTTTCGGGGAATTTTTCGGCTTAAAAATTCTCGTTTGATGATTTCATAGGCTTGTTTATAAATTTGGTAATCATTCGGTTTCTCAAGGGTTGGAACGCTCTGAGTCACCGTATGAAAGGCTTGGAAAAGGGCATTTAAACCCGCGATCGCATCTTCGAGCGGAATGGCAGTCTGATACGACTCCTTACTGAATTTTGTGGCATAGATCAGCCGTTTGCGCTGTGCCAATTTCTCTAGCTTGTTCTCGTGTACGAGTCTCGCGACATCGGTGAAATTCGCCCCAATCGAGTGGGCTAATTTGAGTGCCGTTTCCTCATCGGGATTACTTTCTCTACGACAAATCCAGCCCAAACCCGCTCGTGAGATGCCAATCTCCTTAGCAAGATCACTCATATTTGTTTCTGGGTTTTTTTCTAGATACTGCAAAACCAACTGTCCGAATGGCGAACATTCTTCAACGTTTAACTTGAGTGCGTTCATAATAATTTCCAGACTCTTTTATTTATTAACTAGCGAAACAATTGTATTGCTCTCTAGCCTAGAAATTGGTAGTCAAAGGATCATCTGTCTAGTGTCCATCTTGTGGCTTCTTAGCAGGTTTAATTGTTCTATCTAAAGGTTGGTGAATCTTTAGTAGTAGCGTTTCAAATCATTAGGCTGATTTCGATTTCTGTATTAAGAAAGATGGCTATTTTTTCAATAAATGTAATCATTTTGAGAAATAAGATTTAAGTGTTAAACCGATGGCGCAGTCTAATAAACTAACTTACTCCACTTCCAACCTCGGCAAGTCGATCGCTCAACGATCCCTCGGTCTAGTTGGGCAATTAAGCAGACGTGCAGGACATATTCTAAATTTTGTCGGCAATTTTCCGATTTTGAGAAATCCGATCGTGAGACGGTTCGCGGGCGTTTTCAAGTTGGGCTGGCTCTTGGGAATTAGTAGCCAAGTCGATGTTGAAAAAGCGGAAAAGGCAGTGAATGAACTGCGGCAAAAATTTCCGAATGAAACATCTCAACAAATTGCTCATCGATTGATTGTTCGTAAAGCAATTCAAGCAGGTAGCACAGGATTTGTCACAAGTATTCTGCCTGGATTTGCGATCGCATTTCTCGCCCTCGATCTCGCTGCCGTTGCCGCTCTTCAAACTGCGTTAGTTTATGAGATTGCTGCCGCTTATGGATTGAACCTCCGCGACCCAGAACGAAAAGGCGAAGTTCTCGCGATCTTTGGATTGGCACTCGGTGGAAGTAATGCCGTGAGAGCGGGCTTGAAATTCTTGCGGAACGTTCCGTTTGCCGGAGCCGCGATCGGAGCCAGCACAAACGCGACAGTTCTCTATTCGCTAGGGTATGCTGCAAGCCGATTCTACGAAGCGAAACTTCAAGCAGATGTCCCGGAATCGGCAACCTTAGAAAAGATTCATGAGGACAGCGAAAAGTACTTGAATGTTGCGATCGCACAACAAACCGTAATGGATCAGGTTCTGGCTCACATGCTATTGGCAAGCTATCCCGGTAAAACTTGGGACTCGATCGTGCCAGAACTCAAATCTTTGAATCTAGAACCTTCTTCGCTTGCAACCATTGAAGCGAATCTACGATCGCCCCAGCCGCTGAATGCTTTACTGGATCAATTGAACTGTGATTTTGCAGTTCCTTTGTTAGTTCAATGTCGCGGAATTGCTCAAAGTACCGAGGGTGTTTCGCCGCAGGAAATGGAAATCCTAAGCGCGATCGAGAAACGCTGTCCGAAAGCTTTCGCTGAGGTATAGAACTAAAATCGCGCTTCCGACACACGAGGATTAGTTATTCGCCCATGAGATGAACCACTAATTCCCGTGTGTGTCGATGTTGGCGATGTTCCCAGACGTAAATTCCTTGCCAAGTACCTAACACCAAGCGACCTTGAGAGACCGGAATCTGTTCAGAAGAATGTGTTAATACTGTCCGAATGTGAGCAGGCATATCATCCGCTCCTTCTGTACTGTGGATATAGTTCTCCCATTCAGGAACCAGCTTCGCAAAGAAATTTTCTAGGTCTTGCAACACATCTGGATCAGCATTTTCCTGAATGATCAAGCTGGCAGAAGTGTGCCGGAGAAATAGATTACATAGTCCGGTTTGTATGCCTGATTCAGATACGATCGCATTCACCTGTGAGGTGATCTTGTGCAACGATTTTCCTTGCGTATTAATTCTAAGAACCTTTTGATACTGCGCCATTATCAATCCTTGTAAGACCCGCTACTCTCATTCAAGCGAAATCGATCGACGTTTCAAGTTAAAAGATGATTAACTTTTGAGCGCGGGAACAATAGCGATCGACGTGTCAGGCTCCGATCGCAATGAATTTGTCACGCTTTCTTCTCTCTAGCTTTCTATTATCGTTTTGCATCTCTCCCGCAGGGGCACAAGTGATTCCCGACGCTACATTAGGGATAGAAAGCTCGATCGTCGTTCCTGAAACTGCCATTCGCGATCGCATTGATGGCGGCGCAATTCGAGGCGCGAACCTCTTCCACAGCTTTCAAGAGTTGAATGTTCAACCTGGAAGAGAGCTATATTTCAGCAATCCCGCTGGCGTTAACAATATTTTTACTCGCGTTATTGGCAGTAACATTTCTAATATTGATGGTGTTCTCGGTGTTTCTGGCACTGCAAATCTGTTTCTCTTGAATCCAAAAGGCTTCCTCTTTGGTGCAAATGCCAGCCTTGATTTGAAAGCAGGATTGTTCGTAACTAGCGCCAATCAGTTTAAGTTCGCAGATGGAAGCGAATTTAGTGCAACTCAAACTGAAGCTCCATTGCTGACGATGAGCGCTCCGGTTGGTGTCCAGTTTGGTAGTAATCCAGGCACGATCGAGCTTCAAGGTGCAACCCTGACCTTTCAACCGAATCAATCGATCGTGCTTTTGGGTGGCGACATTCTGCAAAGTGGGGGAGAAATTGCTACAAACGGTGGAAACATTGCATACGGCAGTGTGCAGCAGAGTGGAATCGTTCCCTTTAGCGAGGACTGGAAGCTAGATTTTAGCGGAATTCAGAACTTTGGCGATATTCAGATGCGCGATCGTGCGATCGCGATGAGTCGTGGGGAAGGGGGCGGAAGGCTTCAGTTTCATGGACGACAAATTACCCTTCGTGGATTAGCGTATATCGCTTCAGATACGATCGGGACTGTAGACGGGAAAGACGCAACCATCACCGCTTCTGAACTGCTTGAAGTGTCGGATGCTACGGAGGACGGCGATGAGTTCAGTATGATTTACATCGGAACTCAGTCCACGGGCAACGGCGGCTCACTCAATATTAGCGCCCCGATCATTCGCTCTGATATGGGATCAATTAACTTGTACACCTCTGGAGACGGCAACACAGGAGCACTCAGCATCACAACTCAACAGCTTGTACTCACGGAAAGCGCACAAATTGGTACGAGCACTTACGGGGCTGGAAATGCTGGGGATGTGATCATCAAAGCTGATCGCATCGATATCAGCGGCTTTTATGCGTCGTATGAATCTCCCATCAATGGCATCCCTGGCGGATTCTTCATCTACTCTAGCGGCTTGTTTACCCAGGTTGAGCGGGCTGGAACTGGGAATGGGGGGAATTTAACAGTTGAAACTGGAACCTTACGAGTGGCAGACGGTGGACGAGTTTCAACCTCAGTTGAAGAACTCGGCTCTGGAAATGCCGGAAATTTAACCATTCGAGCCAATGAAGTGATCGTCGATGGAGTGACATTAAACGAGCGGGGGGCTTACAGTGGCATCCTGGCAAATGTTCAGAACACCGATGGCAACTCTGGAACGATGCGGATTGATACGAATCGCTTAACGCTTTTGAACGGGGGTCAAATCTCGGCTTCTAACTTAGGAACAGGTCAAGCAGGAGACATTGAGATTAATGCCCGATCGATTGATATCTCCGGTTTCTCTTCGGATCTGAACCTCCCCAGCCGGATCTCTGCAACTTCTGCGAGTAATCTTCCCGCAGGTTCAATTCGGATCAATGCAGAAACTCTTGATTTGAACAATCAAGGCACAATTTCTGTGAGTAGTTTGGGGAGTGGCGATGCTGGAAATTTAACGATTAATGCGCGGTATTTAAGATTAAGCGATCGAGCTAGCTTACAGTCTGAAGTTAGAGGTGGAACTCAAGGTGATATTAATTTGACGATCGCAGATGCAATTCTTCTCAGACGTGGCAGTGAAATCACAACCAATGCTTTAGAAACAGCATCCGGCGGAAATATCAGAATCAACACTGCGAACTTGATCGGATTAGAGAATAGTGACATTGTTGCCAACGCGATCGCAGGAAACGGCGGCAACATTCAGATCACGACTCAAAGCATTCTGGGATCACAACTGAGCGATCGGCGCACTCTGAATAGTGATATCTCTGCCAGTTCAGAGTTTGGAATCGATGGAAACATTGAAGTAACCAGTCCCTCGGTTGATCCGAATTCAGGTGTAACGGCTCTTCCTGTCGAGGTGCTCGATCCGAGTCAGCAAATTGTCGAAGGATGTACACCAAACACCAGCCGATTTGTGATCACCGGAAAGGGCGGCTTGCCTGAAGATCCGACCCAACGAGTGAATCACGATCGCGTTTGGAACGATTTACGATCGGTACAATCGTCGGTTTCTTCGATCGCACCTGTGCAACCGTCTCTCTTAGTCGAAGCGACCGGATGGAAACGCGATCGACAAGGTAAGGTCGTTTTAGTGACGGATAATTTCAACCATGCCGCACCTCAAAATGTGACCTGTGCTGGATTTTGAACAATTTGTCGATCGCAAACAGGTTCATGCAGGACTCAGTTAAACAAAATACTATGGAAAAACTTTATTGTTTTCTGTAAAAATTCCGAAATTGCGCTACACAGTGTTGTAGCTTCATAAAATCTGTGTGTGGCTTATCGAGTTCGTCGTCGCGAATCCTAATTTAGTCGAGGTTTTCCCTATGCAAGAGCATCCACGTCGTTTTCCGGTTGGAATTGTCATCGGACTGTCCACTCTCGTTGTCGCAACTGGAAGCGCCACCGCCTTTTTTACGTGGCAAAATGCTCAAAAAAGCCAACCCGTTCCAGTCGCTGTCGAGCCGCCTCAAGTGAACGCGCCGCAGTCGGTTCCTCCCGTTTCTCAAAATTCGATTCAAGCGCCCAAGACCGAAAGAACGGCTGAAGTGTACTGGCTCAAAGATAGCGCGACTGAACCTTCTGTCGTGTCAGCTCCGGTCAAAGTAAAATCGGGCGATCGAGAAGAAGCTGTGTTAACCGCAGCCATGAATACGCTTTTGAGCGAACCCCCGAAAGATACAACTTCAGAAATTCCTAAAGGAACGACGCTGCGAAGTTTGAAGGTGCGATCGGATGCGGTCTACGTCGATTTGTCGAAAGCGTTCGTGTCGGGCGGCGGTAGTTTCTCGATGACGGGTCGCCTTGGTCAAGTGCTCTACACCGCAACGAGCCTAAATCCGAGTGCGAAAGTTTATCTTTCAGTTGAAGGGGAACCTTTGACGGTTCTGGGCGGGGAAGGATTGATTGTGGATCAACCGTTGACGCGATCGCAGTTCGAGCAAGACCAGAAAGCGAACCAAGAATAACCTAGATTCTGAAATCGCTAATCCTGCCACAATCGCCGTCCGGGTTTGCCGTTTAAGCGATCGTGCGTTTCCTTTAGCAATTTCGGAATCTCTAACTCCTCCGGACATCTCGGCAAACAATCGCCACAATCCGTACACCGATTCGCTTTATTACCTGGAAACCAGTGCCCCGCATTCTCGAACATTCGATACCGATATTCACCGAACTGTGTCATATCGTAAGCGATCGCTAAATTCCGCAGTCGCAACACCTCCGGAATATGGATCGATTCGGGGCAGGGTAAACAGGCAAAACACTGGCTGCACTGATTGGGGTCGATCGCTTTTCGATCGTTCAATCGATCGATCGCACCTTCAATACTCACTGCCTCATCTAAATTCGGTAAGTTCAATTCCTCCGGATTCGCGGCTCCAATACTCAATGTCGTAATTCTCGGATCGCTGAGCAAAAACCGATAATTGAACTCCAGCGGCGAAATGGGCGCACAGAGATCGATCAAGGTTTGCGGCGGCGTATGGAGCATTCCCGCTTTATCGGCAGGTGAAATAATGAAAACGCCCATATCTTTCTGGTGAGCAAGCTTGATCGCGGGTGCATTTCGCTGGAAAAAGAACGAGTAATGCAAATTGACAAATTCAAATAGATTGGTCTTGATTGCTGCCAAAATCAGATCGAGCGATCCATGCGTGGAAAATCCGACATGGCGTACTCGTCCATCTGCGATCGCGTTCTTTATCGCTTTAATACAGCCATTCTCAACCCAATCGAGATGTTCCCAAGTATTCAAGCCGTGGATTGCAAGACTATCGATCGAATCGACTTGAAGCCGTTGTAAGGATTCGTTGATAAAACGATCGGTTTGCTCTACATCTAAGCTTGGTGGCAGTTTTGTTGTTAAGAAAAAGCGATCGCGCTCGATCCCTTTCAATGCCAGCCCCAGAAATTCCTCGCTTTTCCCGTAGCTTCTCGCGGTTTCGATGTGATTAATTCCAAGCTCGATCGCTCGATTCACGGTTTGCTGCATCACTTGAGGCGACGACAGACAGCGCATCGTACCGAGCGAAAAGATCGAGTAAGGAAGATTTGTCTGCCCGAATCGACGATATTGCATCAGATGAACTACTGCGCTTCTCCGCTGCTGAATCGTCCCCGCTGAATCAACTCATCCGGGCTGAGATTCGATAAGAACTCTCGAAACGCTCGGCGTTCTGCCTCATCCGCATCGCGATCGACTGGGATCGACGCATCTGCAACGACTTCTTCCATCACCCAGATCGGGCTATTCGTGCGGAGCGCAATCGCGATCGCATCACTCGGACGCGAATCAATCTCACGACGCGCTTCGCCCTGAGCCACGATCAACACCGCGTAGAAGGTATTATCTTGCAAGGAGTGAATAATCACTTTCTCGACAGTCATCTGCCAAGCTTCGAGAAAATTCACCATCAAATCGTGGGTGAGGGGACGTGGCGGCACTTGACCCTCCAGAACACTGACAATGGCTTTCGCCTGATCTGGACCAATGTAGATGGGAAGCGCTCGTCGATCGGTTGCATCTTTGAGCAATACGATCGGGCTTCGAGTCTGTGCGTCTAACGCTATGCCCGCAACCTTCATTTCAATCATGGTGTAGCCTCTAGAACTCCGGAAGCATATAAAGGGTAGAGAGTTTATCGGTCATCAGGTCAACGGAGCGATCAAATCCGGGAGCGGGATTGTGGTCGAGCGATGCCGTTACGGTTTGCTTATATGTTTGACCTTGATCCTAAATGATCTCTTTCAGAATTTGACAAAATAAAGAAGACTTCCCGATTTCATCATTTTTCTGAGTAGAAGATAAAACAATCACAAAGCCATATTGTGATTTTAGACTGTAATCTGTCTAAGGTTGAATGTCTATCAGGATTCTCAAAAATTGATGAACCCAGGATGGGGACAGTGCTTCCCAAATTCAGATTGATTCAAAAAAAGGATTAAGTCTCGTGTTTACAGGATTAGTTCAAACAGTCGGTCGCTTGGTGATTCTGAACCCTGAGCAGGTGAGAATTTCTGGCTCACGAATGGCAACGATTTTGCAGGGTTTGGAGATGGGGGATAGTGTCGCGGTCGATGGAGTTTGCCTGACCGTGACGGAAATTTTGAATGATGGATTTGTGGCGGATGTATCGCCGGAAACCGTGAATCGAACCACATTAGGTCGATCGGCAGGGGGAGCAAAATCGGTCAATCTCGAAACCTCTCTGCGGGTTGGAAGTAAGCTCGGCGGGCATTTTGTGACCGGACACGTGGATGGGATTGGCACGTTTGAATCTGCGACCCAGACGGCGACTTCTTGGGAGATTTTGTTTAAGACGGAAAGTGAGCAAGTGGCGCGATATATTTTGCCGAAAGGAAGTATTTCGGTGAATGGAATTAGTTTGACGGTGGCGAGTTGTGCGGCGGATGGCTCATGGTTCACGGTTGCGGTGATTCCTCACACTTATGCTGAAACGAATTTGTCGGAGTTAAAACCTGGAGATTGGGTGAATTTAGAGGGCGATATTCTCGGCAAGTATGTGGAGAAATTCTTGCGCGGGGGCAGACCAGGAACGGAAGTGCCCGATCGTATTTCGATGGAGTTTTTAGCCGAACACGGCTATTTTTAGGCATCATTCACACGAAAAACCCCTTCTTCCACACGGGGAGAAGGGGCAAGAAGTCCTAAATTTCTAATTCAAATCGCTACACTGTCTCAGGTGGATCGGCTGGGATATTCTTCTCTTCCGCATCTGCTACTGCCGCCTCAACTTGTTCGGGTGTCGGAGGATGCGGCGGAACGGCTTGGGGATGACTCGCTTCAAATTCGACCTCTTCTTGCACAATCTCATCAGCGGTACAAGTCGATTCCGCAGCGCCATCTTGATCAACTGGAACAGATTTCGATTCGACGGCTTCTTCAGCCGCTACGATGTCTTCCTCGAAATTAAAGGCATTCTCAGTTTCAGCCACGATCGATTCTTCGCGAAATTCTTTGCGTACATAAGTGGATGTATTCTTTTCAGGTTTTTTGAACACGCTACCGATCGCGCTTCCAACCGCGCCAATTTTTCCCATCACATCCGGTTTACCCGCCTCCGGGGTCGGATTGCCAAAATCCTCGCGTTTCAGCGGTTCATACGGTTCAGCAGGTGGAGTTGCAGGCGTTTTGTTCAACAAGGTCTGAGCGCGATCCTTCACGGTCGCAAAGGTTTTCTTCCCTTGTTCCAGAACTTTCGCAGTATTTTCCGAGGCGAGGACTCCATCAAGCTTCGATCGCAGTTCTGAGGTCGATGGCGTGTAACCGAGTCGAGAAGTCAGCGATTGATAGCCGAACCAGCCAATCAGAGAAACGCTGGCGATCTGTCCTAATAAGACTGCGCCCGTAATGCGATCGGCACAAATCCACAGCACTAACGCATAAAACAATCCCACACCGGAAAGCACGAGATCGCCTTTGCGATAAATTTCTGGATAAAAAAAGGCGGACATGTACAGCCCAAAGCTGCCTAATGCGATCGCCAATGCTAAAAGATATGTCAGCATCTTCGCTGCCCTCAACTCGGAAAAACTACTCTAAATGTACTCTGAAGCGCTCATTCCAGACGGTAGGGTTAACAGAACACAATTTAAGCCAGAATTTGATCATCAAGCGCGAAATCGATCGCAGTTTGATCGCGTCCAGTCTTTAAGTAGTCGTTCTGATAGGAATCTTTCAGCCCAGAAATCAGACCAAATTCTGGCTCCCAATTGAGTTCGGTTTTCGCCTTGTGAATGTCGGCAAAGAAATGCTGAGTCCGCATCGGAAACGCTTTCTTTTTGCCGAAATCGAACTGTTTTGGATCGTAATGAACGATTTTTGCTTCTTTCCCGATCGCTTCTCCGCAAGCACGAGCAAGCCCATCAAACGTCACGGCTCGATCGCCCGACACATTGTAAATTTGCCCGATCGCGCTTTCATTTCCCAACACGTTCGCCATCGCTGCCGCCAGATCTTGAACGTGTCCGAATTGCGTGAAGTGCTGTCCATGTCCGGGAATCGGAACAGGTCGATCGCGCACAATGCGATCGAAGAACCAAGCCTCCAAATCGTTATAGTTCTGCGGTCCATAAATATAAGTCGGACGAATCGAGGTAAACGGAATTCCCGCTTCAGCTAAATAAGATTCCGTCTCGTGTTTCCCTTTGTGCCGACTCTTCGGATCAACCGCATCCCCTTCGACGTGTGGCATCTGATCCGATTTGAGATAGACCCCAGCCGAACTCATATAAACAAAATGTTGAATTCGTCCTTTGAACAGTTCCACTAACGGCTGAGTGTCACTGAGTTCGCGCCCGTTGTTATCAAAGATTGCATCGAACTCGATTGACTTCAACTGCTCCAAATCTGTTGCACTGGTACGATCACCTTTAATTTGCTTTACGCCTTCCGTGGGGGCAGGTTTATTCCCACGATTAAACAGTGTCACCTCATGCCCTTGAGACACCAAAAGCCGAGTGAGATAGACCCCGATAAACCGAGTTCCGCCCATAATCAGAATTCGCATACGGAAAGCGCTCTTTACGCAACAATTTCTAATCTTAGAGCGAGTACGTCCCCATCCGTTGCAGCGGTTACTTGTGAAAGTTTTTTGTGGGTGTCATGGCTTGCACCCATCAAGTAAAAATATGCGTCAAAATCATCGTATCGGCTCACTCGATCGCACTTTATGCACCTGCGTTTTTCTCAAGATATTGAATCGTTACTGAAGCGACTGTCAGACGAACCTTTGACGATCGCAGCTATTCTCAAAGAAACCTCCGAACGCGGGTTTTGTCTCGTGATTGCGCTGTTGGTGATTCCGTTTCTGTTCCCATTGCCGCCTGGATTAACCGGAATTCCAGGAACTGGATGCGTCATCTTAGGGACGCAAATGGCGTTAGGAAAACGATCGCCCTGGTTGCCCAAAAAAGTCGCGCAGTTTCGATTTCCAACTGCGATCGCTCGTCAACTATTGAAAAATATCAAACGAGTGACTCGCATTCTCGAAAAAATTACACGCCCTCGCCTCGGTCGCATCGCATCAAATCCGCACATCTGGCAGTTCAACGGGCTGTGTATTACTTGGTTGGCGATTCTATTAATTGCACCGATTCCGTTCACGAATCCGTTTCCAACGATTGGAATATTGTTACTCGCGGTTGCAATGCTTGAATCGGATGGGTTACTAATGTGTGTGGCTTATGGATTAACCGCATTGATTACGGCGATTTGTGCGATCGTCGTTTACTTGCTCTGGAGAGCACCCGATCTGATCAATCAATGGCTATAGAATGAAGAGAGCGATCGCAAATGAGCTAGTGTGATGACTTTACTCGAAACTCAAATCTCACTTAATACTTGGATTCCTGCGGCTTGGGAGGAGTTTGTCAAACTTGCGGATGCTCCCGAATCAAGCAAGCTCAAAGGATATTACTATGAGAAAAGAATGAGATTTGAATCGATGTCTACTGGCTCTGACCACTCAAACGATCATGCAGTGATTGGATTTGCTCTGAGCTTTTATGCGGCTCAGCGTCAGATTCTGATGACAGCTAAAGATGGGTGTTCTTACCGCAGACCCGGAATCGAAGAATTTCAACCCGATTTTTCCTATTACATTGGCGAGAGTGCAGATGCAATTCCTTGGGGCACTACAGTCATTGATCTGAATCTCTATCCGCTACCAACCTTAGTGATTGAGGTTTCAGACACCTCGTTATCTGATGATTTGGGCGAGAAACGCTTGCAATATGAAGATTTAGGCATCCCTGAATACTGGAGTGTGAATGTTCAAAAAGCTCAAATTCTTGCGTTTTCGTTTGCCTCTGATGGAAGCATTCGACGGATTCGGGAATCGATCGTGCTTCCTGGATTGAAACTCGATCTTCTGGAGGAAGCCTTGCAGCGATGCCGTCAGGGAACTCAATCGATGGTCAATGCCTGGTTAATCACGCAGCTTCAGAATCAATAAATCAAGCTAGTTCCCTGAGCGTCGATCGCTAAATTTTTCACTTGCACCCTAACTCCTAATTCTGTCCAAGCCTTTTCCATTGCTGCATTCACGATCTCTGCTTTTTCTTGATGCGCCAACGCCAACACGGTCGATCCGGCTCCACTAATCACCATGCCATACGCACCAGACTCGATCGCGGCTGTTCTCACTCGGTCATAGCCTTTGATCAACTTCTCCCGATACGGTTGATGAATCCGATCTTGCATTGCTGCCTTTAACCAATCGGCATTTCCGCTCTCTAATCCGCGAATCATCAATCCTAAGTGTGCTGCATTAAAAATCGCATCTGCGCGACTGTATGTAGCAGGGAGAACGCTTCGAGCTTCAGCGGTCGAGAGTTCAAAATTCGGAATTGCTACGATCGGGACAATGCTCGGATGCCAAGATAAACCACAAATTTCCCAAGCTCGATCGAGACCCGAAGCCGCTAATCGACAGCCTCCAATCAAAGCAGGTACGACATTATCCGGATGTCCTTCGATTTCGGTGGCGAATTCTGCGATTTCAGCCTGAGACAGTGGAGATCCAGCGAGTTCATTCGCGCCAACTAATCCACCGACGATCGCAGTTGCAGAACTTCCTAATCCTCGCGCCAGTGGAACCTCCATTTTGATATCGAGTTGAATCGCGGGAACAGTTCGACCAATACGATCGAACAATTTCACAAATGCCTGATAGACTAGATTGCTTGTACCAAGAGAAACGCGATCGGCTTCGGTTCCCGTTGCTGTGATCTTCAATCCGGTGGCAATTTCGGAGAACTTGAATTCGTTATACAAAGTTAGCGCGGCTCCCACACAATCAAAACCCGCACCGAGATTGGCAGTCGTCGCCGGAACGCGAACAGTAACACTAGACATGAGCAGCGATCGAAATAAATCGTCCTCTATTGTAGAGTTAGACGATCGCAATTTTCGGAGATGACAAATTTTGGACACGATTCAAAAAATAGAAGCGTTATTGCAATCTTATGAGCGCTTCGGAGTTCATCTTGGTTTAGAAGCGAGTCTCAAACTATTGGCAGACTTGGGAAATCCACACGAGCAAGTCCCAGTGGTTCACGTTGCAGGCAGTAATGGGAAGGGTTCGGTCTGTGCGTATCTTTCCTCGATTTTGACTGAAGCAGGCTATAAGACTGGACGATATACTTCACCGCATTTGATCGATTGGACAGAGCGAATTTGCGTTAACAATCAATCGATCGAGCCTGAAGCGTTATACGAATCGCTGCTCAAAGTTCAAGCCAAAGTTGATCCGAACTGTTCACCGACTCAGTTTGAGGTTTTAACGGCTGCAATGTGGATCTATTTTGCAGAACAGAAAGTTGATATTGCGGTGATTGAGGTCGGATTAGGGGGGCGATTAGATGCAACGAATGTGATCGAGCATCCGTTAGTGAGTGTGATTGTTTCGATCAGTCGAGAACATTGGCAACGATTGGGATTTACGCTGTCGAGTATTGCGGGTGAAAAAGCTGGAATTCTGAAATCTGGATGTCCCGCAGTGATTGGACAGTTACCACCGGAAGCGAAAGCGGTCATCGATCGACGAATTGCCGATCTAGATTGTCCCGTCGTATATCCCGAACCTGCTCAAGCGATCGAGGGTTGGGCACACAAGGATGATTTCAAGTATCAGTTACCGCTACAGGGGGAAATCCAGTTACACAACTCTGCATTAGCGATCGCGGCAATTCAATTCCTCAGACAACAAAATTGGGATATTTCTGATCAAGCAATCATTAACGGAATTCAAAACACCACTTGGGCAGGTCGAATGCAGTGGTATGACTGGAAAGGAAATCGAATCCTGATCGATGGCGCACATAATCCAGCCAGCGCAAAAGCATTACGGCAATACATTGATCAGATCGAGAAAGCTCCAATTCAATGGATCATGGGAATGTTATCGACCAAGGATCATGCGGATATTTTCAAGGCGTTATTGCGATCGCAAGATTCACTTTTCTTAGTTCCCGTCCCCGACCACAGTTCCGCTAATCCAACCGATCTCGCTACCCTTGCAAAAGAAATCTGCCCAGATCTCAGAACTTGTGAAACTTATCCGACTGTTCCCGCAGCATTAGAGATTGCAACTCAGCATTCGGAACTGACGGTACTGTGTGGATCGCTCTATCTAATTGGGGACTTCTTCAAGCAGCAGCGATCTTGACTCTATCTTTAGATAGAAGTGGCAGCCTATCTAGAGAGTTAGGCTGATGAAAATACCCCTGTGTGGGAGTTATTAACTCGGTCATGATGGAACATTCTCGAACCAGCGATTCTTACGAGGTCTACTTGCACCCTTATTCTGAGGGTCAGAGCAATCTGGAATGTTCTGAACCGAAATTGACCTACTCGCAAGTTCTAGAGCGACTTCAACAAACCGAGGCAGCCCTGCGAAACGCTGAAGCGAGATTTGAACGATTCGAGCAAGGGAGCCAAGACGGCTTTTGGGATTGGAATGTCGCCACGAATCAATGGTACGTGTCGAATCGCTGGAAAGAACTGCGCGGAATTGCAGTCGATGAAGCCATTTCCGATTCTGTCGCCGTTTGGTGCGAAACGGTGCATCCAGAAGATCGCGATCGCGTTCTCGATCGATTTCATCAGTACGTGGCACAAGGATCGGGACAATACAGCGATGAATATCGAATTTTGCGACGGGATGGCTCGATCGTTTGGGTACTCGATCGCGGTCAAGCCGTTTGGGATGACACCGGAAAAGCACTTCGAGTCACCGGATCACAAACTGATATTACAAAGCTAAAACGCACAGAAGACGCGCTAGAAGAAAGTCAACTGATTTATAAAACACTAGCGGACACAATGCCGCAAATGTTTTGGATTACAAAACCGGATGGCTATCACGAATACTATAATCAACGCTGGTATGATTACACCGGAACAAAACCGGGTGAAACGGATGGTGAAGGCTGGCAACATTGTTTTCACTGCGAAGATGCTGAAAAAGCTGCTGTAGTCTGGCAACATTGTCTGAAAACCGGAGAACCTTACACAGTCGAATATCGGCTGCGGAATGCGAAAACAGGTGAATATCGTTGGCATCTTGGTAAAGCTCTTCCGCTTCGTGATTCAGACGGTGAAATTATTCGATGGTACGGTTCTTGTACCGATATTCACGATCAAAAGATGCTGATCGAAGAACGTGTGAATGCCTTAGATCGAGAACGGGCAGCACGTCTAGAACAAGAAAAAGCGAATCGAATTAAAGACGAATTTCTCGCAGTGGTTTCGCATGAACTACGATCGCCGCTTAATCCTATTCTCGGTTGGATTCGATTGCTCAGAACTCGCAAAATGAGCGATTCTCAAACTCAACAAGCCCTAGAAACGATCGAGCGCAATGCCAAACTACAATCGCAACTGATCGAAGATTTACTCGATGTCTCACGAATTCTACGGGGCAAATTAGCGCTCATGTTCGCGCCTGTGAATCTGATCACAGTCGTGGAAGCCGCGATCGAAACCGTCCGTCTCCCTGCCCAAGCCAAAAATATTCAAATTCAAACGCGCTTAAACTCTACATTCACGAGCGTTTCCGGTGATTTCAATCGCCTTCAGCAAGTGGTCTGGAACCTGTTATCAAATGCGGTTAAATTCACCCCTGAGAGCGGGACAATTACGATCGAGCTTTCCAGCCACGATTCGATGATCGCGCTAAAAGTCACCGACACCGGAAAAGGGATTGCCCCCGAATTCTTACCGCACGTCTTTGAACAATTCCGCCAAGCCGATAGCAGCATTACTCGACAGTTTGGTGGCTTAGGACTCGGACTCGCGATCGTCCGTCACATTGTCGAACGTCATCACGGTCGAATCAGCGTTGATAGTCCCGGTGAAAATCTTGGTGCGACTTTTACCGTCGAGTTACCGTTACTCGCGACTTCAGTTCAACAGAAGAGTGCACCCGTCGATCGCATTCCCGATGATCAACTCACTGGACTCTCGATTCTGATTGTCGATGATGAGGCGGACGCGCGTGAACTCCTCGGATTTTTACTCGAACAACAAGGTGCGACAGTAACGATCGCTCAATCCGCCGAAGATGCTCGATCGAAACTCGCAGAAATGCAGCCCACTCTTTTAATCAGCGATCTGGGGATGCCTGGAGAAGACGGCTTTCAACTGATTCGACAATTACGCGCTCAGGGTTCGACCCTTCCAGCGATCGCGGTCACTGCCTACGCGCGTGAAGAAGACCGACGAGCCGCTCTCGCCGCCGGATTTCAAGCACACGTCACCAAACCGATCGAACCGACTGAACTCTTTAAAGCCATTCGGTCAGCCGTTCAACAGTAGCGGTTTTCCGACCAATATTCGATACAATCTGATCTGCACTGCTTGTGTTTAGATCTAGACCCATTCTGATAAACCGCCATGATCCATGAAATTTTCATGCCCGCTCTCAGTTCCACGATGACCGAAGGAAAAATCGTGTCCTGGGTCAAGTCACCGGGCGACAAAGTTGAAAAAGGCGAAACCGTCGTGGTGGTGGAATCGGACAAAGCCGACATGGATGTTGAATCATTCTACGAAGGCTATCTCGCCACGATCGTCACTCAAGCGGGCGAATCTGCTCCCGTCGGAAGTGCGATCGCGCTTCTGGCTGAAACCGAAGCCGAAATCGAACTCGCCAAACAGCAAGCCGCTTCGACCGCTGCTCCGACCGACACTCCAGCCGCCCCGGTTGCCGCTCCTGAACCTGTTGCCGTCGCCGCTTCCACGAATGGCAGTAGTACCGCTCCGAAAAATGGTCGCACTGTGGCTTCTCCTCGCGCTCGTAAACTGGCGAAAGATTTGAAAGTCAATCTTGAAACCTTAGTCGGTTCAGGTCCTCACGGTCGCATCGTGGCAGAAGATGTCGAATCTGCGGCTGGCAAAACGGTCACGAAACCTGCTGCCCCCACTCTGGTTCCTGCCACTCCCGCTCCGGTTGCCGCTGTCGCTCCGAGACCTGCTGCCCCCGCTCCTACGCCTGCCCAACCCGGTCAAGTTCAACCGATGACCACGCTCCAAACAGCCGTGGTGCGGAACATGATGGCGAGTCTAGATGTTCCGGTGTTCCGAGTCGGCTATACGATTACCACCGATGGATTGGATAAACTCTACAAGCAGGTGAAATCAAAGGGCGTAACGATGACTGCACTACTCGCGAAAGCAGTCGCGGTCACGTTGAAGAAACATCCATTGCTGTATGCGAGCTATGTTGAAAACGGTATTCACTTTAATGCTGGAATCAATGTTGCGGTTGCGGTTGCGATGGAAGATGGCGGACTGATCACACCTGTGTTGAAAAATGCAGACCAGCAAGACCTCTATTCGCTGTCTCGCAGTTGGAAAGATTTAGTCGATCGAGCACGTTCCAAACAACTCCAACCCGACGAATACAGTTCTGGAACCTTCACGATTTCTAACTTGGGCATGTTCGGAGTCGATACATTTGACGCGATTTTGCCACCGGGACAGGGATCGATTTTAGCGATCGGGGCTTCTCGTGCGACTGTGGTCGCGACCGATGATGGAATGCTCGGTGTTCGTCGTCAAATGCAGGTGAATATCACTTGTGATCACCGAATCATTTATGGTGCAGACGCGGCAGCATTCCTCAAAGATTTGGCGAAACTGATCGAAACCGATGCTCAATCTTTGACTTTGTAGAAAATCCACATAATTTCCTTACATTCTTGAGCTATTTTCAGAATCGAGATATCTGAGATTCTTCAGATGCTGGGAAAACTGAATTGAAGGGGGACTGAGAGCACCAGTTCCCTTTTTTATTGGCAAGACATCGATCGTAGAAATCCACATAATTTCCTTATATTCTTGGTCTAATTTTAGACTTGGAATATCTGAAATTTGTCTAGCGCCGAGACAGATCGAATTGGGAGAACTGAAAGCACCAGTTCTCCTTTTTTATTGCCTTCGTTACTTTTCAAACATCCTCTAAAAATAAAGCAAGAGATCACAAAGAATTACAAAGAAATTGAAGTCTTTTTAAGCGCGAAAATTATCAATTACCTTTTAAGTTTTGCTGCCTAAACCTTCACATTTCTATAATCTACAACCGCTCGATCTCAAGCTAAGTTGAAGACAAGTTCGGAATATTAATCGTTGCGATCGCATGAGAATTCTGATAGTCGAAACAGAAGCTGTCGCCCGTACTCCTCTGACCCAAACTTTAGAGGCGAATCGCTATACGCTCGATCGAGCCAACACTGCCCAATCTATCCTAGAGTTAGCAACGGTCATTGATTACGATTTGCTGCTGTTAGATGCCCAAACTCCCGATCTCGACAGCATTCATCTGTGTCAACGATTGCGATCGCAAGGATTTCACGCACCGATTCTGCTACTAACTGCGAGTTCATCGGATGCAGATATTGTGGCGGGCTTTGATGCTGGAGCCGATGATTATTTGCAAAAGCCTTATGGTTCTGATGTCTTATTAGCGAGAATGCGAACGCTCGTAAGGCGCAGTCAAGCTGCTTCCGCGAATTCTGACTTAACTTGGGGAGCGCTCAAGCTTGATCTCAAATCTGGGCGTGTAATGGTCGGAGCGCAGGTAATCACCCTCACTGCCACCGAATACAATTTACTGGAATTGTTTCTGCAACATCCCGATCGCATTTTTAGCCGTAGTGCAATTCTCGATCGATTATGGACTTTCGACGATGCACCGACCGATCGCGCGATCGCAACTTATGTCAAAGATTTGCGGAAGAAGTTGAAAGCAGGTGGATTAAGCGAGGATTGCATCGAAACGATTTATGGCATGGGCTATCGATTGAGAACTGCGCCAGTTCAATCCAAGACAGCTAAGATCTTCGAGACGTTCCGATCGCAGTTTGAATCTCAAATCCAAGTTCTCGATCGTAGCGTTGATCAGTTCGATCCGATCGCAATACAAGCAGCACAACAAGAGGCGCATAAGCTCGTTGGCTCAATGGCACTATTTGGTTATCCAGACGGATCAAGAATTGCTCGATCGATCGAAAACTTACTCAAGCATTTTCCCGATCGCGATCGACTCGCTGAACTCGTTTCTGCATTGAAGCAAGAATTTACCAAACCTCCTGCATCGAAGATCATGACCACTCATCGTCAAATTCTGGTGCTCGATGACGATGAAATGCTGACGCAACAATTACAAACCGAATCCGAGACTTGGGGATATCGGCTCAAAATCGCGACAACTTTAAGTGATGCTCAACTGCAACTTCAATGTGATCAAATTGATGCGGTGTTACTTGACTTAAACACTGCTGGATTATCGCTACTACAGGAACTCGCCCAACAATTTCCGCAATTACCTGTTGTGGTGCTAACTCGACAAGATACTTTAACTGATCGACTTGCAGTATCCCGACTCGGAGCGCGGCAATTTCTTCACAAACCTGCAACCCCGATTCAAATTTTTCGTGCGATCGCACGAGTCCTCACCGGATCGCAATCTTCGGATGCAAAAGTACTAATCGTCGATGATGATCCGGCGATGTTAGCAATGTTATCCACGCTCCTAACTCCTTGGGGATTAGAAGTCGCGACCTTATCCGAACCGCAAGAATTTTGGCAACAATTAACCGCGATCGTGCCTGATGTTGTCTTACTCGATTTAGAAATGCCGCTCAGCGGACTCGAACTGTGTCAAGTCGTGCGCCAAGACACTCAATGGGGCGATTTGCCGATCTTAGTGGTCACTGCTCATACCGACGCAGACTCACTACAACAAGCTTTTGCTGCTGGAGCCGATGACTTTATTACCAAGCCTGTGTTGGGTCCCGAACTGGTTACGAGAATTCTGAGCCGCATCAAACGAACGCGCAGGAGAAGCGATCGATGAAATTCCGACAACCGCTGGCATGTGGCGTTGCAATCAGTTCCACCACGATCGCGCTTTTTCTTAGTGTTCGGATGGCTCCATTTATCACGTACACGGTCGGAGCCTTCTTTTATATGGCGATCGCGCTAACGACTTGGTATGGCGGACTGCGACCGGGACTTTTAGCGATCGTACTCTCGATGATCGGGGTGAATTACTTCTTCATTCCACCCCTTTATAAACTGCAAGTGTCCACCCCCGAAGAATTCATCCGATTGAGCTTGTTTCTCGCGGTCTCACTGATCATCACCTTAACGAGTACCAATCTCCGAGCAAGTCGTCGCAAAGTTGAACAACTGAGTCGCAAGTTGCTGGCTGAAAGTGACCAGCGGTTAAAACTTGCCTTAAATGCGGCACGAATGGGTTTATGGGATTGGAACATTCAAACCGGAGAAATTCTTTGGTCGCCCGAACATGAGCAGTTATTTGGACTTGCTCCCGGTTCGTTTGATGGCAAATATGCGACGTTTGAAGCCTATGTCCATCCAGACGATCGCGGAACTGTAGAGCAATCAGTACATCGTGCGCTTGAGGATCGATCGTCGTATCAATGTGAGTATCGCGTTCGATGGGCAGATGGTAGCATTCACTGGGTCGAAGGACGAGGACACGCATTTTACGACGCGAATGGCGACCCGATTCGTATGACCGGAACGATTTTGTCGATCGACGATCGTAAACAGCTAGAATTCGCACTCAGACAAAGTGAGCAGCAGTTTCGCGGAATTTTTGAAGCAGAGCCAGAATGCGTCAAAATCATGAGCGCTGATGGTTTCTTGCAAACAATTAATGCGGCTGGACTCGCCATCATCGAAGCGGACAGCTTAGAAGCCGTTCAAGGGCAATATGTTTATCCAATGCTTGATCCGGTTTATCGGCAAGCTTATGACGATTTCAATCACACGGTGTCTCAGGGCAACACCGCAGAAATAGAATACGAAATCACAGGATTAAAAGGTGCACGACGCTGGCTCGAATCTCGTGCGGTTCCGCTTTATGTTCCCGATCGTGCAGATGCGCTTGTCCTATCTGTGACTCGTGATATTACCGATCGTAAACGGCTCGAATTCAACTTAATGCAGGCAAGAGACGAACTCGAACAGCGGGTGAAAGATCGCACCGTAGAACTTTCCGAAGTCAACGATCGCTTACTCACGTCGTTGATGGAACAGCAACACACGCAAACGATTCTTGAAGAACAAGCCCAACTGCTCGATCTCGCGCACGATGCGATTTTGACACTGGATCTCAATTGGGTGATCACATTCTGGAATCAAGGAGCTGAAGCGATGTACGGCTTCTCGAAATCGGAAGCTTTAGGAAAACATCCACGCTATCTGCTCCAAACTAAATCTCCTCAACATTTAGCTGAGATCGAAGTTGAAGTCTTTGAAAAAGGCTATTGGGAAGGCGAACTCACACACACGAATCGAGACGGGGAAACGATCGTTGTTTTAAGCCGTTGGGTGGTGCAGAAAGATGAACTCGATCGACCTGTAAAGATTCTAGAAATCAATAGTGACATTACTCAACGCAAACAAACGGAACTTGCTTTAAGGGAAAGTGAAGCAAAATTCCGTCAGCTTGCCGCAAATATTCACGATGTTTTCTGGATCACGGATCTGGTTGAACCGCGAGTGCTGTATATCAGTCCAGCTTATGAAACGCTTTGGGGGCGGAGTTGCCACGCACTCTATCAGAATTTTGGCGAATGGCTCAAGGGAATTCATCCAGACGATCGCGATCGTGTTTTTCAAACTTTCCGCGAGAAGTCAGGACAAGGCTATTTCGATCACGAATATCGCGTCGTACATCAGGATGGTTCGATTCGATGGATTCGCGATCGAGCTTTTCCGATCAAAAACGAGACCGGAGAGATTATCCGACTGGCTGGTATTGCCGAAGATATTACTGAACGCCGCCACATCGAAGAACTCAAGAACGAATTCATCGGTGTGATCAGTCACGAATTGCGGACTCCGCTCACTGCGATTCAGATGTCACTCGGCTTGCTCAATACAGGTATCTATGCGAACAAGCCCGAAAAAGCGAAACGCATGGTCGAAATTGCCTTGATCGATACGCAACGATTGGTACATCTGGTAAACGATATTCTCGACCTAGAACGCTTAGATTCGGGTCGTGCTGCACTCGAAAAAACGGACTGTCAAGCATTGGAATTAATGCAGCAAGCTGTCACTGAAGTGCAATCGATCGCCGATCGACATCAAATCACGCTAGAAATTGCGCCAACCGATGAGCCAGTTTGGGCAGCGTACGATCCTCTAATCCAAACCCTCACGAATCTATTAAGCAACGCGATCAAATTTTCTCCCGCTCAATCTGTGATTCATCTTGCAGCAAAATCAGACTGCGATCGCGTCTTATTTGAAGTGCGCGACACGGGGCGCGGCATTCCAGCCGACAAGTTAGAAGATATCTTTGGACGGTTTCAGCAAGTGGATGCTTCCGACTCGCGGGAAAAAGGCGGAACCGGATTAGGATTATCGATTTGCCGTAGTATTATCGAGCGGCAAGGCGGCAAGATCTGGGCGGAAAGCACGTTAGGAATCGGCAGTACCTTTTTCTTTACTCTACCGAATCGTTCTGAGCATGAAGCGTAAAATTCTAGTGGTTGATGACGAAGCGCTGTTACGCGAACTCGTGCAGGCGTGTCTCGAAGATCTGGCGGGATGGGAGACGCAAACGGCTTCCTCTGGCGAAGAATGCTTACAGATTTTACAAACAGAATCAGTCAATGCCATCTTGCTCGATGTCTCAATGCCGGGAATGGATGGCTTTTCTGTGTATGAACAGTTGCAAGCCGATCCGAAAACACGATCGATTCCGGTAATTCTATTAACCGCGAAAGTGTTACCGAGCGATCGCGCAAAATTCGCAGAAATGGGAGTCGCCGGAGTGATTTCTAAACCGATCGAGCCAATGACTTTAATGGCGGAAATCGGGGATATCCTAAATTGGAAAACCGAATTGTAGCATTCTTATCAAATCCTCACTTTTGTTGCCTACGGTGATGAATGCAACCCCTGGCAGCAGAAAGATGAGTACTTACTCGCTCACGAACGCGCATCGAGTTCGGTCTGAATCGTTTTTGAGTCCTCGATTCACGCTTTGGATGGGAGATGCTGGAGAGAATTTAATTCGTGCGATCGCGATTCAAACGATCGGCATCGAAGTGATTTTGGACATCACGATCCCTGAGATTGATCTGTTGAATCTAACTGTACAAGTTACGCCTGAAACAGTTCGCATTCGAGGCACTTGGAAAATAGCGGCTCAGATTGAGGGCTGTTTCTGTCCAGCGCCGTATGAAGTCCTAATTCCGTTACCTTATGCAGTGTTTCCAGAAGCGACGACCGCTAAGCAGCACGATTGCGGTTTGGTCATTCATCTTGCAAGGCAACTCGAAGACGAGCCTGTGAGCGTTCAGCTTAATTTGATGAACAAGCAGTGGGCAATTCCCGAAATTTATTCCTAGCCAATGACTCCATTTACCAAACCGATGATTCGGTGGAAACCATGACCACCAAAACGATTTTATTCATTCACTGTAATTCCACGGTTCGCGAAGTCGTGCAGGATTGCCTCATTTATCTCGGTGGCTGGCAAGTGATCAGTCCCGATTCTCTGAGTGATGCCCTGCATGATGCGATCGAATCTCGACCCGATGCGATCGTGCTCAATTTTTCTGGTATCAGCACTGATCATTTTGCGTTCCTCAACACATTGAACACTCAAACTGAAACCCAACAGATCCCCGTTGTGCTAATTGTCCCTGGGGCGAAGTGGTTTAGCTCTCAACAGCTTCAACAATTGAATGTGCTGGGTGTGATCGATGACTCGACTTCTCCGATCGAGCTTCCATTAGCGATCGCTAAACTTCTCAATTGGGGTGAGGAAGTCTGTTTGGCGCGATAGAACAGAATTGAAACAATGGAAAAAACGACTTCGCTGAATTTATGACCATCAGCACTTTGAAATGGACGATCGACCATTATCACCAAGCGATCGAGGCAGGTGTCTTCGATGATGTCCGTATTGAATTATTGAATGGAGAATTAGTTGAAATGCCCATTGAGGGCGTACCTCATGCAGGATGGTGTAGTTCTGGTGGCGATTACCTACGAAGACAGCTTAGAGATCGTGCGATCGTGCGAGATGGACATCCAGTGACGCTACCCGGTAATTCTGAACCAGAACCTGATTTAGCGATTGTCGAGCGACTTGATGATTCCTACATCAAACATCATCCCTATCCAGAAGATATTTTTGGGTTGATTGAATACTCAGAATTTAGCCTCGAAAAAGATTTGAAGCTAAAAACTAGAATCTACGCAGAATTAATTCGATAAGCATCAAAAATCCCCCGAACTTCTAGAGCCGAGGGATTTTTTGTGACCTTACTCATAGCGCGATCGTGTCTGTAACGCTATCAATCCACTCTAGACATCTGCTGCGCCTTCAGAGACCCGGTTTTCACCCGACTCGCCTTCATTCTCATCGCGATTGCCATCAAATCGTCTGCCTCGATTGCCAAACCGACCTGTATTCGTCCGTTTGCGGAATTTACGAGCATACGCTTGGTTACGCAGAGCTTTCTCTTTCTTCTGGTTGCGGCGTTTAGCCATTGTTTACCCCTTACTGATTTGTTGCAGTCGTAAGCTGAATTTAGACACAGTTGACGATTATATTTCATAGCTGAAGGTTTTCGCTAGTCCCTTGCAGCGATCGAGGCAGTCGAAACCGTAGCCCAGAATACAGCTTAACGGATTTTGCTGGCTTGAACACTTTAATTTTTAAATCAAGAATTTGGCAAACTCGATCGCATCTTCACGAGTCGAAATTTTCCCTTCCGCTCTTGCCAACTGCAACGCCGCCAAAATTCTGCCAATCTGCGGACTCGGCGGAATCTGCAACAAACTGATCAAATCTTGCCCAGTCAAAATTGGACTCGGATGCGCGACGGGATCAGCCAGATTGAGAAATCGATCGATTAACATCGCAACATCCTCGACCGGAAGCTGGATCGCAAATCCCAAAAGCGCGATCGCTGGAAACACGACACCGACCGCTTGGAAAAATTGATACTGTTCAGCGAGTGACCAATCAGAGATCGTACTTCTAGTGATTTGCGGTAACGCTTTCAAAACCGTACAAACGGCTTGAATTTCTGCCCGACTATATTTCAATCGCCACAATTGCGCTTCTGCCAGTTCGGGATTATCAGGAAGCAGACTGGCAAGTTTCGCGATCGTGACCCAAGTTCGGACTGATCCCTTCGCCTCAGAAGCCTTTGGAGTACCGCGAACGGTTCGGCTCAGTTCTGACCAAAATTCTGTCCAGGTTTCTTGCAAGTGAACCGTGACATGATCGATCGCAGCAATTTGGCTCAGTTTCTCGACGGTCGCGCTCGGAAACCAATCGTTCAATAACCCATCTTCCCAAGCGGTTTTAATCCAGTGCGTTCCCCGCGCCGTTCCCAGCAAATAATTCAACTCAGACTGCACTCGCTCCGCTGCAATCCGATTCAGATTCGGTGCAAGTCCGCGAATCGCTTGTTGAGTTTCTGATTCCAGCGAAAATCCAAGCTGAGCGGCTTGCCGATACGCCCGTAACAATCGCAGCGGATCTTCTGCCAAATTCTCAACAGAGACCATTCTGAGGCGTTTCTGCTGTAAATCTTCGTAGCCGTGGAGCGGATCAAGTAAGTCTTTCGTGTGGGGATTATACGCGATCGCATTCACCGTAAAATCGCGCCGTCGCAGATCATCTTCGAGCGTTTCCCCGACTTGCAAGGCAAAATCCGCTGTTCCCTGTTCAAACACGACTCGTGCAATTTGCCGTTCCGCATCGAGCACCACAAAACCTGCCCGATAATGACGCGCGATCGCTTGCGCTGTTTCAACCGCATTCGAGGGCAAAACGAAATCGAGATCCAAATATTCAGAATGTCGATCGAGCAACGCATCTCGCACTGTCCCGCCAACTAAACACGCCGATTTCGGCAACCACTTTAAATCAAAGGGCCACGTTTCCGGAGACAGAGCAGATGAAACCAATGCCACGTTGCGATAATGTTCTAACTGCAAATTCACGCGCTTGCTAACCTAGATCGAAGTCGTAATGGAACAAAAAAACTGTGTGGGAGAAAACTTTCCCCGGTTCAGACGCAACATAACTCAACCTAGGATCAGGTGATAATTTGATTGCGCCTGAGCTAGAGTAACAGAAAAGGAAGCGACCTATCCCTCTATTCTGAATCAGAGGAACTGGAAATCATGTGTATTTGCGTCAATTGCCACTATGTCGATCGCTGCACCACCTATCATGCGGTCGAAACCCAGCACGAACAAGCTCATTTAACAGAAACTCCGGATTTTGAAGCCACTGAACCGACGATCAATGTGAATATTCGCGATCGCAGTGAATACATCGAAATGGAATGGGATGTCGTTGGTTGTCTCAGCTTCAAAGAAGAAGCAGGCAAGTGGGCAAAACTTCGACCCGGCGAACTCATCCCAACTTAACAAGAATATCCGTATATTCCGAATGGTGATGTCAGTTGAAACCTGGTTTGCGGGAACGTTAGAGGCAAAGAAAACCTCAACCGATGCGCGAATCAGGTTTCAATTTATGCGTTTTATTCGTTTTCCATTCGCTGCGGTGGCGGCTCTAGGACTGTCTGTTTCGCCTACGATCGCTCAAGAATCCAAGCCCAGTCCCGATGTCGCAAACCGACTCCAGCAGGCACAGAACTTTTTCAGTCAGGGCGAAAATCGTGTCCGGGATGCCAAATATCGCGAGGCTCTAGAAGCTTACAATCAGGCGATCCAACTGAATCCGACCTGGGGTAGTCCTTACATTAGTCGTGGTGCAGTGCGATCGAAACTCGGAGATCACCAAGGCGCAGTGCAAGACCTCGATCAAGCTGTCCAACTCAATCCCACCGATGCCACGATCTACGCGCATCGGGGCAGTGCACGATTCAATCTGGGAGAGACACAGGCAGCCCTTGAAGATCTCAATCAAGCGATCCAACTGAATCCAAATCTGGCAGCCGCCTATGTGAATCGCGGATTTATACGGAGTCAATCACAAAGCTGGGATGAAGCGATCGCAGATTTTGATCAAGCTCTAAGAGTCGAACCGAAATTTGTCCCAGCTCTGGTGAATCGTGGATTTGCTCGATTACAAAAAGGCGATCGACAAGCCGCATTGACTGATTTAAACGAAGCCATCAAACTGCAACCGAATTCCGCTGAGGCGTTTCTGGCTCGTGGCACAATCCAGCACGAAATTGGAGAATCGGAAAAAGCGATCTCCGACTTCTCCCAAGCGATTCGCCTGAAACCCAATTTATCCGATGCCTACTACAATCGCGCTCAAGTGAATGCCCAACTCGGTTATCTCGAAGCTGCTGAAGCCGATTTAACCAAACTGGCAACACTGACTCCCGATCGCGCAACCGTCTTTCATCAGCGTGGAATGCTCCGGGCAGCTTTGGAAAATTCCGAAGGTGCGATCGCAGATTACAATCAAGCCCTCAAACTCGATCCGAATTTTGCACCCGCGATTAAGAGCCGTGGAGATTTGAGAGCGGCATCTGGTGATAAACAGGGCGCGATCGCAGATTATTCTCAAGCCGTTCAGATTCAGCCAAATTTTGCTGCTGCACTGTCTCAGAGAGCAGAACTTCGAGAGAAATTAGGCGATCGATTTGGCGCAACTCAGGATTTTAGTGCTGCGGTTGATGTGGACAGTAATAATCCAGGAGCTTTCGAGAATCGAGGGGAAGCGAGAATGAAAACCGGAGATATTCAAGGCGCGATCGCAGATTTTAGTAGAGCGATCAGCCTTGATTCCAATCGACCGAACGCCTTTTATCATCGGGGCGTTTTATTGATGCGAATGGGCAATCGGCAAAGTGCGATCGTCGATCTGCAACGTGCTGCTGATTTATATTTGCAAAAAGGCGATGCGGAAGGTTATCGGAACACGCTGGCACAGATGAATTAGATGTAGTGTCAATTCAAACCACGAACACGACCGATTCTGCGCTGACCCGACGACGTAGAGACGCGATTAATCGCGTCTCTACCAGGATTATGCGGTGGAACGACGATTCTCAAATGCGTTAATAGATCGAATTGATATGCGCCGCTCAACATTCAATTTCTTCGAGATGTTGAATTGTCAGCAAATTTCCGAAACGATTACCTCAAATCAAGATGCCTCAGCAATTAAAGTGCGATGGCGTGGAGAATTACAAGTAAGTGTAGGTTGCTTGAAACCTGCTTGAACGATCGCATTCTCCAAATCCAACGCAAAATATTGATCTAAATACGGCTCTGTACTCTTGAGCAACGTCAGAATATAAGGCGGCATTTTGGCATGAACTTCAGAGCGTGGATTCATATCCATAATTGCCAAATGTCCACCGGGGCGAAGTAATCTTCTCGCTTCTTGAAGAATTGCGATCGCTGCATCTTGCGGCAATTCATGAAACAACAAACAAGCCGAAATCAGATCATAAGAAGCCGCAGGTAAACCTGTCGATTCTGCTGCTGCGTGGAGCCAATGAATATTTTTTCGGTCACGTACTCGTGTGCCGAAGGCAACGCCCGTTTGATACTCTGCAACTGATAGAAAATAAGGCGAAAGATCAACCCCAGTTACAGTCGAATTCGGGAATGTTTCTTGCAGCGCAAAAGTACTCATTCCCACGCTACAACCGAGATCGACAATATCTTTGGGTGCGGTCGAAATCTGAGCTTTCAAAACATCGTGATAACTTTCGCGCAAACGTCGATCGCCATCTTTTCCCGCGTCTTTCCAAATTCGAGCATGAACCGCATACGCCGCAACTTCCACTTCAGTCGCAGGTTCCCAACCTAAATTCCCTTCCTCATACGCATGGAACGGGCGCAGATAATAGTCGGGATATTCCAAATTTGGATTACTAACTTTTTCAAATTCAGACGACCAATCACGCTCCTGTAAATCCGCCACAATTTTCGTCCAAGGAACGCCGATCGATTCCGCGCGTTTGACCATCATATTTCGAGCGCGAACCCTTGCCAGATTGAACACAGGCGGAATCGATAAAATACCGCTCACAATGCGGGAAGTCAGTCTAGGCTTGGTTTCACGAATCGCAGTCATGTTTAAAGTTTGGGTTTAATTAACAGTTTTAATTTTACAGTCTGCGATCGCTAGACAAATGATAAAAATGGCGATACAAATGTTCTGAGAATGATAAACAAATTTACTAGACGAACGTGTAAAATCGTGATACAAGTGTTCTAAAATCCTTTAGTTATTGTGTAATTCTCACAGGAGTTTATGGAACCTCTTACCGAAGCCCAACAACAACTCTATGACTGGCTGGTCGATTATATCCGCGACCACCAACATGCTCCGTCGATTCGGCAAATGATGACCGCGATGAATCTCAAGTCTCCGGCTCCCGTTCAAAGCCGCTTGGAGCATCTCCGCAACAAGGGCTACATCGGTTGGACAGAGGGGCAAGCTCGCACGATTCGGATCTTGAATCCTCTGCCTCAAGGGGTTCCCATTCGAGGCGCGATCGCAGCAACGAGCTTGGTTGAAACTTTCCCAGATGTGGAAGTCGAATACCTCGATTTGTCGAATCTGCTCTTGAAGCCGAATCATTTCGCGCTGAAAGTTCGCGGTCACAGCATGATTGATGCACTGATTGATGATGGCGATATTGTGATTTTGCAGCCTGTGAACGATGCGAGAGCAATTAAGAATGACACGATCGTTGCAGCACACCATCAAGGAAAAGCAACCCTGAAATACTTTGAGCGTAAAGGTAGCAAAGTAATTCTCAAACCGGGTAATCCGAATCGTGAACTGTATCCGATTACTGAAGTCCCTGCCTCGGAAGTTGAAATTCAAGGCGTTTTGGTTGGCGTTTGGCGCGGTTACGGAAAGATCTAGAAGAGTGGGGAGTGGGGAGATCGTCGCTTATTTCCTACTCCCTACCCCTACTCCTTCCCACAGGCGATGGAACAATTTTGTTAGTTGTGCGATCGAGAAACGCAGATCTCGCGCTCTATGCGATGATGGCTAACGTTCTCGATTCCGCTTCAACTCCCCGTGAATATTCAACCTTATCTCAGAGTGTTTCAGAGCCGGAAAATGGCGGCTCTGATTCTATTAGGCTTCTCGTCTGGTTTGCCGTTTTACTTAACTGGGAAAGATCCGCTGCAAGCCTGGTTAAGTCAAGAAGGCGTTGATTTGAAAGTGATTGCAGCGTTTAGTGTGGCGGCGATTCCGTACTCGCTGAAATTTCTCTGGTCGCCATTGCTCGATCGCTTTGTGCCGCCATTACTCGGTCGTCGTCGCGGTTGGCTGATTGTCAGTCAGGTGATTTTACTTTTAGCGATCGGTTGGATGGCGTTTCAAGATACCAGCCAACTTCAGCAAGTCGCGGTGAATTCGGCGGATGTGTGCCGAAATGAGACGTTTTTCAAAGGCTTCTGTGAATTTCGTCATACGCTCCAAGCCCTTTCAGTCAGTCCGTTTTTCCTGGCTGCATTAATCGTGGCATTCTTCAGTGCCAGCCAAGATATCGTCGCAGATGCCTATCGAACTGAAGTGGTGCAGGAACATGAACGGGGTGCAGGAGCTTCGGTCTATTTGCTTGGGTATCGGGTCGCGCTGCTGGTCGCGGGAGCGGTCACGTTCTGGCTGGCAGGTCGGATGCCTTGGCGATGGGTGTATGTGATTATGGCGTTGCTGATGTCGATCGGAATTATTAGCTCGCTGATGGCTCCCGAACCAAAACGAGAAATTCGACCGCCGGAAACGCTCCGAGAGTCGGTTGTATTACCGTTTCAAGATTTCATTGGACGGAATGGAGCAGGACGGGCACTGGCGATTCTGGCATTTATCATTGTGTATCGGTTGGGAGATTCTTTACTCCGAAATGTCGCAACACCGTTTCTGTTAGATAAAGGGCTGAAATTTACGCCGGATGATTTAGCGGGTCCAAGGGCGTTAAGTCTTGCGGCAGTGATTGTTGGAACACTGGCGGGGGGTGTGATTATGACGCGGATTGGGGTGAATCGATCGCTCTGGTTTTTTGCTGTTCTGCAAGCAAGCGGAAATCTGCTCTACGTTTTATTAGCTGAAGTTGGAAAGAGTTTTCCGCTGATGATTCTGGCGATTAATCTCGAAAATTTCTGTGCGGGATTAGAATCTGCGGCGTTTGTGGCGTTTTTAATGGGACTTTGTAATCCGGGACTGGCTGCAACTCAGTACGCTTTGTTGTCGAGTTTGGCAGCATTTAGTCGGGATATTCTCGTTGCACCTTCGGGACAGTGGGCACAGTCAATGGGCTGGACAGCTTTCTTTCTGCTGACTGCGATTTTGGCAATACCTGGATTGTTACTACTACCGCTCTTTGCACCTTGGAAAGAGCGAAAAGCAGACTGATTGCTGAAGCCGCTGATCCTTTTACAATAGGAGAGTGAATAAAACCAGCCAGCCATAGGATCATTTCATGGATATTGTCGAATTTTTTGAACAAAGTGCGGGCAAATGGTCGTCGATGCGAACTAGTCATCATCTCGCGTTTAAGCAACAAGAAGGCGGAAAATCTACGATCGAGATCGAGTTATTAGATAAGACTGATCCGGCTGTGATTCAGCTTTGTCAAATGTACGAAGTTGATCCAGAAACGGCTCTGTGCGGTGCACGAGTCACTTGGGATGGCACGATGGAATGGGATGAGGAAAAGCATTCGGGATCGACTGTTCTTGTCCCGATCGCTGATCCTGAAAATCCTAATCAAGGCAAATTGCTTCGTGAGATGGGCTATGCGGAAAAGGCTCCGGTCGCAGGTCGCTATGAAATGGCGGATAACAATGAACTGACGCTGACAACCGAATACGACACGATGTATTCTAAGGAGCGGCTGTGGTTTGAAAGCCCGAATGTGCGATTACGTCACAGCATTCTGAAACGATTTGGTGGGTTTAGTATGGCTTCGTTCTGTTCCGAAGTGAGAATGGGCGGAGTCAAGCCAGATCCGCAGGCGGCGAATACGGCAGCAACGAATCGTTAGATTATTACGATCGCTAAAAAAATGAGCAAGTTCTGGGCATTCAGGCTTGCTCATTTTTTATGCTGAAAATTCTGTAGTACGCTCTCGACATCTAGTAGTACAATAACGCAACTTTGTAGGATGAGAACGCAAGCAGGAGCGAAATTCTCAGAAACGGTGGTTCGCTTGGAGAAAGTGACCAATGAGCAAGTGAAGCGGGATAATTACTCGATCACATTGAAAGATTTAGCCGTTCAAATGCTCCAACTATGGAGTAGTACGATCGACAATCCGCCGACAATCCGCGATCGTACTACTTCAAGCTTTATGCTCCAGTCGGAGCCTCGTTGCTCAATTCTGCCAGGGCTTGCTCGGCTGTTTTATTCAAAAACACGGCGCTTTCATCCACTGCCCGCACCCAACTCACCGGAAACCAATGCACTTTTCCATCCGGCGAATCAAGTTTCTTCATTTTGATATAGTTGCCTGCCTCAACCGCCTCAACCGTTCCAAAGTGGACATCCGATGCGCCATCTAATCCACCTGGACCTTCAGCATAAACGGCTAGATCTGCTCTAATTTTAGAAATATCCATGATGTTTCCTCTCTTTTATTCGCCTGCAATTTTCTTAGTCAGTTCCCGGACTTTACTCACCGAAGTCTCGACAATACTGGTTTGAGGAACTTCTTTGCCCTGGGCATCTACAATCCGCTTAAATGACCCAGGCATTTTTTCGGGATTCTGTCCTTCTTTCAAGCGCTGTTGATAAATTTCTTCCTGAATGCCTGCTGCCTCAGTTTCTTCAAAAGCCCGATCGAGCTTTTCTTCCTCACTCACCCCAGACGCAGCCTGAGCAGGCAGAGTTAAAAATCCAAAACTCGTCACCGCAATTAATGCAGCAACGGTCGCGATCGTCATCACTCGACGGCATAATCGCCCTAAAAATACTGTCATAAATAAACCTCGTCGCTATTGACTGATTGGCAGTCTAAAAGAATGCGATCACGCCCACTTCTTCTGATAGAGAGAAACGATCGCACCATCAGGCAGAAATTTTTATCTTCGATCCGGCGACACGATCGAAAACTACCCGCTATAATGAGAAAACATCTTGGGGCTGTAACGGTTTCGACAGGCTGGCGAACGTTCTATCGAGATGCAGGTCGAGAGGGAGTCCACTCTCGTAAATCTAGGCTCAAAACAATAGATGCAAACAACATCGTACCTTTTGCTCGTAAAACTGCACCTGTTGCAGCATAAAACACCTCTAATTCAGGTTCGAGCGCTTACCGTCTGACACCGTTAAAGGCAGTAAGCAAACCCCAACGGTCGCTCTAGAACTTCACCTCTGGTTGGTGTTCTAGCTAAGACAATACCAGAGCATCCTATTATCCGGGATAAAGGATAATTCCCGCTTCGAGGATCAGAGAAGCTAAACCTGTGAACGATCGAAGAATCAATACTCAGTTTGGACACGGGTTCGACTCCCGTCAGCTCCACTTTAATTCATCCGTCCATTAAGTTCTATCTATAGGCAGAACTTCAAATCACTGCGCTTATTCCGTACTCGCAGACGGAGCAAGTGGAGAACGAAGAGCGATCAGCACGAATTTTCCACCTAGCTCACGGAGAATTCGACAATAGCTGAATCGCCCACGTATCACTGAAAGAGCCGCCGCCAAAAGATATACTGCCGCTCAATCCTGGATCAGTCCCAATTCCAATACTCAAGGCTCGTCCCAGCGGAAACTGTCCTACATTTCCATATCCGATAATGTTTTTCGGATCGCGAATTGTAGACTGATTCAATCGGATGACTAACTGACCGCCATTGACAAAGTAAAGTGTAGCAAGATTCCCCTTGAACTCGACCTCAGCTTCAAATACACCTCCAGTTCCGTAAGAGTAAACTTTGGCAGGTAGCCTTCTACCATCGATCGATTGCCCTTGATATTCCGCAGCGATCGCGGGTAAAGGCATTATTAACAGAATAGATGCAACGAAAGCAAGGATTCTCATGCGGCTTGTTCTCCTACAAGCTGTAGTACTTCACTATCGAAGAGTTGAATTAAAACGGCAACTATCAATCGGTAGGTCTTCATCCGTGGAACTTGCTCTTATCGGTGTATTGAAAGCATAGTGTTACAACACAACGTTTACAGCTTGAAAGGTTTAGCAACAGAGACGCAATGATTTGTAGGAGAAAAACTAGCGAATTGTCTAGACCACTCCCTGTTCAAGAGTGACATAATACGCATGATTAGCTCCATCCCAAACACGTCTAAAGGAGATTGCTCATGACCATTTTAGTTTCAGGTGCAACGGGAAACATCGGTGGAGAAGTCATCCGTCATCTATTAGAACGAAATGCTGCGATTCGAGCTTTGGTTCGCGATCGCGCAAAAGCAGCAACTCTCGAAGCTCAAGGCGTTGAACTTGTCCAAGGCGATTTTAATCAACCCGAAACGCTCGAAGCAGCTTTACGAGGAACAGATGCGGCATTTCTCGTAATGTCGAACGATCCCCAGCAAGTTCAACTCGAATGCAGTTTTATTGATGCTGCAAAACGCGCTGGAGTCGGTCATATTGTTCGATTATCTGTATTGCGATCGGGCGAACTTCCCAGTACCTTTCAACAATGGCATCGCCAGATCGAAGAACACTTAGAAGCATCTGGCATCACTTGGACTCATCTGCGTCCGAATATGTTGATGCAAAATATGCGATGGTTCACTGAAACAATGGTGCGTCAAGGTGTGTTCTATCACTCGATCGCAGGCGACACCAAAATTTCTCATATTGATGCCCGTGATGTTGCTGCGGTGGCTGCTCTTTGTCTCACCGAATCAGGGCATGAACATCAAACCTACGATTTGACCGGATCAGAAGCAGTTACTTTTAAGCAAGTGACCCAGTACTTCGCAAGTGCATTGAACCGACCGCTTCAGTTCGTGCAGGTTGCTCCTGCGGACATGAAAGCCGCTCGGCTTGCGAATGGCGAACCGGAATGGTACTTGGACGCAGAGGCTCAATTGTTTGAGTGTTGGCAAGCTGGAGCCGGATCAATGGTTACAACTACGTTTTCAGAGTTAGTTCATCGATCGCCCAATCTGTTTGAGGTTTATGCAAAAGAATATGTTCAGACTCATCTGCAAAACTTCAAGAATTTAGTAGGAGCTTAATCATGCAATCTGCTTTTGGATTGAATATTCCGATGTCGATCAAAGATGTCTGTCATCCTCAGAAAATGGCGCTGCTCGTTTATGATATGCAGGTCGGTGTCGCACAACAGCTACCAGGCGCAATAGAATTCATTCAGCAAGTGAAGCAAGTCGTGGAAGTCGCACGATCGCACAGAATGAGAATTCTCTTCTCGCGTCATACGACTTTACCGAAAGAAATCGCAGGCGTTTCCCAACTCAAAGGAGCAATGGCACTCCAGCGAGTCTCGACTGTTGCAGAGGTTCAACCGAATTTTCTACCCGATTCTGTGGCTCATGCGATCGTGCCTGATTTAGCACCGTTACCTTCCGAAGTTGCATTTGACAAGCTTACAATGTCCGCTTTTGTTGGTTCGTATTTAGATTTAGCACTGCGGGATGCGCGGATTGACGCAATCGCGGTGGTTGGAGCCGTTCTCGAATTTGGGATTGAGCCGACTGTTCGGAATGCTGCGGATCTAGGATATAGCACTGTGTTGATTAGTGATGCTTGCTACTCGTTTTCGGAGCAGAACAAGATGAGAGCGCTTTCCAATCTTCAAGCCGCAAGTTTGATCACAGATAGCTCAACCTTCAAGACCACCTTAGATCGAGTGCATCACGTTGTGTGAGATAGAAAGTTCAAACTTGCGCTCTGATTATTAGACGTATGCAAAGATTAAATTAGACAGAAAAAGGATGGTAGAACGGAATTTTTACGGCTCACCATCCAATGAAAAACTTGTTTCATGATATCCAGACTTCTCCGCATCGCAGTCGCTCACTTGGTAGTGTTGTGGACATGTGGAGTCATGCGAATGTGAATTTGGACATGCGATATAGATATAGATAACCTTGTATCCACACGGCTAAAACACTACCTTCTATTCCAGTGGCAAAATTGTAAAAGTGGGTTAAATCACTTAAGCTGTTATGGAGATAAAAATCGTGAAGCAATATGGAGCGTAGCAACCTAATTGAACCGACAAAGCAATCAGCAAGTGTAAAACTTAAGGACAAGTCTCCTGCGAATCAGCTAACAGCTCTACAAAAAATCTTGTGGGCGGCTCGAACTCGGATTTTGCTTTGGTACGTTGCAATTTTGGTCTTCATTTTTCTAGCTTCGATTCCCGCTTTTCGGCAACTTCTGTCGGCTCAAGTTGACCAACGGGTGCGGCAAGATTTGAGTGAGAAAGTGGATGTTTTCAAAAGTTTGATGAGTGGAGAATTGCTCGATGAAGAGGTGATCGAATTAGATGATCCGGAGCTTGCACGAAAAGATGGGCGGTTTAAACAACCTTATTCCAAGGAAGAGTTGGCTGATTTTTTTGATGCTTATTTAGCGCGTCAGATTCCTGAAGATGATATCTATATTCTTGTATTTGTTAAGGGTGATTTCTACAAATCAAGTCCAAGAGCAAGACCTGATATTTTCAAACGCGATTCAGCTTTAATGCAACGTTGGGCAAAGCAAACTCAGTCTGAGCAAGGGAAGCATTTTACAAATAATGCCGCGATCGGAGATGTTCTCTACCTGGTTGAACCCGTGAGAGTCGGAGGACAAGATTTGGGCGTGCTTGTGGTTGCACATACAACTGCGGGAGAGCAAGCAGAGTCGATCGAAGCAGTTGGAGTCGTGATTAAAGTGATTGCTGGGGTGCTTTTAATTGCATTGGTTCTAGCTTGGTTTGCATCAGGACGAGTACTTGCACCTTTACGATCGCTGAGTGATGCGACTCGGTTGATCAGTGAAGCTGATCTCACTCAACGGCTCGAAGTGCAGGGGAATGGGCAGCTTGCAGACTTGGGACATTCGTTTAATGAAATGATGGATCGGTTGCAAGGTGCATTCATCAGTCAGCGAAATTTTATTAATGATGCGGGGCATGAGCTACGAACCCCGATCACGATTATTCAAGGGCATCTAGAATTGATGGGCGATGATCCGATCGAGCAACAAGAAACATTGACGATCGTCATGGATGAGTTGAATCGGATGACTCGGTTCGTCGATGACTTGGTTCTGCTTGCGAAGTCAGAACATCCTGATTTTTTGCAGCCTGAAATCGTTGAATTAGAGCCGTTTACTGAAGAACTGATAGCAAAAGCACAAGCCTTAGCCGATCGAAAATGGGTACTGGAAGGCACAGTCGCAGGTCAGGGAATGTTCGATCGACAACGCATCACTCAGTCAGTGATGAATCTGGCACAGAACGCAACACAATTTACACAGATTGGTGACACGATTGCAATCGGTTCGGCAATCAGTAAAGGCAAACTCTATTTCTGGGTGCGCGATACGGGAGAAGGGATTGCTCCTCACGATCAATTCCGCATCTTTGAGCGGTTTGCGCGGGCTGCAAACAGTCGGCGACGATCAGAAGGAGCGGGATTAGGATTGTCGATCGTAAAATCGATTGTGGAGGCACACGGGGGAGAAGTATCGGTGCGTAGCCAGCTTGGTCAGGGTTCGACTTTTTCGATCGTGATTCCGCTTCAGGTCAGGAGTAAAGAGCCATGATGCAAATTCTGATTGCCGAGGATGAACCAAGAATCGCTGCATTTATTGAGAAAGGCTTGCGCTCAAATGGGTTCACCACTGCGATCGCGACGACTGCTAGTGATGTTCTGAATATGATCATGGGCAGTGAATTTGATTTGCTGATTTTGGATCTGGGGTTGCCTGAGAAAGATGGATTAGAGGTGCTAGAAGAACTACGGGGGCAAGGTTCTCAAATTCCGATCGTGATTTTGACCGCACGAGATGACATTCGAGATAAGGTTGCAGGGCTGGAAGGTGGCGCGGATGACTACATGACGAAGCCTTTCCGATTTGAAGAGTTACTGGCAAGAGTTCGATTAAGGTTACGAACTCAATCGATTACGCCTGCTCAGGAAGAGTTGATTTTGAGTGTGGGGAATGTGGTATTAGATTTGCGGACTCGTAAAGCAACAGTCGGAGATAAAACGATCGAACTTCCTGCGCGGGAGTTTACTTTAGCAGAGATGTTTTTTCGCCATCCCGGTCAGGTCTTGAGTCGCCAGCAATTGCTCGATCGAGTATGGGGATATGACTATGATCCCGGCTCGAATGTGGTTGATGTTTATGTCGGTTATTTACGTCGAAAACTAGGCAGTGAATTGTTTGAGACGGTTCGAGGAATGGGCTATCGGCTGAAGGTATGAGAATTTTCTCATCTAATTTTCATCTTGCTCTTATCTAAACTGTTCATACTATGGTTTGCAATTAAATGAAAAGTAGCTCAAGGGTGCTAACTTGCAAGTCAAGGTTCTTTTAACCTTTGGGATACGTTTCGTACCTTGAAATCGGATTGTCTTCTGGTGGGTACGGCTCTACAACAATATGTGTCAAATATTAATCGCTGAAGATGAGGCGCGGCTTGCTGCGTTTATTGAGAAAGGACTGCGAAAGAAAGGGTTTACGACTACGATCGCTCAAGATGGATTGCAAGCGATTGAACTTGTACAAGCTCAGAAAATTGACTTGTTGCTTTTGGATCTAGGATTGCCGTTGATCGATGGGATGACTGTTTTGCAAAAGCTTCGAGGTCAGGGGTTACAGATCCCTATCATCGTCGTGACTGCACGAACAGATGAGCGCGAGAGGCGAGAAGCGTTACAAGCTGGAGCAAATGGATTTATTACAAAGCCGTTTCGCTTCAGCGACCTACTAATCACTGTCCAGTCTTGTCTAGATTGACAAAATTAGCGATTAGTTTTTTATTTAAACAACCCTATTGTTGCTAAAGTCGTGTATAGTTTTATTAACAGAACGGTTCAAGTAAGGATGAGCATCCTGATTCTGCGTTGGTGCTGGTCTTAGAGGATGTTTGAAAAGTGTCGTTCCGATGCGCTGACCCGCTCCGGAATACAATTCGGGGCTAACCGTGCGAAGTCCTTCTCCGGGGACTGGAACAGCCGATCAACGGGTTTGCATTGCTCTATTGAGTGCTCTATTGAGTTCCATCTCTTTTAGAGCAATGTCTAAGTTGTCTGAGTTTAGGATGCCTGGATTTTATGAGCTATGAAAAGACGTTACACCGATGAAACGAATCCGACGATTTGGCAATCAATCACATTGCATCAGCTACAGGTTTTTGAAGTAGCTGCGCGGCATCGGAGTTTTACTCGTGCTGCGGAAGAGTTAAATCTGAAGCAACCAACTATATCGGCTCAAATTAAGCATCTGTCGAATCTGATCGGTTCTCCACTGTTTGAGAACATTGGAAAACGAATGTATCTTACCGATGTAGGAAAGCTGTTATTTAAGACTTGTCAGGAGATTTTTGCTCGAATTGAGCAATCAAACATTAATCTACTAGAGTTGAAAGGGCTGAATTATGATAGCTTTCAAGTTGCTGCAACTCCGTCTTCGCAGTATTATTTAGCTAAATTGCTGCAACCTTTTTGCCAAGATAATCCAGAAGTTCGTGTTTCACTCAATTGGTTCAATCACGATGTTGTTCTCGATCGACTAAAGGCGGATCTAGATGATCTTTACATTATGAGCCAACTTCCGATCGATCAACGAGAGGTCGAAGCTCGATCGTTCTTACAGAATCCACTGGTCGTGATTGCTCCGAGACAGCATCCACTCACTCAGAAACAGAAAATCACGCTTCAAGATTTATCGTACGAGTTTTTTGTGATGCGGGAGATGGATTCTGCAACTCGGAGGGCGGCTGAGAGCCTCTTTAAGCAGCATGACATCTCGATGCAGGTGAAATTAGAAATGAGCAGTAATGAGGCAATTAAGCAAGCGGTGAGAGATGGATTTGGACTTGCTGTAATGTCATTGCATAGTCTGGATAAGTTTGAGCTAGGTCATCAATTTGTAGTGTTACAGGTGGAGCATTTTCCAATTTTGCAAGAATGGTTTGTTGTTTTTCGTAAAGATAGAGTGCTTTCCAGTTCTGCAAGAATATTTTTTGATTTTTTGCTGGAGCAGAACTTAGAATAATTTTGAGTGGTGGATGTCCTGGGAGTCGCTGCGTTTTAGTAGGTTTACTGCGCTCAAAATCCTCCACAGATAGAGGATTTTGAAGCATGACGATCGAGCGACGAGTATCGATCAAAATGTGAACGTTGTCCGAATCGTCCCAATCACTAAATCTTGATTGCGCTGATCATGATTCGGAGCCGTTAACCAAATCACACCTGGAGTGATGCTGAGATTGTCATTCACTCGATATTGATAGAACGCTTCAAAATGCAGCGAAGTATCTCGATCGCGACTCACTCCCGTTACAGCGGTGACTGAACTATCAATCTGAGTTAGCTTAGGTTCCATCCCAATCACGAAACCTGCAAAATTACCTTGCTTGCCCAAATCAGGAAAGCCCAGCGTAACTGCCCAGTTCCAAATATTGCCATCTCCCAGCCTTAAAACTCGCGCCCCTGTATAGCCAACCCAGCCATTAATAATAAACGCTGAACTCGGTCGAAAAGAAGCTTGTAGCCCGAACGAATTCGTAACCACTGCGCGACCTATTGCTGTGAATAAATTTGCATTCAGACTACCCGCGCTGCCTTCAGTTGTATAGTCCGTATTGTAGGCATGAATGTACGTCAATCCAAAAGCGATCGCTTCCGAAGGCTCAAAAGTCAATTGTGCGATCGCGCCATACGATCCATTGAACAGACCATTTTTATCGGTTGGCTCTGAAGCATCCCCCGCAAGATACCCCACACTCAACTCTAGTGCATCACTAAACTCATGCGTGATCCCAACCCCTGAGCCTTCTAGCAGATAGTAAATGGGGTTACGAGTTCCAAATTTAGAAACAGAACCACTGCTGCTATCTCCATCAAAGAAGGGATTGATCGATTCAGCAAATTCTTCCGCTTCTCCTTCATTTGCCGCAAGGAATACTGTTGTTTTCTCGCTCAGTGGGAACTCATAAGAAAGCCGCGTCAGTTCAATTTCGCTTTCTTCCTGCTCCTGAAATCCTGGAGCAAAAGCAAGCTCTCCTTCGGGTGTGCCTGTGAGACTTGAAATGGCACTGATGTTAGAAGCTTGTAGACGAGTTCTGAGCAAGTCTCTGCCCGTAAAACTTGTATCAAAGTTCAACCGAGTTCGATGGGAAAGTGTTGGATTACGATCGACGCGCTGACCATTGAGATTATCGCCTGAAAAAACACTTGTCAGTGCAATCACAGATTCACCTGTTAGCTTTGTTGTCGTGGAAAATTGCTGTTTTTCAAGCTGTGCCGTTCGACTTTCAAGCGCATCAACTCGCCCCCTGATTGTTGTGAGTTCTGCTGCGAATTCTTCTTGTAGCTTTTGCAAGGTTGCCAGATCTTCTTTTTTGACTAAATCTGCTGTTGCTGCGGCGATCAGTTCGTTCACTCGATCGAGGCAAGCATTCAACCCTGCTGCAAATTCGTAGCGAGTGAGGGCACGATCGCCGCGATAGGTTCGGTCTGGATAGCCTGCAATGCAGCCATAACGCTCGACTAAAGATTGTAGGGCTTGAAATGCCCAATCGGTTGGTCTCACATCAGAAAGCTGTGAAACTGAAGTAACCTGCATCATCGATTCAGAAGCAATTGCACTTTCTGAAGGCATAGAAACCGCGATCGCTTGGATTGCAACTAAGCAAAAATAGCCCAAAGCATCGTAATGCTTGAGTTTCATCATCTCTCCTCACTGTGAATTTGTGCTTTTATGCCAGTCAAACTAGCAACTCGCGAACAGACTCATCTCTGAATCAAAGATAGATTCAGAGTTCTTGGTTTGCTGTTCCGCGATTGTTAAAGTAACATTAATTTCTCATGGTGGATTAATTATTTTATTGAGTTAAGAGCAATTACTTAAGAAGCAATTTCTATTCGATCTGTCAAGCTAGAAAGCGGACATAATGCCCGCTTTAGTCTAGAGAATTATCTATCTTCGCTGTGTTATGCGCTCAACCGCTGACCGACCAAGATCAAGCGCATCATTCGTTCTGCTTCATTAGTAATAAGATTTGCTGCATCTGCGATCGCGTCTCTTAAACTACAGGGACTTTCTAAAATGCTTGCGTATGAATCGATGCCATGCTGATAGTTCACCTCAGCATTTCGACCGATCGTGCCTGCCAGTGCAATCACAGGAAGATGATATTTTTTTGCTCGTTGCGCCACCTCTACAGGAATTTTGCCGCGTGGCGTTTGAAAATCAATACAGCCTTCTGCGGTAATCACAAGCTCCGCCTCTCGCAGCATTGTTTCTAAATCTAAGTACTGCATCACGATGTCATAGCGAGGGTGCAACGTCGCACCAATCAAAGCACTTAATCCTGTCCCTAATCCACCCGATGCCCCGCTTCCTGGCATTTCTCGCATATCTATTCCCAAATCTCGATCGATGACTTCTGCATATCGATCGAGTGCTGCCGCCATTGCTTCAACTGTTTCTGAACTTGCACCCTTTTGAGGTCCAAAAACTCGCGCTACGCCTTTTTCACCACAAAGCACATTGTGCCAATTGCAAGCAACATCAATTTGAACGCGATCGAGTCGCGGATCACGCTCAGACAGATCAATTTGATGCAGTCGTGCGAGTTCACCTCCACCAAACTGCAAAGACATTCCCTTTTCATCGAGTAACCTCACGCCTAATGCCTGCGCCATTCCTGCGCCGCCATCGTTCGTGCCCGAATCGCCACAACCTACTAGAATCCGTTCTGCTCCTGCATCCAAGGCAGCTTTGATCAGTTCTCCAACACCATAAGTTGTCGTGATCAAAGGATTACGTGCCTCTGCTGGAACAAGCCGCAATCCAGCCGCAGCCGCCATCTCTAGCACCGCAGTTTTAACCGGAGTATTGCCAAGAAAGCCAAAGTAAGAAGGAACTGCCTTGCCCATTGGACCTGTGACCTTGACTCTGTGAAGTGTCCCTCCAGTTGCAGCTACTAATGTTTGGGTAAAACCTTCTCCACCATCGACCAGCGGAATCTTTTGCACACGCGCATCCGGTAGCACTCGTAAGATGCCTTGCTCAATACAATCGGCGACTTCATCGGGAGCAAGACTTTCTTTGAATCCAGACGGTGCAAGTAAAATTCTCATAGTCATGATTGTTGATTCCTCAAAGATGTGGAGTGAGCGAAGCACTATGCTCCCAAGGGCAAACAGATCGAAATGTATGTGCCCTGTCCAGGAAGGCTATCTAAGGTAATTTGTCCACCATGTTGCTGAATAATCGTTTGCGTCAGAGATAGACCGACTCCAGCTTTGTCTTCTGATCCGCTTTGCCAAGGTTCAAACACGGTTTCAACCAGCGGTTCTTGTAATCCTTTACCTGTATCCGCAATTTCAATGTTGAGATGGGTCTTGTCTTGTGTTCGATAAGCACGAATTCCAATGCGTCCGCCTTGTTCGGGTAGGGCTGAAAGCGAATTTTGGATGAGTTCACTTAATGCCGATCGCAGCTTTAAACGATCGACAACCGCAACCGTTAATTCTGGGTCAAGATCAAGCTCTAAGCTGATTGCTCGCTGCATCATTTCAGCTTGATGACGTTGCACCACCTCATACATCAGTAGACGCACATCAGTTCGAGCTAAATTCAAATCTAGAGGAAATCCAAATTCAGCAATCCGTGTGACTGCTTGCAGTAGAACTTCCAACTGTGCAGTGACCGCTTGATGATTCTCAGAAGTATTCTGAGTGAGTTGATCCATCCGCGATCGCAGTTGAGAAAGTAATTGGTGGAGTAAAACGCGCGATGGCAGTTGATTCGGTTCTAACAGCGGTATTGAGTCAGAATTTACAGCAATACTGACTGCTTGTTCACGGTAGGCAATGGTTTCTGCAAGTTGGTTAAACACTCGATTTACCTCACCGAATTCATCGGGTCTTTCTGGATCAAGCCGTCGCTGTAAATCTCCTCGGTTAAGATCTGCAAGAGCTTGCTGCAAATCTTGAAGCGGCGAAAACAGATCAGAGGATAGATACGCTGCCAGAAGTAAGGCAAGAGAAATCGTCGCGATCGCTGAAATTGAAAGTGCTATCTGTGCTGTTCTGCGCGTTTGATCAACTTGAGCAAGAATCGCGCGATTTTGATCATCGGATGCGATCGCTTGCTCCGTAACGGTTTGAAATCGGTTTAGGACAGCTTCTTCTAATTGTTTATCTAACAGTACGATCGCTCTCGATCGCTGTCCAGATCGAGCTAAGGTAAACACTTCATTCGCCTGTTGAACTAGCTGTTCATAAGCTTGGCGAATTTCCTGAATCTGCTGCCGCTCTTGATCATTGTGCGCTAAACTATCCCATCGCTGAAAATCTGGAGCAACCGATCTCAAAAGTTCCGTAAATTCTTGCTGTGCGTCGCTGTCTTGTCCGATCACTCCATCGTGAATTTCGCGAAATGCGCCCAGCGTCGTACCTTGAATGCGTTTAACCAGTAAACTACGCTGATAATGTTCCTGCATTCTGGCGTTGCTAGATTGCCATTGCAGAAATGTCCATAAACTCATTCCTGATGTTGCGATCGTCAATAATGCCAACCCGCCAAATGTTGTCAGTAGCTTTTGCTTAAGATTCATGTCTTTCTCCTAGAGACTTAAGCCAATCCGACTCCAATAGGTAAAGTAGAAAACGAGCATTAATACAAGGTGAACGGGCAGCATAACTGCACTAAACCGCAGCAGATCAGAGGCTTTATATGTTTCACCATCAATCTCTTGAAACATCAGCAATGCTTTAGAACTTACGGGAAACGTCAAGCAATAATCCATGCCAACAGTACTTAGAAATAGGACAGCAGTGGGATTGAGGTTTAAGCTGGTTGCAAGGTAGAGCATTGCGGGAACTAATGCGACTGCTCGTGCAGTATGAGAAGTCATGTAGAGGTGAGAAGTCAGAGAAATCAATGAAAGAATGAGCAAAATCAATAGTTTCGAGTCTGCATTCGTAACACCGCTTAGAACAAACAAGTTATCAATAATCCACTGTGCTGCACCTGTCTCAATCAGGGATTTTCCAAGAACTAAAGCTGCTCCTACAAAGATAATTAAATTCCACGATACAGCTTTCAGTGCATCTTTCCATTTCATCACGCCCAGCTTTGGAGTTGTCAAAATCAACGCACCTGCAACTGTAATCGTCGCTATCTTGTAGCCATGCCATGCCTCACTCAGCCAAAGAATGACCATACACAGCACGACACTCATTGTTGTCCATTCTGGCAGTGTGAACGGCTTAGATACAGCGGTAGGTAGCACAATTTTAAGATTGCGACGTTTGCGATCGAGAAACAGATGCAAAATTACCCAGCAAGACACCAAACTTGCCACTACCCCAAACGGAACACCATACAACGCCCATTGAGCAAAACTAATACTCTGCTGCGTAGTCTGAGCGAGTAAATCATTCGCAATTAAATGAGAACCTGCCGCAATCAGAGTCCCAATCGTAGACACTAAAATCACAGTCGGCATAAGAATCGCGATCGCTCTCGTAATTCGTCGATCGTGGATCGTGCTAGCAATGCTCCGAAAGATTGGAATCACGACTGCCGCCCGACCTGATGTAGAAGGAATAAAGAAGCAGAGCGGGAAAACCATTGCAGTCAGGAGCCAGAGCAAACTGCCCACAGTACGGGCACGCGATACTACCATTTGCGTCAGTCTCGCGGCTAATCCTGTCTGCTGAACAGCCCCTCCCAGAATAAATGCCCCAATCATCAGCCAAATCACATCAGACGCAAGCGATTGATACAACTTCTCTTGAGGAATTGCACCTGTTAGCACCAAAAAGACGACGGCTGATAAAGCGACGAAAGCTGCATTTAGTGCAGTCGTTGACCACAGAATGACAGTTGCAACAAAGCTAAAGAGTGATAGTCTTGCAGCAACCGAGAGAGAGGGAGGAAGCAGTACAGTAATGCTTGCAATAATTAGTAAGACAAGCGGTAATACTGCTTTGACAATCCAAGAAGAAGTCGATCGTGATTTTGGCTTTCGTGCATTTCGTATCCTTTCTCTTCGTTGATCAAACGTTGTCCAAATACTGGATGCCTTTGTTTGGTGCTTCGGCATAGTCCCTGCGGACTCTTTCAACACTTGTTGCGCCTCCAATTGAACATACTACAAATATCTGAGACGGCATCTGAAACCTACTGTTCCTTGCACTCACCCGCCCGTGAATGACACGATCGACATTTTTCAAACATCTAAACTCTGAGAAATACAGTTGTGCAAAGCGCTTTAAGATAACCCTGACCTAACCCAACCTTAAAGTTGTTAGAGTTCACTGTCAAATTCGGCAATTGTCAAAGGTAGATGTGACAAGTAAGCATTCTTCCGTGAAACAGGAGCAAGTACAATCTCGCTCAATCTCCTGTAGAAGTTAAGGTCAGACAAAGTTTCACTAACATACGGAGAAGAGCTTAAGTCTTATTTGTTTCTTCGATAGTTAGTAATAATTCGGAAGTTTTGTGAAAAAAGTCTCATTTTTTCTCAATCTATGAGAATTTCCTCATTAACTCTTCATTAACCTCTTATTAAACAAGAGTACAATTCTAATGGGAGCGGATTCGGTGCAAAACGCTAGTTCCCTGTATACCTTGCCGCCTCTACCTTCTGGTTTTCATGACATAATTCTCACGGTTTTTGAGGAGTGGTCTGAGTGGGACTCATCATTAAGAATAGTTGGGCAGTTAAGCTATTTTGCCTGCTCTTTTTGACAGATCTGGGATTTCTTAGTCTTCACATTTTATTGTTCATCGTAGGGTTGAGTGAGCAATCTTCAAGTCCTCATATTCAGCTTTATTCAATTGAGGCGGATAGGGGTTTTCCCGAATTCTTCCAGTACATGAAAGAGTATTGGTGTTTACTTTTGTTAATATTTGTTAGTTTCAAACAGCGCTCATGGCTTTACTTAGGTTGGGTATTGCTATTTTTCTATATTTTAATGGATGATGCCCTTACTGTGCATGAACTGCTGGGAGCTTCTCTGAGTGAAACGCTAGGATTTGTTCCGATGTTCGGATTGCGAGGTGTTGATTTTGGAGAGTTACTGGTATCAGGTATTGCGGGAGTCATCCTATTTAGTTGCATTGGTCTAGCTTACCGTTTTGGCGATCGCAGCTTTCGACAGGCATCAAACAAGCTCTTTTTCTTCTTCCTGTCACTTGCAGTATTTGGGGTAGTCATCGATCCGATTCATACCATCACTTCAGGGATATTGAACCAGCTTTTTGGTTTGCTAGAAGACGGAGGTGAAATGATTGTGATGAGCGCGATCGCGACCTTCGTTTTTGCATGGTCTGAAAAAGTACGATCGACACCCACAAGCATCAAGACACAAGTGCAGAAAACTTAAGAGCTTTCTCATGAAAATCTTCTCATACAGCTTTCATTTTAATCTTATAAAAAACTAAGAACCTATATATTAAGCGCAACTGAGGCGCTAAAGGCTGTTGAAAGGCTCTGAGTTTTTCTAAGAGAGGTTTCCAATGCGAGTTTGTGTAATCGGAACCGGATATGTTGGACTGGTCACAGGAGCGTGTCTCGCTCGAATTGGTCATGATGTTATCTGTATCGATAATAATGCTGCGAAAGTTGAACAAATGCAGGCAGGTATTGCTCCAATCTTTGAGCCTGGACTTGAAGAGATTATGCAGTCTGCAATGCAAGCGGGAAAGCTCCAGTTTTCAACCGATTTAGGTCAAGGTGTTGCACAGGGTGAAGTGCTGTTTATTGCAGTTGGTACACCTGCTTTACCAAATGGAGAGAGTGATACTCGCTATGTAGAAGCCGTTGCACGCGGGATCGGACAGCATCTCAATGGTGGATACAAGGTCATTGTCAATAAATCGACTGTTCCAATTGGTTCAGGAGATTGGGTGCGTCGAATTGTGATGGATGGTGTAGCAGAACGACAACAGCAAATTACAGGATTTGATGTGGTAAGTAATCCTGAATTTCTGCGAGAAGGTTCAGCCGTTCATGATACGTTTAACCCCGATCGCATTGTTTTGGGTAGCGATAGTGAACAAGCGATCGAGAAGATGAAAGCACTCTATCAACTGTTCATCGATCGTACTTTTGCTCAAGATCCAACATTGCCGCCTGTTCCCGTTGTCGTGACAGATCTTACTTCAGCGGAGATGATTAAATATGCGGCAAATGCGTTTCTAGCAACGAAGATCAGCTTTATTAATGAAGTTGCCAATATCTGCGATCGAGTTGGAGCCGATGTGACTCAAGTGGCTCATGGCATTGGATTAGATTCTCGAATTGGCTCTAAATTTCTCCAAGCGGGCATCGGTTGGGGAGGTTCTTGTTTTCCAAAAGATGTGTCTGCTTTGATTCATACTGCAAATGATTATGGGTGCAAAACCGAACTGCTCAACGCTGCGGTGAATACGAATCAGAATCAAAAGTTGATTGTTGTTGAGAAGCTTCAGCAAGTCCTCAAAATTTTGAAAGGAAAAACGATCGGTTTACTAGGTTTAACATTCAAACCAGATACTGATGATTTGCGCGATGCACCTGCGATTGAGATCATTGCTGCTTTGACTCGTCTGGGCGCAAAAGTCAAAGCTTATGATCCGATTGTTTCTAAACTAGATCAGGCTGATTTAGTTGAAACTCCTGAACAACTTGCTGAGGGCTGCGATGCACTGGTTCTCGTCACCGATTGGAAAGAATTCCGCGATTTAGACTATGTTGCACTGGCTCAAAAGATGTCATCTGCACTCATGATTGATGGACGGAACTTTTTAGATTCGGATCAAATCACTGAAGCAGGTTTTGCTTATGTTGGAATTGGTCGTCCGAATCAAGGCTTTTTGACACCTAAGATTGCTGCATCTCAAAAAAATGCGATCGCATCTGTTGCAAATTCTGCTGTGTAGAGACTCTCTAATGATTTGAAGAAGGTTTGGCATCTTTCCGCTTTGACCCTTCACCCACCCTTTCTTATGAAATTGCTGGTTTACTCCCACGACGCTTTTGGTTTGGGCAATATTCGTCGAATGCTAGCGATTTGCGAATATTTGCTGCAAACGATTCCTAACTTATCTATTTTGCTGCTATCGGGTTCTCCGATGTTGCAAGGGTTCAGAATTCCCAAGAACTTAGATTACATCAAGCTCCCATGCCTCAATCGCGGAACAACTGGCAAAATTGCGACTAAATTTCTAGGAATGGATGTAGACGAAACAGTAAAACTGCGATCGAAGCTCATTCGTTCTGCGGCTGCTAGTTTCAAACCCGACCTGGTTTTAGTGGATAAGAAACCTTATGGGATTCAAAACGAACTCCTGCCAACGCTGACTTATCTCAAGACAGTGCAACCAGAAACAAAGATCGTTTTGCTGCTTCGCGATATCTTAGATGCGCCTGAAGTCACGATCGCAGAATGGCAGAAGCATGGATTCGAGCAGACAATTGAAGCATTTTACGATCGCTTATTGATTGTTGGTACGCCTGAAATTTTCGATTTCTGTCATGCCTATCAGCTTCCATCTCACATTGCTTACAAGGCGAGATACTGCGGTTATCTTCGTCGTCCACGAGGTTGTAAATCTAAAGCGGAAGTCCGCCAGGAACTTGCACTAAAAGATTCTGAGCGGCTCATTGTTGTCACACCTGGAGGGGGAGAAGATGGCTATCCGATGGTTGATGCTTTTCTGCAAGGAGTTGCTACTTCACCTTTTAAGAGCTTAGTGATTTGTGGTCCAGAAATGCCAGTTCAACAAAAGCAAGCACTCTATCAAACCGCAGTACATCTTCCTCAAGTCGAAATGCGTGAGTTTAGTGATGACTTGATGAGTTATCTAGAAGCAGCAGATGTTGTTGTTTCAATGGGCGGATATAACACAGTTTGCGAGGTGTTATCCGCAGGAAAACGGGCGGTGATTGTTCCCAGAGTGAAACCTTCGCAAGAGCAGATTATTCGGACGAAGTGTATGGAGAAGTTTGGCTTTTTTAGTGCGATCGAGCCGAGCCAACTGAGTCCGCAGAAGCTATTCCAGGCAATCCACTTGCAACTAAATCAAATTAATCATCCACTTCCTCAGATTGACCTAAATGGATTGTCTAGAATTGCTCATCATCTTTCTAGCTTGATGAAAGTCGAGCCTAGAGATTTTGTTGAAGAAAAAACTTACGCGATTCGTTAAGGAGGAATGTTCATGCCGCGATTGATGTTTTACTGTCAGCACATTCTAGGAATGGGGCATCTCGTCCGCAGTATGGAGATTGTCCGTGGATTAGTTCCAGATTTTCAGATTTGCTTTATCAATGGGGGAGAAATTGTAGAAGGCTTTGAGGTTCCTGATGGAGTTGAGGTTGTCAATCTTCCTGCAATTAAGACCGATTCAGAGTTTCAAGAGCTTCGGGTAGTCGATTCATCTTACACCCTGGAAGAAGTGAAAGATATTCGGTGTGCAGAACTATTGCAGGTCTTCGATCGCTTTCAGCCTGATGTTTTGATGGTCGAACTCTTTCCCTTTGGACGGCGCAGATTTTCTTTTGAACTGATTCCACTGTTGAAGCGTGCAAAAACTCGTGGTACAAAGGCGGTTTGCAGCTTGAGAGATATCGTCGTGACAAAGAGCGATCGCAAAAAGCACGAAGAGAAAGTCTGTAAATTGATGAATCAGTACTTTGATTTACTTCTTGTTCACGGCGATCCATACTTTCAACCTTTGGAAGAAACATTCTCTAGAGTGGCTGATTTAACCTGTGAAGTGAAGTTTACAGGCTATGTTGTTCAACCTCAACCAGAACCAGTTGCAGAGCTTCCCAATATCAACCCTGACAAGCCTCTCATTCTTGTGAGTGTCGGTGGTGGAAGATTTGGGCATGAACTTCTCGATTGTGTTGTAGAGACGGCTCCGATTTTGAAGCATCTACTACCGCATCAGATTCAAGTGTTCACAGGTCCATTTATGCCAGAGTGGAAACTGCTTGAACTACAATCGAAAGCAGTTTCTTCTAATATTCGCGTCGATCGATATACGCCAAATCTGTTGAGCTATATGCAAAAAGCAGATTTATCGATTAGTATGTCTGGCTACAACACAACAATGAATGTGTTGACAACCGGAGTTCGTTCTTTGCTGTTGCCGTTTACGGGAAATGATGATCAAGAGCAACGTATTAGAGCAGAGAAATTAGCTCACTTGGGAGTGGTAGAAGTCATTCGACCCAGCGATTTGGAGCCGAACCAATTCGCAAGAAAGATTGTTTTCTATCTGCAACAGCGACCCACTCAATTGAAGTTTGATTGTGCAGGTGTTGAGAAAACAGCACTGCAACTGAAGCAATTTTTACAGCAACACAGTATTGCCGAGGTAGCGAAAGCATGAAAGTTTGTATCACGACGTTAGAGTTTCCCCCGGATGTTGGTGGCGTGGGTGAATCGGTTCACCGAATTTCTAAGATGCTCACAGCGGGAGGTTATGAGGTTCATGTAGCTGTGTTTCGGGCAAGCCATCGTGCAACCAAAGACGGGAGCCGCAGACGCGCTAATTGTGCAACGACTGTACAAGACGGAATCCATGTTCACCGAATCCAAAATGCGGTACGTGGTGATGTTGTTGAAATTCAGGATTTTTACAGTGATGTCTACTTCTACTTGAAACAACTGCATCAAGAGCATCATTTTGATCTATTCCATACGTTTTTCATGACTGAAACGGGATATGTCACGACGATGTTGGCGAGAGAAAGCAACATTCCTGTGATCAACAGTGTGCGCGGGAGTGATTTGCACAAACATATCTTTAGTGCAAAGTATCACGCTCCGCTGAGTTGGGTTTTAGAGAATGCGGCTTGGAATACTTTTGTTAGTCGCGATTTACAGCACCGCGCAGAAGTGATGGTTCCGAGTATTGCTCACAAATCTTCTGCTTTCTGGAATTCAATTGCTCCTGTTAAATTCACGAATTTACCAATACCAAGCCTAGCTTCTGAGCTATCAGGGTTAGTGGTTGGTTCTGTGGGACGGCTGCGTGATAAGAAAGGGATCGAATTTTTATTAGATGCCTGTGAGCAGATCAAGGATGAAATTGATTTAACGTTGCTGCTCATTGGTGACTTTGTAGAGAAAGAGCGGGCTTATTGGGAGCAGGAATTGAAGCGATCGAGTCTGGGCGATCGCTTAAAGATTACAGGCATCGTCAGTCGTGCAGAAGCTTTAGCTTATTTACCGCTCTTAGACATTTATGTGATTCCATCGCTAAATGATGGTTGCCCGAATGCACTGCTTGAAGCGATGTGTGCTGGCTGTCCGATTATTGGCAGTAATGTCGATGCGATCGGTGAAATTCTAGAGCAGCAGGTGAATGGATTAGTGGTTAATCCTGGAAATACCAAAGCACTTGCAGATGCAATTCGTTATCTTGCCAAAGAGCCAGAACTGAGAAAAACACTCGGAAAAGCGGCTCACCAAACTGTGATTGAAAAGCTTGCTCCAGAGGTTGAATATCAGAACTGGATGCGTGTTTATCAGGCTGTATTGAGAGAGAACTGCGATCGCGTTTCAGAACTCAAAGTTCAAGATCTAGCTTTGCAAGTCTAGCTTCTACAGCAAATCAATCTTCTCAACTATCGATCTGACAGGCAACGCTCCCAAGATACTCGACACTTCCAATCTAGACACTTTCAATCCAAGAAAGTAGTTGAAAAGCGATCGTTCATCGCGTTTACCCGCCCGTGAATAAAATTCCGGGGCGGGCAAGAGCCAAAAAACGATTCCTTTCAAATATTCTCTAAAGCTCATCTCAGGAGTTCTATCATGTCTACCCCAAGAGTGACTCTCATTGTTTCTCCTCGTGAACGATTTAGCTACACTCGCGAATCTCTTGAAAGCATTTTGGAACAAACAACCGTTCCTCATTCGCTCATCTACGTTGATGGCGGCTCACCTAAACCCATTCAGCAATATTTAGAGCGCAAATCGCAAGAGAAGGGCTTTCAACTGATTCGTACCGAACAATTTCTAGCCCCCAATCAAGCTCGAAATCTAGCACTCCCTTACGTCAACACAGAGTATGTGCTGTTTGTTGATAACGATGTGGTTGTGAGTCCAAATTGGTTAGAAAAGCTGATTGCTTGTGCAGACGAGACTGAAGCGACGATCGTTTGTCCGCTGACTTGCATCGGTAAGCCGCTCGGCAAAACGATTCACCTTGCAGGCGGAGAAGCACACATTTACACAGAAACCCAGAAGGACGGCACGATCAAGCGTAAGGTGCATGAGAAACATTACTTTGTTAATCGTCCGGTTGCAGATGTTGAAGAAAAGCTGATTCGGCAACAGTGTGAATTTGCAGAATTTCACTGTATGTTAGTTCGGACAAGCATTTTTGAGAAAATTGGATTGCTCGACGAAGCCTTGCTGAGTACTCGCGAACATATTGATTTCTGTATGACTGTGACTAATGCAGGCGGAACAGTCTTCTGTGAACCTGAATCAGTTGTGACTTATGTTCCTGGTTTGAACAAATTTGATCTCACGGAACTTGCTTTCTTTATGTTGCGCTGGAGTGATGCTTGGGAGATTGCTAGTTTAGAGCATTTTTCTAAAAAGTGGAATCTGACGACCAACGATAAGTATTTCAAGAAGCGATACGATCGTATGGGACATCGCCGCTATCAAGGATTTTTGCGTCCTCTGGTTCGTCAAGTTTCGTTTGGTAAAAACAATCCGCAACTTGAAAAAGTGCTAATGCCGATCGAGCGCAGTGTAAATCGACTGATTAGCGATCGCTACGAGAACTCTGTTCAGTAATGTTCGATCTCTCTTGTAAACCTGTTTAGCCAGCAAACGATGAAGAAGGACGCATCTAAAAACTTCAAAACAGTAATGCCAGGAGTCAGCCGAATTCTGAAACGGTTTGCACCTCAAATCAGCAAGCAAAAGCCTCTTTTACTCATGTCTTTTGCAGGTCTGATGGCAGAAATTGTGCTACATTTGCTCGAACCTTTCCCGCTCAAGCTAATTTTTGACTACATCCTGCTTCCTGGTGCAACCACTCGCCCGTTTCCGATCCCCTTTTTAGCAGGACTAGATCCGTTTTTGCTCTTAGCAATTCTAACAATCGGACTCATTGCAATTTCTACGCTTCGTGCGATCGCGGCTTACTTCAGCATTGTTGGGATGTCACTTGCCGCAACGCATATTCTGACCGAAGTTCGATTTGAGTTGTACAGTCACCTTCAGCGTTTATCACTGGCGTATCATCACAAAAATCACAGCGGCGACCTCATTACTCGTGTGACTTCAGACATTGGACGTTTGAGAGAAGTTACCGTAATGGCAGTGATGCCGCTCCTAGCTCATTCCTTGACGCTGGTTGGAATGATTGGCGTGATGGTTTGGATGAACTGGGAATTGGCACTGATTGCGATCGCGCTTTTCCCGATTTTCTTTTTTGCTACGCTGCGTCTGACTCGTCGCATTAAAGGCGTTGTCAAAACTCAGCGCAAACGAGAAGGAGAAATGGCTGCGACAGTTGCAGAATCGATCGGGGCGATTAAAGTGGTGCAGACGCTTTCATTGCATCAGATGTTAGAAGAGTCGTTCTCAGAATATAGTTCTCAAAGCTTGCAAGATAGTGCCAAGGCACAAAAAATTTCAGCCGGATTAGAGCGCTTAATTGAACTATTGGTTGGATTAATGACGGCTCTGATTCTCTGGCGAGGTGCGCTACTTGTTTACTCGAAAGTACTAACACCCGGTGATCTCTTGATCTTCGTGAACTATGTTCGCATTGCTTTCAAGCCGATGCGCCAAGTGGCTAAGTATATTGGATTGTTGGCGAAAGCAACTGCATCCGGTGAACGTGTGCTAGATGTATTAGACGAAGTGCCTGATATTCGAGATACAAAAGGCGCGATCGCGGCTCCTGTTTTCCAAGGTGCTGTGCGGTTTGAGAATGTGTCTTTTGCTTATGAAAATGACGATCGAGGAATTCTCAGACAAATGAGCTTTGAAGTGAAGCCAGGTCAGAAAGTGGCTTTAGTTGGGGCTTCTGGTGGGGGAAAATCAACGATCGTGAGCTTACTCCTGCGTCTCTACGATCCGTTAGAGGGTCGAATCTTAGTAGATGGACATGATTTGCGAGAATATAAGCTCGATTCTTTTAGACAGCAAGTGAGTGTTGTGCTTCAAGATAGTGTTTTGTTTGCAACCACTGTTCGAGATAACATTGCTTACGGTTATCTCAATGCAACCGATGCCGCGATCGAATCCGCAGCAAAACTTGCGAATGCACATGATTTTATTCTGCATCTACCAAAAGGGTATGACACACAGTTAAGTGAACGCGGATCAACGCTCTCAGGCGGACAACGACAACGAATTGCGATCGCAAGAGCCGCGATTCGTCATGCTCCGATCGTTGTGCTAGATGAACCGACTACAGGGTTAGATCAAGAGAACGAACATGCAGTGACAGAGGCATTAAACCGCTTAGTCGAAGGTAGAACGGCTTTCTGGGTGTCGCACAATCTTAAAGCGATTCGTCAGGCTGATTTAATCTTGTACATCGAAGGAGGCACGATCGCAGAACAAGGAACCCATGATGAACTCATGCAGCTTGGCGGACGATATGCAGCAATGTACGCGCTACAAACTGCAATCAGTTCAGATACTCGTGCGATCGAGGTATAACATGGCAACACGAGTGATTCTGGTTCGGCATGGGCAAAGTACTTACAATGCTGAGAAACGCTATCAAGGATGTTGTGACGAATCTGTGCTGACAGAAGCTGGATTTGTGATGGCACAGCAAACAAGAGATTTGCTGAAGCGGACTAAAATTCATGCGGTTTATAGTAGTCCTTTGCAAAGGACAAAACAAACTGCGATCGCAATTCTACAAGATTCAGCACGAGAGCTAACCTGTCATGATCATCTGAAAGAAGTTGCGCTGCCTGCGTGGGAAGGATTGTCTTTTCAGCATGTGCGGCAACACCTTGCAGAAGATTATCAATCCTGGAAAGAGCGACCCCATGAATTTCAGATGCAATTTGCTGAAGCAGAAAACTCAGTTGCAACGCTTACACAGTCTCGCTTTCCAGTTCTAGAATTGTATGTACAAGCTCAACAATTTTGGAAAGAAATTATTCTGCGTCATAGAGATGAAACGATTTTGATTGTTAGTCATGGTGGAACAATTCGAGCCTTGATTGGAACTGCGATCGGGATGGGATGTCAAGCATTTCACACCTTACAACAGTCGAATTGTGGAGTCAGTATCTTAGAGTTTCCACAAGGTTTAGAGAAGCCTGCAACACTGCAAGCAATGAATCGAACTCAACATCTGGGTGAAACGCTCCCCAAACTCAAAGAAGGCAAACTCGGCTTGCGATTGCTGCTGATTCAAGACTCTGCTCCGATACGTCATCTCGCTAAGTTTCTCAAATCGATTCACTTAGAGTTTTGTGTGAGTTGCGATCGCATTGACCAACTTACACAAGAGCTAACCTGGCAAATGGATGCAGAATCGCTAACAACTGGAATCGCCATACTCACCCCAAATCTGATTCGTCAATTACTCGCGAACACCTTAGAGATTCCTACAAATTCATCAGTTCTCGACCTAGAACCAGAAACGATGAGCATTTTGCACTACCCGATCAATCATCGTCCTGTTTTGCAAGCCTTCAATTTCACCCCTAACGAACTCTTATGAAAGTCTTAATCACTGGTGCTGCTGGTTTTATTGGATTTCATTTGACAAAACGACTTCTGAATGATGGTTATCAAGTTCATGGCATTGACAATCTGAATGATTACTACGAAGTCACGCTCAAATATGCGCGACTAGAGCGACTCAAGCATCACAAGAATTTCAGTTTTCAGCTTTTGGATCTTGTCGATCGAGATGGTATTTTGCAACTTTTTCAGGCTCACAAGTTTGACTATGTGATCAATTTAGCGGCTCAAGCGGGTGTGCGCTACTCGTTGAAAAATCCACACGCTTACATTGATAGCAACATTACTGGATTTGTGAATCTACTAGAAGGCTGCCGCAACAGTAATATTCAGCATCTCATTTTTGCTTCCTCAAGTTCTGTCTATGGTGCAAACACGAAGATCCCTTTCTCGACTCAAGACAATGTTGATTATCCGGTTTCTCTCTATGCAGCTACCAAGAAATCAAACGAACTGATTGCCCATTCCTACAGTCATCTGTATGGCATTCCAACGACAGGGCTTCGATTCTTTACCGTCTATGGGGCTTGGGGTAGACCGGACATGGCTTACTTCAAATTCGTGAAAGCGATCGCAGAAGGAACCCCGATCGACATCTACAACTATGGCAAAATGCAGCGGGATTTTACTTTTATTGATGACATCATTGAAGGTGTAGTAAGAGTCATGACAAAGATTCCCACTACTAACACTGATGTAGCTTTGAACAGTAAGGCAGCTTATAAGCTTTACAACATTGGCAACAACAATCCAGTTGAACTAATGCAATTTATTGAAACGATCGAACAATTGCTTGGTTGTTTTGCGATCAGAAGATTTCTTCCCATGCAGCCGGGAGATGTTCACATGACTTATGCAGATGTCGATGACTTGATGCAAGCAGTTGGTTTCAAGCCAGAAACGTCTTTAGAAGAAGGATTGTTCCGGTTTATCCAGTGGTATCGCGAGTACTACGAAACCCCGCCCAGAAAAAAGTATTATCAGCGTCCAGTCACCGCTTTGATTTAGTTAATTCGATTTCGACTCAGTATTGCAAAGAAACCTAGATATGCCTAGCTCCACTCAGAAGGCTCTGATGTTGTGTGCTTTCAATCTGCTGGTTGCTCAAGCTGCAACCGCCGAAGAAGTTCCCACCGTTGAGAAAGAATCTCCCCAATCCTCTGTTTCTGTTTCTAAGCCTGTTTCCCCACGAGAAGCTTCTGAGCCAAGTTTTTCTGCTCCAATTTCTACTCCCGAAGTAACACTCCCAGAGTTTTCGACACAATCTGCACCAATGGCTCAAGTGACCTCTGTTGCTGAGTTGTCAGATGTTCAGCCCACTGATTGGGCATTTCAGGCGTTGCAATCGATCGTAGAACGATATGGAGTGGTCTCAGGCTATCCAGATCGCACGTTTCGCGGCAATCGGGCAATGAGTCGCTACGAGTTTGCGGCTGGCTTAAATCGCGCAATGGATCGAGTCGATGAAGTGCTAAAGACTTTGCCTGAACAATATGCGACGCAAGAAGATTTAGAGGTGCTGAAGAAGCTTCAAGCTGAATTTGCAAAAGAACTCGCGATCGTCAAACGTCAGCTTGATACACTTGATTCAGAACAACGATCGCCGACCTCATTTTCAACAACAACTAAGCTCACAGGCGAGGTAGTATTTGCTGCAACCAGTGTCGCTGATGCAGAGAAACCAGATAGCAGCGATCGCACTGATAGCAATCTCACGTTAGGAAGTCGAATCCGCCTCAATTTTGATACCAGTCTGTTCGGAAAAGATCGGCTGAGAACTCGATTGCAAGCGAGTAATATTAGCCGCACTGACCAAGCAGCCGGGACAGATATGGCGCGATTGTCTTATCAGGGAAGTAGTGAAGGTCAATTAGAGGTGAGTCGATTAGAGTATCGAACTCCGATCGGTAAAAATGCAACGCTGTATGTTGCCGCAATTGGTGGAAGTCTTAATGACTTTGCAAATACCTTCAATCCGTTTCTTTCTGGGAGTGCAGAAGGATCAGTGTCTCGATTTGGACAGCGTAATCCTATCTATCGAATTGGAGGAGGAAGCGGAATTGGTTTAGAGTATGAATTCACGGATCGGATTAGCTTCTCGGTAGGCTATCTCGGTTCGGATTTGAATGATCCAGAACAAGGCTTTAACAAGTCATCGTATAGCGCGATCGCTCAATTATCTTTAGAGCTAAGTAACCGTTTCGGAATCGGTTTAACGTATGTGCGCTCTTTCAATAGTGTCAACACAGCAACCGGAAGCGAGATTGCAAATGATCCGTTTGATGGGGATAGTGATGCAGTGATCGCCGACTCGTTTGGGATTCAAGCTGCGATCGCACCGAGCAAAAATCTCTCGTTCTCTGCTTGGGCAGGCTTTACTCGCGCCAGAGCAACTGATTTAGATGGTAATCCGAGCGCGAGTATTTTTAACTGGGCTGTTACGATCGCGTTACCTGATCTATTTAAGGAGGGTAGTTTGGCAGGATTTGTAATTGGTCAGCCACCTAAGCTGACCCGAAACGATTTTTTTCAGGGTGGTCAAGCGCTCGAAGATGAGGATACTTCCTTACATTTCGAGGCGTTTTATCGGTATCGCGTTAATGATTTTATCAGTATCACACCAGGAATTATTTTGATTATTAACCCTGAACATCATCGTGAGAATGATGATATTTTCGTCGGGACAATTAGAACAACTTTTAGTTTCTGATGTCGGTGTTTTTTCTATCTACCTCAAAATGTTAACGAAACCTAGCTCGAAAATTGCTGCGATCGCGGTTCTCATTTCTCTATTCATTGTTGCTTCTACCTCAGCAATCGAACTTAAAGATGGAAGGACTTATTTTGAAAGACCTCCGCGCTTACTCGGAGTCGCAACAAGCCAAAATGGAACTTACATTTGGAATGCAACTTACTACTTCACAGTTGCAATTCCAGAGGATGCAGGTGAAGCGTTACAGAAGCTAGAAATTGAACTCGCAGCGAGTCCAGGTCGCCCAATTTTTGATGCGTCTAAGCTTGAAGCATTTGAAGGCAAACGCAGGAAACCAGGCGATAAAATTCCTGTTAAAGATGTCACGATCGATGCTCGAACCCAAGTGATCTCTGTGACATTTGATCCGCCTGTTAAGCCAGGGAAAACCATAACAGTGAGAGTCTATCCTGTTCGTAATCCTGCTGCGGGAGGAACCTATTTATACGGAGTTACAGCATTTCCAGACGGAGCACAACCTGCGAGTCAATTTTTAGGCTTTGGGCGAATTCGGATTTACGATCGAGAATAAGACTAGCATCTAGGTAGCAGACAATGATCGGCGATGATGAACAACAGCAAGAAAGATCTGGGCTTCCGGTCGATCGTAGGGGCATTTTCTGGGCGGCTCGAAATCGGATTTTGCTGTCTTATAGTTTGCTGCTTGCCTTGATCTTTATTGCAGTCATTCCTGTATTTCGATCGATGTTACTGCTTCGCGTCAATGAACGAGTTCGGAGTGACATGACTGAAAAGGCAGAGACCTTTACTGCTTTAGTTAAGGGTGAACCGAATAGTTCTTTAGAAGGTTCACATTGGTTGGAAAGACAAGACGATCGATTGAAGCCTCCAGCATCGAGACAAGATTTAGAAGCCTTTTTTGATGCTTATCTTTCTCGTCAAGTGCCTGAAGATGATGTTTACCTCATTACTTTCATTGATAAAAGTTTCTATCGTTCCAGCCCTAGAGCTAGACCAGAAATTCTTAAACAAGAGAGTTCACTGATGAATCGTTGGGCAACGCTAACAACTCCCCAGCAAGGTGAGAAACTGCTTAACGATCCACAGTTAGGAGACTTAGTTTATATTGCTAAACCAATTCAAGCGAATGGGCAAACGATCGGGGTTTTTGTGATCGCACATACAACAGCAGGAGAGGAAAGAGAAGTTCTAGAAGCAGTCGATGTTGTGATTCAAGTGACAGGAGGAGTTCTTATTGTCGCTTTACTTCTAGGGTGGTTTGCTTCAGGTCAAATTCTCGCTCCACTTCGATTACTGACTTCAACAGCACGATCGATTAGTGAGTCTGATCTGACTCAGCGGATTTCGATTGATGGTGAAGGTGAGATTGCTGATTTAGCTAATACATTTAATGACATGATGGATCGGCTTCAAGGTGCATTTACAACTCAGCGGAATTTTATTAATGATGCAAGTCACGAATTGCGAACGCCTCTAACAATCATTCGTGGGCACATTGAATTGATGGGCAGCGATCCGATCGAGCAACAAGAAACGATCAATATAGTGATCGATGAACTCGATCGGATGAGCCGTCTGGTCGAGGATCTGATTCTTCTTGCAAAGTCAGAGCGTCCAGATTTCTTGCAACTTGAACCCGTCGCATTAGAACCCTTCACTCACGAGCTTTTTACGAAAGCCTGCGCTCTTGCGGATCGAAACTGGGTACTCGATAATGTCGGGCAAGGAGAAATTCTAGTCGATCGACAACGAATCACCCAAGCGGTAATGAACTTAGCTCAGAATGCAACTCAGCACACCCAAGCAAATCAAACGATCGCGATTGGTTCAGCGATTTCTTCAAAGTCCGTCCGCTTCTGGGTGCGTGATACGGGAGAAGGCATTTCTCTAGTCGATCAGCAAAGAATCTTCGATCGATTTGCCCGTTCTGCAAAAAGCCGTCGTCGTTCAGAAGGAGCAGGATTAGGACTTGCGATCGTTCGAGCGATCGTAGAAGCGCATCATGGACAAATTAAACTACGAAGTCAACTCGGTAGAGGGTCAACGTTTACGATGATCATTCCATTGAATGAAATCAATTCAGCGCAGGCAATACAGCGTAACCATTGATCGAATTTATGCTGTTAGCTCTGACGCAGGGGAATCTGGATCACAAATTCAGTTCCTTGCCCCACAGTTGAAAAGCACTTAATTTTGCCATGATGCTTCTCGGTAATGATGTGCTGACTAATTGATAGTCCGAGTCCTGTACCCTTCCCGATCGGTTTCGTTGTAAAGAAAGAGTCAAACAGCTTTGCTTGAATATCTTCAGAAATGCCAGATCCATTATCTGCGATCGCAATATTCACCCAGTTTTCGTTAATAGATGTGCGAATTGTAATCATCGGATCTGAGTTTGTGGTGCTTTCTTCTAGTGCATCGATCGCATTACCGAGCAAATTCATAAAAACCTGATTGAGTTGGCTGGGGTAGCACTCTACGAGACACGGCTGCTGATAGTCTCTGACTACTTTAATTTCGTAGCAGAGCGCGTTTGCTTTAAGGCGATGTTGCAAAATCAAGAGCGTACTCTCAATCCCGGCGTGAATATCAACTGTAGTAAAGCCCGTTTCATCAAGCCGTGAGAAATTACGGAGTGAGAGCGCAAGATCATAAATGCGATCGCTTCCCAGTTGCATTGAATCAATTAGCTTCGGTAAATCCTCTTTCACGTAATCTACTTCAAGATCTTCGAGTAGAGATGCGATCGTTGGATGAGGCTCAGGATAATGCTCACGATAAGAGTCGAGCAGCGTAATCAAATCCTGAATATAACGTTGAGCAGGCTTGAGATTTGCTGCAATAAAGTTGATCGGATTGTTCAGTTCGTGAGCGATTCCTGCAACTAATTGACCCAGAGCCGACAGTTTTTCGCTCTGTACGAGATGAAGTTGAGTCTGTTTTAAGTTCTCTAGCGTTTCAGAAAGCTCTGATGTGCGCTTCTCCAAGGTCTTTCGAGTGCTGCTCAACTGAAGATGAATTTGAATCCGCGCAAGAACCTCCTCATGCTGAATTGGCTTGGTGATATAGTCCACCGCACCTAAGCTTAGTCCTCTGACTTTATCAACCGTATCAGAGAGCGCAGTCATAAAGACGACTGGAATTTCGCAAGTGGCTGGATCTGCTTTGATGCGTTCACAAGTTGCAAAGCCATCTAGCCCCGGCATCATTACATCTAGCAGAATGATATCAGGTTGAAAAATTTCGATGCGTTGGAGTGCAGCTTCTCCACTCTTTGCGATCGCAACTTGATAGCCAATATTATTCAACACTCCAAACAGGACTTGAATATTTGTCGGATTGTCATCGACAACCAAAATTTTGCCAATCGTGCTTGCTTCAACAGACATGAGTACAGTTCCTTTCGAGATCAAATCGTGAAAAATCAATGAGCTTAGACATAATTAGACATAAGGAGTCAGCAGATCCAAGATCGCTTCATCATCAAACGACTGGCTAAGTTCTAATAGCTTGTTAGCAAACAATCCATATTTCGGATCAAGTTGCTTGAGCCGATTTGCTTCCTGCTCGATTTCTGCCATCAGTCCAGTTTTAGCGGCTTGATAGAGCGTAATGAGATCGGCTGCGGGAGGAACAGCCCATTCTGTTGTTGATTCAGCCGATTCTGAATCGGTTTTTAGTTCGGCAGGAGCTTCATAGTTCCATTGCAGAGATAAATGCTGCTGTACTTCGCTAATGAGTCCAATAAACTCGATCGGTTTCGGGAAAAAGCTATTACATCCGGCATTGATTGCAGATTGTCGATCGACTTCCGACAAACTAGCCGCAGAAACAATAATCGGCGTACTGGCAAAATCAGGCAGTTGACGCAGACGGCGGATCATTTCTAACCCAGTGATTTCAGACATAATCACATCAGTAATAATCAAATCTGGTCGCATTTGAAGTGCAGTATCAAATCCACATTGTCCATTTGTTGCTTCTTGCACTTTGAAACCGAGAGGTTCTAGCATTGCCATTAACACCGCACGATTTTCCGCACGATCGTCAACGACAAGAATTTTACGCCGTTCACCCTGATAGCCAATGACTTTTTGTTGCGTCTCAGATTCCGTCAACCAATCATTTGCGGCTGGAATATGCACTTCAAACCAGAAGCAGCTTCCTTTTCCGGGCGTGCTGCTGACCTGAATCGTACTGCCCATCATTTGCACAATTTGCTGACTGATCGCAAGTCCTAACCCTGTCCCTTCATGATTACGATCGCGTTTTCCAGCTTGCTCAAACGGCAGAAAGATTGTCTCTAATTGATCAGGAGCAATCCCAATCCCAGAGTCTTTCACTTGGAATCGAATTCGATGAACATCAGCATGAGGATAATCAATCAAAGATTGAGGAACAATCGGTAAGACACTAACTGTAAACGTAACCTTACCAAAATCAGTAAATTTAACCGCATTACTCAGCAAATTCAGTAAGACTTGGCGCAGGCGTTTATCATCAGCATAAAGCGCGATCGGGAGATTCGGATCGGGCTGATAGTTGAAAGTGACTCCTTTTTGCTCTGCCTTTACTCGACAGATATCCACTGTGGTATTGAGGAAATTCGCGAAATGGAAATCTTGAGGATAGAGATCCATTTTTTTCGCTTCTATCTTTGAGAGATCGAGAATGTCATTGATCAAAGTGAGGAGATGAGAACCGCACTGATGAATCACATTTAATCCTTTGAATTGTTTCTCTGTCGTGGTTGGATCGCGCTGGAGAATCTGAGCATAGCCTAGAATGCCATTGAGCGGTGTTCTTAGCTCATGATTCATGTTTGCAAGAAATTCGCTCTTCGTGCGGTTTGCAACTTCAGCCGCTTCCTTCGCGATTTGCAGTTCACTGAGGTTCTGTTGCAGTAGCGTTTGAGACTGATCTAGGTTCGCAACCATTTGGTTGAAAGCTTGAGCGACCTGCTCGATTTCATCATTACTCCGGATTGTCAATTGATGTGAGAAGTTGCCCGCACCAATTTCTGCTGCTCCTTGTTGAAGTTGCCGCAGGGAGTAAATCATCGGACGTAAGACGCGCCAGAAAATGGCGAAGATGAGCAAAATCAGAAACGCGATCGTTACGTAAGAAAGTGTTGTACTAATTGCACGAACTCGCTCTAGGTCTTGTCTAGATTGTTCAACTTGCTGCTGCCCTTTTTCTTCTAGACGCTCCAGGAAAAAAATCATGTCGCGCTGAAATCCGTTAATCGCTCTAAAGTCGTGCTGAAGGTCTGTAATACTGACTGGAGTGGCGTTGTTTGATTCCTGACCGATAGACTCAATCAGATCTTCTTCGAGTCGTTCAAAAATCTCCGATCGCTGATAGATATATCGAATTTCTGGAGCATTGGTCAGAGATTCCAGCTCCTCAAATAGCTTATCGAGGTCTTTGTCTTCTTCTTTTTCGTCTTCAAGATCCACATCCCGAAATAATAGATGATCTTTGATGATTAAAATCTCATTGGAAAGCTGTTCTTTTACTAACCCTGTGAGATGAATCCAGCGCTGTGCTTGAGTGTACCGTTCTACTGTGGAATATTCCATCTGATTGCGCCAGAGCGTCGTTCCACCCGACAGAATCGCGATCGCGCCCACAAGCACTGCTGAAATACCGACAAACTTGGTTGAGATTTTCATCAGCTTATGGCTCCATAGATTGATCGAGTTGATCCCGCAGTTCTCGGATTTTTTCGTAGTCTTCTGCATCGACAAGCGTGAATCCAACTGTTTTCGCCCCCATAAGGTCGTGAATGCCTTCTGGAGTGGTGAGAAAAGCCTCTTTAAGTTTGTCGATCACGGCTGGTGGAACTTGCTCCGAAACTAAAACGGGCGAATGAAACACAGGCTCAGATTGCCAAATGATTTTTGCACCTTGAATCGTAGGTTTGCTCTCTTCTTTCCAATGGGTATAGGATGCAATATTTGTCGCGATCGCATCTGCTTGTTTTCCAAGGAGTATTTTCGTTTTCTCATGTGTGCCGCCAAAGAGAACTTCAGCAAAATCTCGATCGGGGATGATACCAAGCTTTCTCAGGGCTGCGATCGGCTTAAGATACCCCGATGTCGAGAAGCGATTCACAAAAGCAACTCGTTTCCCTCTAAGGTCTGCAAGTGTTCTAATCGAACTATTCGCAGGCACGATGATACAAGAACGATACCAAGGGCGAGTGGTATATTGATCAATCGGTGCAACCAGTGGTTTAACTTTTGCACCTCGCTCTAAAGCTTCAAGGTAGGATGCTGCACCGATATAAGCAGCATTCGCCCGCCCGTCAATTAACATATCAATGCTGTCTTTATAATCTTTACCGATCAAAAACTCGACAGGCTGACCGAGTACTTTCTCTAAATGAGCATCTAAAGGAGCAATCATTCGCTCTTGTTCAGCGCGATCTTGAGTCGGTTGGACACTAATCCGAAGCGGGATTGTTTCCAAAATCAGTGGGGATTTCACAGAAGGAGATTGAATGCAACTGGTGAGATTTATTGCGATCGCAGCAGACAGCACAGGAACAACTTGAGATACAAAGATTTTTCGAGCAAGGTTCATGACTGGGGCAGACAGTAAAACAATTCGACTAAAAACACTTGGGTAAGAAGAAATTCAGTCCAATTGTATGAAGTTGACTTTTTTAATTTTCCCAAGAGTTTATAGTACTGCTTCGACTAACCCAAGGTTTTTCATCATTTCAAGCCCAATGTCATAGATAATTCTTGATGGATGCCTCTAAGCTCGACTTTTTGTTAGCGCTACAGATCTTTGATTCTCCTCAGTTCCTCTTAAAAAGACAGTTGGGGAAGCAAATATGTGTGGCAGAAACCAATCAACTTGGTATGAGCCTCTATTGATGATCTCCCTCTGGATGCAATAAGGGTGCAAGTTCTTGGTTTAGTTGTCCTGCTTGAACCAATTCAGCATAGGTCTCAGCTTCTATTGCCAATAGTTCTTCTCGCAGTTGATTATTGACAAACTCATTCAAATCTGGATACTCAATTTGCAGTTGTTCTGCTTCTTGAGTCAGGCGTTCGATCTCGCCTTTCACAAGCGATTCTTGATAGCGGTAGAACTCTGGTTCAATGCCTGGACGATGTTCAACCTGCCGTAAGTAGGCTAGAACGCGATCGAGAGCCGTTAACCGGGCGATGACTTCTGCATATTGTTGGCGGAGCGGTTGATCTCCTAATAGGTTTAGCACTTCTAATAAAGGCTTGATCGTCAACCCTTGAACTAGCAAAGTAAACAGCACAACACCGAATACCACTGCGATGATCGCTTGTCGCTCTGGTAAGGCATCTGGAACACTTAATGCGAGTGCGATCGCAACTGATCCCCGCAAGCCACCCCACCAGATTAGGGTTTGTTCTTGTGTTGAGAGATCAGTTTGTGTGAGGGAATTACTCAAGCGTCCTAATCCATAAACTGCGATCGCGCGTGCCAGAATCATTCCTAAAAGTGTCACTGCGATCGCTTGCCAACTTACACCTAACACCGAAAAACGAATCTGATCCCCGATTAGCAGAAAGACGATCGAATTCACAAAGAACGCGAGAAACTCCCAAAACTCCGTCACAATAATTCGAGTTCTGGGATTCATTCCGATACGAGAGCCAAAGTTACCGAGAACTAATCCCGTGATCACAACACCAATCACACCAGACCCGCCCAAATCTTCCGCAATCAAGTAAGTTGCATAAGCTGAAACTAAAGTCAGTGATTGTTCAACTAAGGGCAAATCGAATCGCTGAGTTAGATAAGAAATGCTGAATCCGATTAAGCTCCCAACTGCAACACCTACACCGACTACTACAAAAAATTGAGTCAGAACAGATTGCGCCGACAGTGTTGCAGTTCCCAGAGGTAAAGCGACGAGAAAGCTAAAAGCAACAACCGCCATTCCATCATTAAACAAGCTTTCGCCTTCCATCACGGTTGAGAGCCGTTTGTCCACTCCCAATTCTCGAAAGAGCGCGATCACGGAAACGGGATCAGTCGCAGAAAGACTCGCACCAATCAAAAGGGCGGTTGTGAGTGAGAGACTTGCTAAATAATGCAATCCCAGTGCAACTCCTGCAATAGAAATCACGACACCGAAAACTGCATAAAGACCGATCGGAATCCATTGCTGTTTCAGGTCTGACCATTTCAAATTCCAAGCGGCTTCAAATAGGAGTGGCGGCAAGAAAATAGACAGAATTAACTCTGGAGATAGATTGACAAGACGAACATCAACGAAAGCTAATCCCAATCCGACAATCACTAGCAGAAGTGTATAGGGTATGCGGCGAAACCAGCCAAAAAACTGAGGTAACGTAGCCACACTCAAAGATACTGCTAGCACAAGTAGAAAAGGTTTCAGGCTGCTCTCGATCGTTGCTTCACTCACTGCTAGTTCAGTCAACATAAGCCCATCCGGTAAATTCTTTGCTTATGATAATCTCAATGTTGAACTATTTAAACGTTTGCTCTAACAGTTTCGGATGGCTTTGAGGAATTTGGACGGTAAACGTCGAGCCGTTTCCAACCTGGCTTTCTACAAAAATCTGCCCTTGATGGAGGTCTAAGCATTTTTTGACGATCGCCAGTCCTAATCCCGTTCCTAAAATCGTTCTCGCATTGCTGCCTCGACTAAAGGGATCGTAGAGTTTTTGCTGATCCTCGATCGACATTCCAATGCCTTCGTCTTGAATCTCAAACTTTACCGTTTCAGGCTTGCCGCTAAACGTGAAGTAGATTGTGCTTTCAGGAGGTGAGTACTTAATCGCATTCGAGAGTAAGTTACTCAGAATCGAGTAGAGCAGCTTTTCATCGACGGTTTCTCGGACTTGTTGAGAGCTTTCCATAAGCTGCGTCGCGTTTTGGTACGATACAAAGCTGACGGCTCCCATTAACAGAAACGCTAACCCCAGTCCGGCTCGAATCCATTGTCCTTCTGATGATTTATTCATAAGCGCTCAAGGCAACTCTACGATCGCACTCATTCAAAAACTTTCGTAACCACGGCATAATCAAATTAAACTCTAGCGTTTCATCGATCAACTTCACGATGCGAATTTTAATTGTAGAAGATGACATTCAAATCGCAGATATGTTGACGGAAGCGCTGACTAATCGTCAATATACGGTCGATATCGCGCAGGATGGTGAAGCAGCTTGGCATTGGGTCGAGATGACAGAATTTGATCTCGTGCTGCTAGACATCACATTGCCCAAGATGGATGGAATTCGATTTTGTCAGCGGTTACGCGATCGTAATGCGTCGATTCCAGTATTAATGTTAACGGCGCGAGATACGATCGCAGATAAGATTATCAAGTTCTGAGCAGACCCGGAATCATCGATCGGCTTTGGTCGATCGATGATTCTCCGACTGAAGAAGCGGTGAAAACGCATATCCGAACGCTGCGACAAAAACTGCGAAACGTTGGCGCACCAGATGATCTAATCGAAACAGTGCATGGGTTAGGCTATCGCATGAAACAGCTTGATTAATCCCCCCGAAATCCCTCCGATTTGCCCCCAGTTTTCTAATTACTCTGTGATACGAATGAGATTGATTAAACACTGACTAGAAAACGCTCCGAGCAATGCGTCTACCCGTTTCACGGTTTCTGATTCCTTGACTTTTTCATCTTGTCCCGGCTCTTGAGTGTCCTCAAAAGGGTCGGGCGCTTTTTCTATTCACCGATTGTTAACAATGATCAAAATTCTTGTGTTAGAAGACAATATTCTAAGTCAGGATTTGCTGTGCAGTATGTTAGTTCCACAAGGCTATGAAGTTGTTTGTGCAGCAGACGGATGTTCAGGACTGACTAAAATTAAAGAACACCAACCAGATTTGGTGATTTCAGACATCGATATGCCCGGACTCAGTGGGCTGGAGGTCTTACGCCAACTTAGGCTAGATCGTACGACAGCATCAATTCCTGTGATTATCTGTACGAGTGCAGATGATGAGAGCTACCGCCGCATTGTTCACAAGCTCAATGCAATTTACATCACAAAACCGTTTTATCCGACCGAAATGCTGAAAGCGATCGCACAACAGCTTGCACAAAACTCTAAAGTTTAGACATCAATTTTTTGATCCATTTAGGAGATGTATGGCTTAATCCTCTCCTGCTAGAAGATCAATACATTGCACTATGTTGCAGGACTAGAACTATGACTTCGACAGCAATTTCTCAGTCTTCGTCCCGCTCTCATTACGAGCTAACAGCTTCAGAGGTCGTTGGACAGTTTGACAGCGATGTTAAAACAGGATTGTCTTTTGAACAGGTCCATCGGAATCAAGAGCGGTACGGGTTAAATGAACTTACCGTTAAACCTGGAAAGCCTGCCTGGTTGAGATTTTTGCTTCAGTTTAATCAAGCGTTGCTCTATATCCTCATTGTGGCGGGAGCAATCAAAGCCTTTCTCGGATCGTGGACGAATGCGGCTGTGATCTGGGGTGTGACTGTTATTAATGCAATTATTGGTTTTGTACAGGAATCGAAAGCAGAAGGCGCGATCGCGGCTCTTGCGAAAGCGGTTACAACTGAAGCAACCGTGATTCGGAACGGACAAAAACAACGAATTCCTTCTCAGGAGATTGTTCCAGGCGATCTGGTTCTCTTAACTTCTGGTGATAAAGTTCCAGCAGATGTGCGTTTATTAACGGTGCGAAACTTACAGATAGACGAATCCGCTTTAACCGGAGAATCGGTTCCAGTCGAGAAGCTTACTGTACCGTTACAGCCACAAACTCCTTTAGCTGAACGGCTCAATATGGCGTATGCAGGGAGCTTTGTCACCTTTGGGCAAGGCAGTGGAATTGTGGTCGCGACTGCGAATGATACTGAAGTTGGGCAAATTTCTCGATCGCTGGATCAGCAAACCGATCTGAGTACGCCTTTAACTCGTAAGTTTGCTAAATTTAGCCATACATTGCTGTACATTATTTTAGCTTTAGCCGCATTAACTTTAGCAGTGGGAGTCGGTCAGGGGCAATCTTTAGCAGGAATGTTTGAAGCAGCAGTCGCATTAGCTGTGAGTGCAATTCCAGAAGGATTGCCTGCGGTGGTGACGGTGACATTAGCGATCGGGGTAAATCGCATGGCACGACGACACGCGATCGTGCGAAAACTACCTGCGGTTGAAACGCTAGGAAGCGCGACTGTGATTTGCTCGGATAAAACCGGAACGCTGACCGAAAACCAAATGACGGTTCAAGCTATCTATGCAGGCGGTGAGCGGTATCAAGTGAGCGGAACCGGGTACAGCCCTAAAGGTGAGATTACCAATGCGGCTGGCAAAGTTGTTCAGAATGTTCCTGCTTTGCAAGACTGTTTGATTGCTGGACTTGCGTGTAATGATTCGCATTTAGAGGAAGATCACGATCGATGGTTAGTGATCGGTGATCCAACAGAGGGAGCTTTAATCGCTGCTGCAAATAAAGCAGATGTATATCCCGCATTGATTACTCAATCATTTCCTCGAATTGATTCAATTCCGTTTGAGTCGCAGTATCAATACATGGCAACTTTGCACGATGCACCTGAGAACATGCACATTATCTATGTGAAAGGTTCAGTCGAAGCGATTCTTCCCCGCTGTCAGCAAGACTTTGAAGGACAAAAGATCGATCGAAGCGCGATCGTTCAAGAAGTCGAGACAATGGCGAAAAAAGGCTTGCGTGTGTTGGCATTTGCAAAGAAATCAGTTCCGAAGTCTCAGCAATCGATCGATCACGCTGATATCGAGCAAGGATTAGTTTTTCTCGGATTGCAAGGCATGATTGATCCGCCCAGAGCAGAAGCGATCGAGGCAGTGCGTTCTTGTCAATCGGCGGGAATTCAGGTGAAGATGATCACAGGCGATCATGTCACAACCGCAAGCGCGATCGCGAAACGAATTGGACTTCGTAATGCCGATCATAATGCTTGTAATGGACAACAGCTTGCCCAGATGAGTGATACCGAACTCGCTCAAATGGTTGAAGAGACTGCGGTCTTTGCTCGTGTGGCTCCAGCTCAAAAATTGCGCTTAGTTGAAGCATTACAGCGAAAAGGTGAAGTCGTTGCGATGACTGGAGATGGTGTGAATGATGCACCCGCTTTGAGAAAAGCAGATATTGGAATTGCAATGGGCGGAACTGGAACCGATGTTGCACGCGAAGCCGCAGATATGTTGCTGACTGATGATAACTTTGCTTCGATCGAAGCGGCAGTCGAAGAAGGTCGAACGGTTTATCAGAATTTGAGAAAAGCGATCGCGTTTATTCTCCCAGTCAATGGCGGCGAATCGATGACGATCTTAATTAGTGCTTTGTTGGCGCGAGAGTTACCGATTCTATCGCTACAAGTGTTATGGCTCAATATGGTGAACTCGATCGCGATGACGGTTCCACTCGCCTTTGATCCCAAATCTGAAGGGGTGATGCAGCGATCTCCTCGCAATCCTCGTGAACCTTTACTCTCTCGAACATTAGTCTATAGAATTTTAGCAATCTCAGTGTTTAACTGGATTCTCATCTTCGGCATGTTTGAGTGGGTGCGTCAGACTACGGGTAATATTCCGTTGGCGCGAACAATGGCGATTCAAGCTTTAGTTGCAGGTAGGATTGTTTATTTGTTGAGCATCAGTCAGTTGGGAACTGCGATCGTCAATAAGTTGCGCGGTAGACGAACTGTTTCTCTCGAAGAGACCCGCCCTATTATTTTCGGAGTTGTGGGTGCGATCGTTTTACAAGTGATCTTTAGTCAGTGGAGCTTGATGAATACTCTGTTTGGAACTGCTCCGCTGAATCTGAATCAATGGCTGATCTGTTTACTACCAGCCTTACCGATGATTCCTGTTGCGCTACTGGTGAATCGAATTGATCGATTTGATTGATCCTAGCGGCGTTTGATGAATAGCCCTACCAAGCCGATGAGAATTGCGATTAAGGGCAAAACGTTGAATCGAAGATTTAATCCCTCTGGCGTATTGTTCCAGCAGATCAGCCAGAGGGAATTATTCTCGATTCGACTATCTGAGCATTTATCGGAGTGTGGAAGCTATGAGTTCTGACTTCGATCGAGAAATCACTTGATCCGATTGAACTCGCTCTGAAGTTGCGCGATCGTCTCCACAAAGATGAATCAATGTTGCAATTAGCCCCGTCCATCCGGTCTGATGGTTCGCACCGAGTCCTGCTCCACTATCCCCATTAAAGTACTCATAAAACAGCAGTAAATGATGCCAATGCGGATTTTGGAATAGAGCATTTTGACTGTGAACCGGACGATCGTGTGTCTCGCTCAATGAGAAGATGCGAATTAAGCGACGAGAAAGTTCTGTTGTCACCTCTGCTAGTGTCATCCACTGACCTGAACCTGTTGGAAACTCTAATTTGAAGTCATCCCCCAGATAACGATGGAATTTTTGCAGCGATTCAATGATCAGAAAATTCATCGGAAACCAGATCGGTCCACGCCAATTAGAATTTCCGCCAAACATTCCGCTTGTCGATTCGGCTGGCTCATAGCGAACTTCATGCAGTTGCCCATCAACATTAAACGTGTAAGGGTGATTTTCATGGAACTTAGAAAGCGATCGAATTCCGTAGGGACTCAAGAACTCAGATTCGTCTAACAAGCGTTGCAAAATTGGCTTGAGTCGCTCAGGACTGACAATGGCAAGCAAGCGTCGATCGTGATCTCCAGCCGTTTCTAATGCAGCAATGTTACGCTGCAAATTTGGGCGATTCTGGATGAACCATTCAAACCGCTTCTTAAAGCTTGGAAATTGCTCTAACATTGAGGGTTCTAGAATCTCGGCTGCGAACAAAGGCACTAACCCCACCATCGATCGAACTTTCAACCGATGCCAATCATCATCCGGCAAATGCAAAACATCGTAGTAAAACTGATCTTCGTCATCCCAAAGCGCAACGCTACTTTCACCAATGTGATTCATCGCATCGGCAATGTAGAGGAAATGCTCAAAGAATTTACTCGCAATATCTTCGTAAGTTGGATTGGTTTTTGCTAATTCTAATGCGATCGCGAATAGATTCAGACAGTACATTCCCATCCAGCTTGTCCCGTCCGCTTGTTCAAGGTAGCCGCCTGTCGGAAGCTCGGAACTACGATCGAAGATACCAATGTTATCTAAACCGAGAAAGCCACCTTCAAACACATTATTGCCGTTACGGTCTTTCTGGTTCACCCACCAAGTAAAGTTAAGCAATAGCTTTTGAAAAACTCGCTCCAGAAATTCAGTATCAGCACGACCATAAAGCGACTTTTCAATCTGATAGACTCGCCAAGTTCCCCACGCATGAACAGGCGGATTAACATCGCTAAAATGCCATTCATACGCTGGAATCTGCCCATTCGGGTGCATATACCATTCTCGCGTCAGTCGATCGAGTTGTCGCTTGGCAAAATCAGGATCAATCATTGCAAGCGGCACACAATGAAAGGCTAAATCCCAAGCTGCAAACCAAGGAAACTCCCACTTATCAGGCATCGAAAGAATGTCATCGTTAAACAAATGAATCCATTCTCGGTTACGAGCATTGTGGCGATAAGGTTGCGGTTGTGCCGGATCGCCCCGGAGCCAATCTTCAACGACGTAATGATAATACTGTTTTGTCCAAAGCAGACCTGCAAAAGCTTGACGCTGAATGTTACGAGCATCGGCTGAAAGATCATCAGGCGTAATGCGCTGATAAAACTCATCTGCTTCTTGTTGTCGTTGAGCAAAGATTGCCTCAAACTCTGCACCCAGCGGATCAGTTAAATTCGAGCAATTTGATAGTCTTAGCTGAACTGTTTTAACTTGCTGCGGCTCAAGTGTTAAGGCATAGTGAGACGCAACTTTTGTAGCGATTTGCTGTGAATTCACTGCTTCAGTTTGATCCTGAACAATGTAATCGTTGATGCCGTCTTTGACATAGGGAGATTTATTTTGCACCCCAAAGACCCGATCGTAATTCGTTTCATTCTCAGTAAAAAGCAATGCTCCAGAGGCTTGACAGTACAGCCAACGGTTTCCTAGAGTTGGATGCGAGGCTTCTACAACACTGACTGATTCATTGTTGCTGCATTGTTTTAATTGCGGCTTTTGGCTCTCTTGCTCCCATGACCAGGTGTTACGAAACCAGAGTGTAGGCAATAGATGCAGCGTTTTTTGCTCTGAACCGCGATTGATTGCTGTGATCTGAACTAAGATATCTTCATCGGTCGCCTTTGCATACTCGACATAGATATCGAAATAGCGATCGTCATCAAACACTCCAGTATCTGCTAGTTCAAACTCTGGCTCATGATATCCGCGTCGTTGATTCTCCTGTACGAGTTGCTCATAAGGGAATGCGGAATGTGGATACTTGTAGAGATACTTCATGTAAGCATGGCTTGGCGTGTTGTCTAAGTAGAAATAGTACTCTTTGACATCTTCGCCATGATTTCCTTCAGGTCCCGTTAAACCAAATAAGCGCTCTTTGAGAATTGGATCAGTCTCATTCCAAAGCGCGATCGCAAAACACAGTCGCTGATGATTATCTGAGATTCCAGCAATCCCATCCTCGCCCCAACGGTAAGCCCGCGATCGTGCTTGTTCATGAGGAAAATGATCCCAAGCTGAACCATCCGCGCTATAGTCTTCGCGCACGGTTCCCCATTGTCGATCGCTCAGATACGGTCCCCACCTGCGCCAGTATGCTTTGCGAGTCCGGTCTTCTTCTAATCTTTTTTCTTCTGCGGTCATGATTTTTCCTCCGTTTGAACGGTTGATTTCTCATGCTGGATCGTGCGTCTCTATTACCGATCGCGAATTACGCCTGCGGGTAGGATGGCATCTTCGAGATCGGCTCCCTGGAAGTTTGCACCTTGAACTGAAGCACCTTGAAGATTCGCGTCTTCGAGATCGGCTCGCTGTAAGTTTGCATTCTGAAGGTTACTTTGTTGTAGGTTTGCTTTTTCTAAATCTGCATCAATCAAATTCGCGTTTTGCAGGTTCGCTCCTTGTAAATTGGCTTCTGCCAAATCTGCTCGGTATAGATTTGCACCCTGAAGATTTGCATTCTGCAAATTTGCTTTATCTAAATCTGCTCCTTGTAAATTTGCCCCTCGTAAATCGCAACCCGGACATTGTTTCGTTGTTAACAAGCGTTGCACGTTTGGTGAGTTTGTTTGTCCTGGAGCTTGAGAAATTACAGGCGGAGTCGTTTGGCTTGACGGTTGCGCTTCCTGAATGGTCGGTGGTTCGGCTTGTAGAGGTTGAGCGATCGTGCGAGATTGTGAATTGGAAGTACAACTTGCAGCGAGGGTAAGAAAAGCGGTTGCAGTTGTCCAAAAAATTGGAGTTGATAAAGCTTTCATTGTCTTCCAGCTAATTCTTTCATTGTTCTGCTCCGCGATCAGAGTAGATTGCAATCTACCCTGATCCGGTTATAAGTTCACGTTGGGCGGTAGGATAATGCGATCGACAATATGCACTACGCCGTTTGCAGCCTGTAAGTCGGGTTGAATCACTTGTGCATCATTCACGCGCACTTGTTGTCCATCAACTTGCACATTTACGGATTCCCCAGCTTGAGTTTGAACTTGACCGGATTGCAATTGATTTGCGGTTAAGCTACCGGGTACAACATGATACGTTAAAATCTGACGCAGTACCTGTCGGTTTTCATCTCGTAGTAGACGCTCACGAGTTGCAGCAGGAAGCGCCTCAAATGCTTGATCTGATGGAGCAAAAATCGTAATAGGATTGCCTTGATTCAATGTGTCTCCCAAATCAGCTTCATCAATCACAGAGGAGAAGGTGCGTAGTGAAGGATTGTTTTCGATCAAGTTCACTACGTTTTCAGCGTTTGTCTGCGCTCCGGGGGCTGGAGAAGCTTGTGTGCCAGGAGCAGGAGACGTAGGAGTGGTTGCTTCAGGAACAGGTTGGGTGGTGGCAGGTGGAGCTTCTGCGGTTTGCTGTGGACCGCAGGCAGCCACGATCGGAAACAGGATTGCGCCAAGAGCCGCTCCGGTCATTGTTCTTCTCATTCGTGAGTTCATGGTGTATCTCCAAAAGAATCGTTCAATAGTTTGGAAGTAGAACCATTCAAAGCTACCGTTTTAGCTTGCAAGAACATTCTCTAGAACAGTACTGAATGGTTGTCTATCACTGTTCTCAACTCGTCCGAGCATTTTCTGAGAGCTAATTGAGGTAGTCTAAGAGGCGTTGCACTGAGGCTCCGTCAGAATTGAAAACAATATTCGTTCCATCTGAGCGGGTAATCGAATAAGCATTAAAAACTCTAGATTGTGGGTTTGGAGTTCCAGTGACGGTCACAGGCTCATTGGGTCGAAGATTGATAGCCTGCGTCTTGCTGACGATCAGTTCTCCGACATTAGAATTTAGGGTGAACTGACTGCCATTCACTTGAGCGACTCGCCCATGCACCTTAGTCAAACGAGCGTCATTCAGGTTTTGAACGCCTAGCGATTGGGTTTGGGCGATCGCTGGCTGCGTTGCAATCGGAAGCGTAATCACAGCCGCCATAAACAATAGAACGTACTTCATCGTAAATCCTCGATTTTCTCGATCGTGATCATCGTCTAACTGTCCCGGCAAGATGACTAAAAGTTATATCCAACCCCAAGCAGTACACCTACATCCGTTCTGTCGCTAAAGGCAGCATTCACACCCGCTGTTGCTGTGAGTTCTGGCGTTAATGGGACATCAACCCCACCCGTCACCATCGGGCGCACACGACTATCAGAGCCAACGGTAACGGCTGCACCCGCACCAATAAAAGGCGCTGCACTCACCCGTCCGCCTCCATCCACTGCCGAAACTGGAAAATCGACGGTTAACGGAATGAGAAACGTTGTGTTATTCCCGATGACAACACCCGGACGAGCAGAAAGATTATTCGTTAACCCCACCTTGCTAAAGGCGCTAAAGTTGCCTCGTCCTAAAGCAGAATTACCTCCAATACCAATGTTGCCGCCGATGCCGACATAGCTAGAACCTGCACGAGTTGCACGTCCTGGAGAAATCCCTTGAGCGATCGTAGAAGATTGAGTTGGGCTAGTTGCAGATTCAGCTTGCAAGTCAACCGCTGTTCCCGAAGGGGTAGCAGTTTGCGCTTGTGCGGGTAAGCTGCTTAGTCCGACGATAGCTGTTGTAAAACCTAGAAGCGAAAAAGCTTGCTTGTGGAATTTTGTGCTCATGATTGAATCTTCTTGGGTAGTCCAAACAAATGATCAGAATGAAGAGAAACCCAAATTAAAGTCTTAATAGGCTTTGATTTGAGTTGTAGCTCATCAGAATTCAGCTTCAGTATTCTTAGCATCAACAGCAAATGTGACTCGAAAGTGACAAAACAATCCGATAGAGCAATCTACTTCTACGGAATGAGACGGGCATCGAGTCTAACGAGGTAGAGTCATCCGAAAGATAGACCCTTTTCCTTCAACGCTTTGGACGGTTAAAGTTCCCCGATGGGCGGTAAGAATTTGTTGAGCGATCGCGAGTCCTAATCCAGTGCCTCCAGATTCTTTAGAGCGGGATTGGTTCGCTCGGTAGAAGCGATCGAAAATGTGAGGTAAATCAGCCTCTGAAATCCCAATTCCGGTGTCTTCCACTTGGATCACTGCTTGCCGAAACCGAGTAAATAGCTGCACATTCACTTGTCCACCCGCAGGCGTATATTTACACGCATTTGTGACTAAATTGGCGATCGCTTGCTGCAAGAGTTCTCGATCGGCACGAACGAGAACGGCTTGCTCAGGCGTGTTTAGCGTTAAAGTGACGGATTGAGCAGCCGTCTGAATGGTTTGCTGATTGATCACTTCACGTAAAACATCAACTAAGTCGAGCGGCTGCAATTCTTCAAGGGCAAGCTGTCCGGAGCGACGTGCTAGGAAAAGCAAACTGCTAATTAATTCAGTCATTGATTTCGCAATTTTGGCAACCTTTTCCAGTCGTTGATGTTTGCGCTCTCCTGCATCTATTGGTGCAAGTAGCCCGGTTTGAGCGTTACTTAAAATTGCGGCTAGAGGACTGCGTAACTCGTGAGAAGCATCGGCTGTAAATCGCTGTAAGTGATCATAAGCAGATTGAATCGGTTGCATCGCTAACCCTCCTAATGTCCATCCTGCGATCGCAATCACAACCAAGGCAACTAAGATACAGATCAAAGAGATCAGCAAATCTTCCTGAAGTTCGCGTTCTACCAAGGTCAGTGGAACTGCAATTTGAAGATAGCCGATCAGTTGCTCTCGATACTGAACAGGTAGTGTGACCTGACGAACTAACACAGGTTGACTCTCTAGAATTCCTGCTGCGATCATCAGCGTTTGAAACTCTGGAACCTCTCCTAAAGGTTCAATCGCCGCTATGCCAAAAAACTGCTGCAATTCTCCACGAATATCGTACCAACGAGCATAAACCGCATCGCTATTCGGTGGAAGTGGCAAATAGCGATCGTATATCATGCACGAACTGCACCGAATTCTTCAGCGTCTTAAATCGAGTGGGTCTGAGTACTGGCTGTCTTTGCCGCTCGTTGCTCTCTTGTTTTGGCTGAGTGGAACCGCGATCGCTCGACAAGTTTTACAGTCTTCTTACAACAGTCCGAACCAGCTTCAAGCGGATACGCAACTGGAGATGAAGCTTTCTGTCACTGTTCTTATGATCAATGCCGAAATCAATCAGAGCCGAAAGACAACAACTGTTTCTATTAAAACAACAGATTCTAACCTCAAGCGATTAGAGTATGAGTTTTTGACGACTGAGCCGAAGCAGGTTGAAGCGCTGGTCGTGCAAGAGATTGGACTGCCCGTACAAGAAGTGAGAAGACTCGCTCGCTACCGAGTTGTGAACTAGCATAAATATTTCCTAGTATCCTAGCCAGTAACTCTTCTTGAACAGTAGAGGAAATCTGTTTGTCTGGTTGAGAATCCGTCTTTAGCCTGATGTTTCGGCAGTAGTAGAGAACTATTCTCTTGGGATTAAACAAGCGTGCTATGTAAGGTCATTCAGCTTCAGTTTGATATCGGCTTGTTTGAATTCAATCTTTTTTACTATTATGTCTGAAGTACTGTTAGAGCCACTCTTGAGACGGTTACGACTACAGCGGGTTATCTCTCAAATTCCATCCAATGCTAAAGTGCTGGATATCGGCTGCGGTCGATCAGCAGCATTATTGAATGCGATCGCACCTCGAATTGATCACGGCGTTGGGATTGACTTCAAAGTTTCTCAAGCTAAGGTTGGAAACATCGAAACGATTCCCTGCAAGCTTGATCAGAGTTTACCTTTTCCTGATCAATGTTTTGATATCGTGACCATGTTGGCGGTATTAGAGCATATTGAGCATGAAGCACCAATCCTGCAAGAAATTCATCGAGTTCTCAAAAATTCCGGTAAGTTGATTCTCACTGTGCCCTCCGTTCGGGCGCAACCTGTCTTAGAGTTTCTGGCATATCGGCTCAAAATTGTAGATGAAGCAGAAATTCGAGATCATAAACGGTACTACGATCGACAAACTTTGCATAAAGTCATGCTGGAAAATGTTCCGTTTCAATCGTTCCAGCATCAGTACTTTCAATTTGGCATGAATAACTTTTGTTTGGTAACAAAACGGAGCGAGTGAAGCGATGAAACTATCCGTTGTGATTCCTTGTTTTAATGAACGCAATACGATCGCTGAAGTTGTAGAAGCGGTGCAAGCATCGCCCGTTGAATCCATTGAAATTATTGTGGTCGATGATGGTTCAACGGATGGCACTAGAAGCCTTTTGCAACGCACGATCGAACCCAGAGTGGATCAAGTCATCTACCACACTAGAAACCAAGGTAAAGGGGCTGCTTTACGGACAGGATTTGCAGCAGCAACAGGTGATGTTGTGATTGTTCAAGATGCGGACTTAGAATATGATCCTCAAGATTTCTCGATCGTCTTAAAACCGATCATCGAGGGTAAAGCGGATGTGGTCTTCGGTTCTCGATTCATGGGTGGACAACCTCATCGCGTCGTTTACTTCTGGCACATGGTTGTCAATCGTGGGCTAACGTTACTCTCAAATATGTTGACTAACATTAACTTAACGGATATGGAAACCTGCTACAAGGCTTTTCGTCGAGAAGTGATTCAGTCTATTACCATCGAAGAAAATCGATTTGGATTTGAACCAGAAATTACTGCAAAGGTTGCTCAGACTGGATGCCGAATCTATGAGGTGGGAATTTCATACTATGGACGAACCTATCAGGAAGGCAAGAAGATCGGCTGGAAAGATGGAGTTCGAGCGCTTTTCTGCATTTTGAAATACAATTTGTTCTCTCAGCAACGCAGGTCGAAAACTTCACCCGTCTTGAGTAATGCTTTGAAATCAAAAGCCTGGTAGAACAAAGATGACTGACAAACTTAGCTCAGTGCTATCTGGAACCTCGATCGTATTCATTTTCATTCTGTCTTTCCGAGCATTTGCTGGGTTTCTCGCTCCTAATTTTGATTCTGATCAAGCGGTTCATGTATTGATGGCGTATGATCTACGGCTTCCTGAAGATCTGTACTACTGGGGGCAAGACCGATTAGGCAGCTTACTTCCGATTCTGAGTCACTGGCTCTTAAATGTTTCGCCGCTGACTCCGATCGAAGCGGTGTCTTATGTACAATATGCTTTCCTGATTGTGGGTTTTCTCTGCTTCACGAGTGCCTTGAGAAAGACGACTTCTAAAGTGGTTTTCGCGCTAATTTGGTTTTTACCACCAGCGCCTTTCCTGAAACTGGTTGAAGTAGCTCACCCGTATGCCCCGCAGCTTGCTTTATTAGGAATTGCATTTGCTGCTACAAATCGATCGCGAATTCTTCCCGAATCAAACAAGATTGCGAAGCTAGTTCTGAATCTGATCATCCTCGCGAGTCTCATTCTCAGCGTCTGGGTTTCGGATCTCTCCCTTGTCCCAATGATGCTAGCGATCGCGTTACTTGCTAAAACATTTTTGCAGCACTTCCAACTCTCTAATCAAACCAAATCGGGACATCAAGCAGTTCTGGAATTCCTACGCGAGAATTTACAATATACCCTTATCTCTATTGCGTTGCTTTTAGGAGTTGCATTTTTAGCTTACGCAAGATCTACAGCTTCTCAGCGCGAGGAGAACTACGGAATGCTAGCGATCAATGGGTTGGATATCATCGCACACATTGTACGATCGATAGTGACTACGGTTGGCGGTACACTTCTATTTCAAGCGGGTAATCCTTTTCTCAGTTTGTATGCGATCGCTGTTCTCGTGCTAGTCGTGATTTTAACTCGATACGGTTTGCAACTCCGGCAGCATCAGTCCAACTTCACTGAGTGGATTCCGTTTTTGCTCCTGAGCGCGATCGGCACTTTTATTCTAATTTTGCTGTCTCGCTGGACTTTTATTCAAGAAACGCCGCCGCGCTATTTCATCAGTATTTATATTTTCTGCTGGTTATCTGCGCTCCTAATCTTTGACAATCTTCAATTGCCTCTTATTCGTAAAGCTGCTCTCCGTCGAGTGACAGCGCTAATTGTTCTAACAGCACTACTGGGGAGTTTGAGTTTACCAGGATATGTGTATGCGATCGCGAAACCCCAATCCAGGCTTTCAATGCTCCAACCCTTTGCAACACTGGGAAAAGCAGGTTTCATTGGGGAGTACTGGGCATCTTATCTTCTGTGTATTGTGGCTCCTGAGCGTTTAAACTGTACTCCCCATGAGCAAAACTTCTTTCGGTGTTGGCGCTGTGTGGAAGCGGTGCTTGCATCCCCTGTGATTTACCTTGTCGATCGCGATTGGTTGGAAACGTTTCCAGACGAAATCGAGCAATTTGGTCAACGCTTAAAACGACAAGAACCTGCTCAAGAGCTTGCAGGATATAGAATCGCTCCTTATCACATCAAAGCGTTTAGACCTCTGCCGACGCGATAAATTTTGATGCTCTGCTAGAACTTCTTAATTATTGTATTGCACTAGAAGCAAGGTAGTTCAAAGTTGCCGCAATTTAGATTCGTCTGCTTCAGTGTCTAATGCTGCTAAGACTTGTTGATACCGTTGCTCGACATCCTGGAGATCGCATTCTTCAGATAATCCAGTCTGACTGCCTCTCCAAATCATTTGGGCATGACGACGCAAGACGGCTCTCTGTTTTGAAGTTTCGACATCGGTGGCAATCAGCGCGATCGCTTCGAGCAGTCGAATCGTGACCGCAGCATCCGATTGGGCATACTGTCGAATCTGGTTGAAAGCACGATCGACAAGCGCTTCAAAAGTCGTCGGCTCTGCAATGATTCGCAGCGTTTGATGGTCATCATAGCGATAAGGAGAAGGAAAGTTTCGCTGTGCTAATCGGCTTAGTCCTGCACTGAGACGATCAATGCAGCGAATGGCTGTGAATGGATCATTGACCGCAGGAGAAAGCGCTCTCAATGCGATTTCAACCAGTTGCTCGATCGGAAAGGCGATGTCTTGTTGTTCCGTTCGGTCTTTGCCGAAGATAAAAGCCTTTTGAATTTGTTTGACAAGCTTCGGAGACAGGCGGGAGTGTGGATAGACCAGAACTAAGGGAGTGCTGGGAATCAGGTACTTTCCGGGTCGTGTTTTGATGCACAATATCACATCAGTTTCACAGGCGAGTTGCATCAGTTCTTCATCGTCGATCGCTTGTAGATAGCCTTCTTTTGCTGCTTTAACAGGTGCGGATTGCTGCTCAAACTGATGGGGAAGTTCTCCGACTTGTCGCGGTGAATGGTGTCCGATTCGCTCTGGGAAAAGTCGATCGATCGCGCGATCGAGTTCATCACTGACATTGACGATCACTTGCGAAACTTGAATGATCGTCGAAGCGTGATGAATGAAGTAGATTAAAACCCCTGTGCTAACGATCGCAAGCACAACGCCGACTGTAACAGACATCTGAGGAACAAACGGGGAATAGTCTTCTCCTCGAATGGTTCGTAAGATTAGTATGCAGTAAATAAAAGTGCCAATGAATGTTCCTAAGACAAGTTGGTTGCCGATATCCTGCATGAAATTTCGCAGCAAGCGCGGACCGAAATTAGAAGCAGCAAGTTGTAAGGCGACGATTGTGATCGAAAATGCTGTCCCTGCAACAGTAATCATTGATCCCGCGATCGCAGATAGTACCGCTCGTGCACCGTCGGGCCCGCCAGTATAGAGCCACCAGAGTTGAGTTGTGCCTGATTGACCTGTGCCTGATTGACCTGTGCGATCGAGGTAAAGCATCGTGAAAGCAAGTGCGATCGCTGCGATCAAGATGATCCCTGGAAAAAACCAGTAGCTCGATTGCAAAGTATCCCAGTACTTACTCAGCTTAGTGTTTTTCATGATGATTCGGAGAGGGCTGACCGTTCTGCTGAATGCTTTGTTCTGCTAATGTTCGGAGTGCCTCGCTGATACTACGAGAGCGAGGCACTTGGTTTTTCCCAGCGACCCAGCCTTCTCGCTGCCGAGTGCGATCGCCATCAGTTTCCTCGGTCTGATCGTGAAATAGAATTTGCTGAGTCGGGAAAGGCAAATCGATTCCATTCTCGGTTAGCTTCTGCTTGATTGTTGTGAGAACTCGATCTCTCGATCGCAAATCATCAATCCGACGTGGCGGTTTAATCCACCAGCGCACCCGAATGTTCACGGTACTCGGTGCAAGTTCCATCACCAATACATCCGGTGCAGGATCATGCAGCACTTCATCGATCTCTCCTAATGCTTGATAAATGAGTTGTTTTGCTTGTTCGATGTCGTCACCATAACCAATGCCCACATCGTATTCCATGCGGCGATTGTCAAACGCTGTGTTGACTGTCACCGAATTCGTAAACAGTTCAGAATTGGGGATTACGATGCGGCGATTGTCGTAAGTTCTGATCGTCGTCGCGCGAGTTTCGATGTTCTCAACCGTTCCCTCAAAGGTCTTAAACACAATTTGATCCCCGATCTGAAACGGTTCAGTTAAGAGGATCAAAATTCCTGACAGGAAATTCTGGAGAATATCTCGAAACGCAAAGCCGATCGCGACCCCACTGATTCCGAGCAGTTGCACCAAATCGCCTGCTCTGAAGGTGGGAACCACGATCGACAACGCAACGAACAAGCCAACTAGAATCGTTATGCCTTGTGCCAAACGTCCCAAAACTAATCCTAGGTTACGAGCGCGGCGGCGGTTTTCGGTCGCTCGTCGTACCGTTCGCTTCAGCACTCTCCCAATAAAGAAGAAGATAAAGAAGACAATCATCGCAGCGACTAAGTTTGGCAGCAAGGTCAGAAACTCTCGCACCATTGACTCAAGCTGTTTCCAAATTGCTGTGAGTGCAACATTCATAACATTAATTTTTCGGCAACATCGTTTGCGCCGAGTTTAGAAGAAGTTGCAAAGCATAACGTCTACCTTCAGAAAAGATATTTCGCAACTCAAGGAGGATTTAAAACGGTAACACTCACCAGCGGCACGACATTGAATCCTTGCTCTAGTAAACGAGTTTGAATCGTTTGCGTTAAGCGATCGCGAATTTGCTGATCTGAAAGATCGCTATTCGGTTGACGTTGAACATACACTTCAGCCAGTAGCGTATTCTGCCCTGCGATTTCTGCACGAGTAAACCGCACATTTGCCTCAACCAGTTGGACAAATCCAGCTTGTTGGATCGCTTGCTGTACTTCTGCATTGGCTCGTTGTGCGCGGCTTGATCGTTCAAACTGTGGTGAATTCCAAAACTGTAAAAGCAAAATTGCAGCAAGTGAAACAAGAGACACACTCAACGCGATCGGAAAAACTTGCCGTTTTCCCCGTGAATAGCGGCTCCCTTGAGAAGTGAGTCCATAAAGGCGAAAAATCAACGTCGCGGATAGATGAATCCCAAACAGTTGCAACACTAGCAAAAAAAGTCCACTCACCGTCATATCCCATCGCCCGGAAGCTTCGCTGTTGCCGAAGGCAAGCGCGCTTGCCATTCCGACAATTCCAGCCGGAGGAGCCAGCGAAGCGGCAACTAACATTCCGGCGGCTGCTCCGGAGACTAAACTACTCCGCTCAGATTGAACTAAATTCAGCGCTCCTGCTGCTCCTGCTGCTAATGGAATCAGGACTGCGATCGCTGAAATTTGGCTATTGTCTAGCATCAACGATGTCGGAACTTGCTGTTGCAAAATGACACTGAGCAGAAACGCGATCGTAATCGTCACTGCCAATGCCGAGATATACCGGAGAATGCTGCGTCCTAATAGCTGTAAATCTCCTCGCGCAGTTGCGATCGCGCTATTCATTGCAGGACCCGCAAACGGCGCAATTAACATCGCTGCAACGAGAAGATAGCTCGTATTCGTGTATAGTCCAATCCACACGACGATTCCGGCAACGGCAGCATAAGCCAGAAAACTACGCCATGACCCGACGCTTTGCAATCCTGATAGAAAAACCTCGATCGGACTCCGCGCTTTTACATTTTTCACCTGCTGTGCTGCTTCAGAAGCGGGCGGACGCAGCGCAATCACTCCGGTTGGAAACAGGGTGATATGAACATCGGTTAAGTCTTCTAGTTTTGCAAGCAAGTCTTCGACTTTGCGGTTAGAAACATGAACAATGACAAGATCGATGCTTTGGTCTGCGCGTTGAGCTTCAATCTTTGAGCAATTAACCGCATCACAGGATTCTGCAATTTGTAGCACTGCATCGCCTTGTCCTTTCTGCACTTGAATCATGAGTTGACGCATGACTGATTCTCTTAAGATGCTAACGCAGTGTATTCATCCCTGCGTCAGATGACAACAACCGATTGCAACACTTGGACTTTTGTGTTCTCTTCTGAATCATTGCACTCGAACCACCTGCGTAGGTAACTCACTGATTCCTTCAATCGGTGGGAAAATTGCGACACCACTTGGAAGGAGCGTAATATTAGTTCCAGTCGATCGAGTAATTGAGTAAGCCTCAATTTGACCTGTTTGTGGGTTGAGTGTTCCTGTCACGGCGATGGGTTCATTGGGGGCTAGATTGATCGCATACTGTCCGGTGGTGACAACAATTTGATTATTACTACGGTTCAGAATAAATCGATTTCCAGCAGGATTGCTAACAGTTCCGTAGACGAACAGAAGAGAGGAAGCATCGCTGCGTTCGGCGTTGCTGCCCGAAGTTTGAGCGGATCGGGCGGGTGTTTGAGCAAGTGATGGTAGCGCAACTAAGGACATTAGAGTTGCAGAGAGAATGGATATTAAAGTGTGTTGTTTCATGGATAGTTCCTCAAAAATTATATAGTCTCGACGCAGCTAGCTAAGTCAACACCCTGAAAAGTTCCGTCAAACGGTGCTGCAAAATCTTTTTAGTCAAAACCGATCGAATAAATCGTGTCAAACGATGCTGAGAGCAATGGCTCAGGTTAACATCGCAGCTATGTTTGTTGCTCTATCAACTGGTAGAGATAGTTAGAGAAGACACATCAGCCCACTAAACAATCGTCTGTTTTCGCCACTTTGTCTGTGTTTCGCTCCAAGCAGTTGAAGATACGAGTGAGTAATTTTGAATCCGCGATCGATTTATCTACGCAGTCATTTGCGCCCGCCAAGGAGAGCTGATGAATGGTCTCAATATCGGTATGAATTGTGAGAAACAAGATTGGCAAGTCAGACCAACGGGGATCACTGCGAATAATCCGACAAAGTTCAATCCCATTCAGGTATGGCATCTCGACATCTAGAATGAGCAAATCTGGAGCGCAATCGTTGAGAACTTGCCAGAATTGTTCTGGGGCTTCAAGTGTCGTTAGCTTCAGGGACGAAGAGGCTAATCGCGATCGCATTGTACTTAAGACCTGTGGATCGTCGTCAACGAGTAGAATTTTCGCTTCAGTCCAAGCACTTTTCTGGCTCTCAATGACTTCTTTAAGGATCGCAGTCGCTGATAGTGATTTGTGCAGAAATTTGCTTCCCCCTCGTCGAGCAACTTCGGCTCGATCGAGTAATCCCTCTCGTTCAGTCCAAACGAGAATCTGTAACGGTTGCTCAGACAGTTCTGACAGCAGCGCTAAGCCATCCTGAAAGCTTGGGGCACAATCGAGATCCAAAAGTACAACGTCAGGATTTTGAGCGGCAACAATTCTTAACCCTTGCTCAACGTACAAATCGGATTCCTCTGCAATAGAAGCCGTGATTAGTTGTAATTGCCAATTTTTTGCTGCTTCTGTTAAGCGTTCAACCGATTCTGAATCCTGACTCAGCACGAGTAGCAGAGCTTGATTTTGGGAAGGCGGTAGTTCAAATGAGAGCGCATCCTCGAATAGATCACGAAGTTGATGCACGGCTTGATCGAGCGTTTGAGCTTGAGTGGCAAGGTTTTGAGCCTGAAGCCCATCCTCGATCGCTTCTGCCCATCGGGAACCTTCTTCCCATCCAAGGGTTCCTAATGCTCCAGCTAACTTGTGCGCTTCATGTTGAGCTTGCTGGCGTAGTTCCTCGTTCAAGTTGCCCTGATTTAGCGCAAGGATCGCTTGCTCTAAAATCGTGACGCGATCGCTCAATTTTGTTTTGAAACTGTCTCGCGCTTTTTGAACCGCTAACGCTGTTTGCTGTTCGATTTGATTGGGTTGAGATGGTTCTGAAGTAGCTACTTCCGAGGGATTCAAGCGGTAGCCTAATCCGTAAACTGTCTCAATCAAATCGATCGGTGCGCCTGCTCGATGCAATTTTTGCCGCAAGGTTTTGACATACGATTTGACGGTTGCTTCTTGAGGGGGATCGTTTAAACTCCACAAATGATCCACGATCGCGCCCCGGTTAAAGGTGCGGTGACTATAGCGCAGAAACAGCTCTAGCAATCGGTACTCTGTTGAAGTGAGATTAACAGGACGATCGCAATACACGACTGTACAGAGGCTCGGATCAAGCCGCAATTTGCCCCATTCCAGGATCGGACTTGCAGAACTGCTTCCTCGACGCAATAGTGCCCGAATTCGAGCCGTCAACTCTAGAAAATCAAAAGGTTTAATCAGGTAGTCATCGGCTCCTGCATCTAACCCCACGACTTTATCGGTTGTGGAATCTTTCGCAGTTAGCAAGAGGATGGGCATTTGATGTCCAGCTTGGCGCAATTGTTGGCACAAGGTCACGCCATCGAGTTTGGGCAACACCACGTCGAGCAGAATCAAGTCATAGCTCTCATGTACAGCATTCAGCCAGCCAATTTCGCCATCTGTAGCAATGTTGACCACATATTGCTGTTTGGTCAGCACGTCTGAAATTGCACTGGCTAATACTTCATCATCTTCTACCAGTAGAATTTTCATCGCGCCTCCTTAGTTTTAGCTCTTGTCTTTACTCAGCAGCACCTTGAAGATGAAGAGCGGTTCTTATCACTTGTTGAACGGTTATTTCAGCTACCATACTCGATTTAAGAATATCATGCACAGTTATAACTCTAATTCAGTGGCAGCAATGTCATCAAAGAAAGTAGTCGTATAGATAATCTTGTACTTCCGCTGTTGATGTTCTTGCTAGAACCTGACTCCGGAGAGATGACAATCATTGGCAATCTCAGTCATCACTCCATTTCTCGAATGTACAGTTGCGCTGATTCTCCACCTTATTTCTACCTCCATTTTATAAACTGACTGAAGCTGTATCAAGGTTCTGGAGTTCAATTATGCCTCAGTCTAGAATCTACTTGACCCTTCCCATCATGCTATTAGCGATTCAAGATGTTTTATCAACAGAGCCATACTGCGATTATCAACAATCTCTGCGATTTGCAAAATTCCGAAAACATCTGATTGCGTCGATCTTTATGCGTGTTCGGACTGACTATAAAGTTTTTATCGATGATGCTCATGCTCCTTGTTCTTCAGCGATCGAGTCCGAATCTTTGCTCAAAGAGTTTGTTCGCCAAGAGATGAATGATTTAATCCAAGAAAATCAAATCGTGCGTGGATCGAGTGCGATTACTACAAATTAGACAGAAATGCTCCCTGCAATTCACCTGTGTTCTATCTCTCTAGGTATAACTTAAAGCTCATTACGCTGATTTCCACCTGTTTTCCACCTGTGCGCCTTAATGTTCAAAGCATAAGGATTTCGATTTAATTAAAGACAGTTGCGCCATTGATAGCGTTGAGACTGTCTTCGCAATGTTTCTGTCTTAGACAAGGTCTATTATGCGTATGCTCAACTCAAAAAATAGCAGCTTAATTGGAGGTATCTTCAGTGGATTGATCCTTGGAGTTCCTCTAATCTCCACAGCCGCACTAGCCACACCCAATCCAAGGGTCAATCCTTGCCCCGGAATCTACTATGAGGAGCCGTACAATAGTCGGCTGATTGTTCCACGAACTTGTCCGCCAAATGCGATCACTCAGTTTATATACCAAAATCCAGGCGCATTGAATCGTACAACAGGCGGCGTTGGTAGCGATTTACCAGGACGCAATCTAACTCCGAATCGCATCGTACCCTCAGATGCACCCACAACACCTGGAACTGTGGGTCAACGACCGAGCGTTTTCAGCGAAGCCCCTTATAACCGCAATCCTCCTGGAACACCCATCACGCTCCCGGTTCAGCCTCCCTTACCAGAGCAGCGATCGCAACCCGTTGCAAGAGTTGTTCCGAGCAATGGCACGATCAATGTGAGGGTGAAAAACGAGACGAATGCGATCGTGACCTATGAAGCTGTTCAGTACACACAAAGACGGGTTTTAAGACCAGGCGAAGAGGTTGTGCTGCAAAACCTTCCTGTTCCTGTAACCGTGACGTTTGTGCGGCAGGATAATGGCTTTGTCGAGGTGATTCCAGTTACGACACCCGAACAAGGAATCCTATCGCTTCAGTTGGATGAAGATCGTAATCCATTAGATTCAAATCAAGGCGTGATTCGAGTTCAGCGCGACGGTCAGGTGTTTCTGAACTAGAGGCGAATCAGAACGGTCAATAAACATCAATTGCACCATTACATCAATCATTGAATGAGGAGATTTTTTCAGTGAATAACCATCCTGCTACTCTCAAGAAGCACAATCAAACCAATCTAGTCCAAAAGCTTTGGAAAGCTAGAGGTGCTGCACTTGCTCTCACGCTTTCGCTTACCGTTTTGCCCGCTTGTAATCAGGTGACTCGACAAGAAGCAAGAAACGCGACCGCAGAAAACTTGTCAGAAAGCCCAAGTCAATACATTGGCAGAACTGTAACGATTAGAAGTGAAGCAGTTCGCAAGATTGGTCCCAGCACCTTCACCATGAGCGGTCAACAGTTCTTTGGAGGACAGCCGATCATCGTAGTCAACGCTTCAGGGACTCCGTTTGTGTTTCCTGAGAATGAAAATGTTAATGTACAGGTTACAGGGCAGGTGCGTCAATTTGTGTTAGCAGACATCAATCGAGAATATAATCTCGGTCTGGGCGCAGATCAGTATCGCGAATATGAAAGTCGCCCTGCAATTATTGCTCAATCGATCGCATTAGCACCGAGTCCAGGACAAATCAGCCAGAATCCGTCTCGCTACTATGGAAGAGCGATCGCAGTGACTGGAGAAGTAGAGGACGTAAGGGGCACAAATGCCTTCACACTCGATGAGGATCAGGTCGTGGGAGGGCAAGATTTGCTGGTTCTAAATCGTGCTGGGCAACCGATTCAAGATGACCAAACCGTTGCTGTAACAGGTGTGCTTCGTCCGTTTGTCGTTGCAGAGCTAGAGCGCGACTATGACTTTAATTGGGATCAAGGCTTTGTACAGCAGCTTGAAGCCGAATACCGCAATCGCCCTGTGCTAGTTGCAACAGGTATCTATCCTTCTGCAATTTCGCAAGACAATAGTGATGCACTTTGGGGACTGTTAGGGCTGGCGGGTGTGATCGGTCTATTTGGATTTGCAAATGGCGGACGGCGTAGAAACGATCGCTCTGAACTGCGTGATGATGCACCTGTTTATCGTGATCCCAGCATTCGCTAACTCGCTAAAATTGGTGCTTTACTAAATGTCACAGCATCATTCAGTTTTTCCGTATTGTCAGGGATGGTCGTTGAATCGTTGCTCAACACTGTTTTGTGTATCCGCCAAGGGAATAACACTATGCTGATGGCACAAGATTGCACATAATGGTTTTCGAGCTAATTCGCTGCTCAACTTGTAGTAATGCGGAGTTCAACCTTGGTGATCAACCCTCAATTCTCAGTTTAGAAATAGCCTGAATCAGCAATAAAACATGGTTGAATAAAGATGAGCCAGCAGATGGGATCTTCTGAGCAAGCGCGATCGCAAGAAAACCAACAAATTCCTCAAGCTCCCAAAGGTAGGCAATGGCTCAAGTGGCTAGGTCCAGGTTTTTTGTGGATGCTGTCTGCGGCGGGTTCAGGAGAACTGCTGTTTACTCCTCGCATTGCTGCCTTTTATGGCTACTCGCTATTGTGGGCGTTACTTGCGGCTGTCATTCTGAAATGGTTTATTAACCGGGAAGTTGGACGCTATACAGTCTGTACCGGAGCAACGATTCTAGAAGGATTTAAGCAAATTCCAGGTCCTAGAAACTGGGCAGTTTGGATCATTCTTTTGCCTCAGTTTGTTGTCGCAATTTCTACAGTCGCAGGACTTGCAGGCGCAGCCGCGACCGCGCTTATTCTAGCAACAGGCGGAACAGCCCAACTTTGGACAGTTATTATCATTCTTGTGACTGCATCGATCGTATTACTGGGTCAGTACAATGTGGTCGAAAAGATTTCTTCTTACATTGGAATCGCTCGCACGGTTGCAGTGGTGGCAGCAGCAATTTTAGTCTTTCCAAGGTTAGGACAACTGACTTCAGGGTTAGTTCCTCAAATTCCACAGGATGTCCGCTACGACGACATTCTACCCTGGCTAGGCTTTATGTTAGCGGGTGCTGCGGGATTGATGTGGTATTCCTACTGGGTGGAAGCAAGAGGCTACGGAGCAACGGATCTCCGGCAAGAAGAACCGCTTGATCTGAATCAACTCGATCGCGATTCTAAAAAAAGATTGAAAGGTTGGTTGGCAGTGATGACCTTCTCGAACACTCTAGCAGTCGTTGGGGCACTTCTCGCTGCGTTATCTTTTCTGATTTTAGGTGCAGAACTCCTTCGCCCACAAGGGTTAGTTCCTCAAGAGGATCAAGTGGCGCAAACATTAGGTCGCTTGCTTGGAGATTTGTGGGGACCCTTCGGGTTTTGGTTCATGATTGCGATCGTATTTGTCACGTTCTGTAGCACAGTCTTATCTGTGCAAGATGGGTTCGGACGAATGTTTGCAGACGGAACTCGCATCTTGCTGCAAGGATTCGGTAAACAAGGACGCTGGACGAACGAACAGTTTCTACAAAAGTTCTACATTGCAGTCTTGACAGCAGCGTTACCGATTGCGGTGTATTTGTTTTTTGGTCAGCCTGTCGGCTTGTTGCAAACGGCAGGCGCGATCGAAGCTGCTCATATTCCGATCGTTACCGGATTGACGTTGTATCTCAATCATCGATCGCTATCGAAAGAACTGCGTCCATCTTCTTTTTCATTTTGGGCAACTGCGATCGCAGGTTTATTTTTTGCAGTTTTTGCGATCGTTTACTTGCTGCAACTCCTTGGCGTACTAGGCGGAACAAGTGGAAGTTAGGAATGCTTATAGCACCTCTAACGCTATCGTTTGCTCAGAACAAAGTTTCATTTAAATACATTTTATCTCTCTCAATATAATACTGGAGTTTCACAATGAGGAATTCATCAATATCCGTATCTTTGCAGTCTACACCTCAAGCAACGTCCACACCGCAATCTTCTTTTGCTCCAACAGATTCACAAATTGCAATCGGGTTTCCGATCGCTTTAGCAGTCTCAATTCTTGTGTTACGGAGTGTTATTCGCTCTTATAAACGATACTCGAAGAAGATACAAAGAGAACTGAGTCTTATATCTTGTACTACGCCCTGTCGAGGGTGTCATTACTTCGACAGTAATCCTTATCTCAGATGTACTGTGAACCCCACAACAGTGCTAACCGAGGAGGCTGTTGATTGTTCGGACTACCGCCCAGCGCAAAAAACAAAACCGTTATTTCGTCATAAGCGATCGTGATGCTAGCTTAAGTTCAAAAACTACAGCTCTTTACGCCAATCAATCTGATTACCTCAATCTCGTGGTTCTTCCAGATTGACTGGTGTAATGGGTGCATTTGTCGTTTGGGACAGGTTGTGAATCTCAGTTCGCAATGCGGCAATTTCTGCTTGTAACGCTTGAATCGATTTAGCGCCTGCGATCTCAGCTTCGTCATCATCAGCATCTCGACCCACAAAGAATGTCGCGATCGTTGCCGTAACATAGCCAAAGACAGCAAACCCATACAGCGCTAATACAAAACACAGAATCCGACCTTCTGGCGTTTCTGGAAAATAGTCCGATCCCATTGTGGTCATCAACATCGCTGTCCACCAGAGAGCAGTTCCATAGCTCTCTAAACCATTAGGCACATCCCGTTCAAAGGCATACATCCCCGCCGCACCCACTAAAGTAACAATGGTCGTCGAAGCAACCACATAGCCAAATCCTCGGCGGCGGAAACTCGTACTCAGAGACTTCATGCCTCGATTCGTGCGCGTCATAATGCCCAACAATCGGACTCCTCGTGCGGCTCGCACCACCCGAAAGATTCGCAAAATTCGGAGAGCAGGTAACGCAAGTGAACAGACCGTCAGCCAATTTCGTCGGAGGTAGGTGCGTTTATGAGGCGCGATCGCAAATTCGAGTAAGAAATTGAAGATGAACAGAATCCAGATGGTCGTACTCGCAGTATCCAGAAATGGATTCAGTCCCCAAATCAGTTCCACCACAAACAACGCCAGCCAAACAAAGCTTAGGGCTAACATGGGTACATCGAGCCAGTCTTCAAGCTGTTGAAGAACTTCGTAACGAGCTTGAGACAGAGAATGTTCGGATGGGTCTGCTTGGTTCATACTGCCGATGTAACTCGTTTAGGGGTGCTACAAATTGGTGTTGCTACAAATGCGATCGCGCTTCCCACATGGAAGAGTTGTCATTTCTCAAACATTAAGCTGAATCAACCTCGTTAAACCCTCTCTGTAGAGCGATGACTAATCGTTGTATCGAGCAACTTGGGCGTGATTCAGTGCAGCCACCAGCGACACTCCACCCACAATGTTGCCGAGTAATGTGGGGGTCAAGAATTGTCCAAGATACTGTCCCCAAGTTGCTGCCCCTGTCATGACCAGATATAACACTTCAACTGAGCCTGCAATACTGTGGGATAACTCAGCTAAACCCACCAAAGAAGTAATCAAAACAATCACCCAGAACTGAGACGCTTCTGCGGATGGCAGCAACCAGACCATCAAAGCGATCAACCATCCTGCAAAAATTCCCTGCCAGAATGTCTCGACAATTCCACCTTTGAGCGCTTCTAATCCAATTTCTGTAAAAGCCTGTTGGACATCAACGGAAAACACCTGAATGTTTCCAATCATCATCGCAAATAAGCCTGCTCCAGTGAGATTACTCAGCAAAACAATTGACCACAAACGCAAGACTTGTAGAAGCACGGCTAATTTTGTTTGAGATAGCAATGGAAGAATCGCGGTTAAAGTGTTCTCTGTGAAAAGCTGTTGCCGACCCATAACTACAATCACGAAGCCAACACTGTAACCGAAACTAGCCACGATCGCGCTCCACGACTGATCGGGCAAATTTGCGCGAAGTAAGCCTTGTGCAACTAGCGAAAATCCCATCGATAATCCAGCCGCTAAAGCAGACCAAGCAAGCGCAGAAGTGGGGCGGCGCAGTTGACGTTCGCCTTCGAGACGAATGATTTCATGAATCATTAAGGCACTGGGACGAATCCGTTCGATGATATCTTGTCGCTCTTGTGGACTCAATCCGATTTCCTGCTGAAAACGTTCCTCAGTCGCTGGGGCTGTTTGCTCTTGAAGTGGGTTCATCAAATTCCTTTCGTTCTAAATACGGTTTATGCGGTGAACATTCTCGAACTAACCTATAACTCTCTCAATGTTTTTTTATCTAGCTCAGGCATGAACTTTAAGAGTCGCTTCGCTTAATCCATCACAGTGGCAGATGTATGACTCTAACTTAGTCCCTCGTAGTGCGCGTATATCGCTAATTTAACTTGTATGGCTCAACCTAATCTTCCTCTCAAACTCAAGCAGCCTGTACAGCAAACTGCTAATCAGCTAGGGTTTGAGAAGATTGCTCGACTTGAGAGGAGTTCGTGTTAATTCTGAGCAAGTAGAACTCTAGAATCATGAATTTGTATCTCGATCGACTGAAGCAGCAGAACCGTTAGAAAACTGCGACGAGAGTTGGCTCAAGGTTGATCCTAGCTCAGGAGTCATTTCAACAGAGCGTAGATGCAGATCGCGTTGTGGAAACGGAATCTCGATCTGTCGCTGCTGAAACGCCTCAAAAATCCGAAAATTCAAATCGCTTTTGAGCAGAAATTGTCGATTTGGTAGCGCTGTCCAGACCAATAATTCAAAGTTCAGCGCACTTTCTCCAAACCCTTGAAACAGAACTTTAGGGGGCGGTGATTGGAGAACGTCAGGATGATTCTGTGCCGCCTCTAGTAATGCTTCTTGAACAGTTTGAGGATCAGCACGATACGATACATTCACAGGAATGTGCAATCGTGAAACAGGATTGCGGTGACTCCAGTTAATCACTTCGTTTTCTAGAAATCGTGAGTTCGGCACAATGATCGAAACATGATCCAAGGTTCTAATTTCTGTACTGCGTGCGCCAATTCGCTCGATCGTGCCTTTAAAGTCTCCAACCTGGACAAAATCTCCGACTTGAATCGGACGCTCAAACACTAAAACCAGTCCACTACCAAAGTTCTTCGCGATATCTTGCAATCCAAAACCAATCCCCACACTCAATGCACTAGCAAGAATTGTTAAAGAGCTTAAATCCAATCCCCACACTTGCAGCAGAATGACAGTTGCGATCGTAATTAATCCATACTTGGTCAGCGTTGCGATCACTTCTTGCAGTCCAAGATTGATTCCAGCAAGGCGCAAAACGCGCGATCGCAAAAGATTAGTCAGCACTCCTGCCAGAATCGTAATGCCAAAAATTAGTGTAGTGAGGATGAGAAAGTCAAGAATTGAGTAAGACCGATTTCCCAGCGTCAACACTGGAGACGTGAAGGTAGATAGGAGTGAGCCAATGGCTTGATTGCTCCAGCGTCGAGTTGCCGCAAATAAGTTCGCGGTGTAGAGCGCAACCCCAAGCCACAGTCCGATTCGAGTCGCTCCAACAAACAGTCTAAGAAACAACTCCAGAGGTGCTTGTACCTCAGATTCAGCAGCGCGGATTTCGGTGCGACGTTGCACAGCCTTTAGTAATCGATGCTTCAGTTGTCCTAAGAACCAATGGAAAGCGATCGCGCTTCCGACAGCGATCGTTACTTGTCCCAGAATAAAAGGCAAGCTCAGCTCAGAAGAACGACTTGCATTCTCAGCGTCTTGAGCGATCGCTGGAAGGAATAGGCAACTCAGCATTAAGACAAAAAGACTGAGATAGCAGACAGATAATCTGATACGCATAGCTGAATGAAGGACTCTCGTAGCTCAATCTTATTGAGCGGAATTGGGCGATCGTTGTTTTTGGGAACTCGCGATCGCTTCAATTGAGTGAGTAAGTCGCTCGATCGCCTCCGTTTGACGTTGAATCTGCTCCGTTTGCTTTGCGAGTTCTTCTTGCTGTCGAGTTTGAGACAGTGCATTGCTAGTATCAGGAGTCACAAACTCACATCCTGATATCAAAAAAGCCATTAACATTCCGAGAATTAAAACGAGTCTCATTCTATACCTTCCTTAGTGAGATGGAAAAAGTGATTTAGAGAAGTTCTGGAAGAACTCATCCAGTGTCAGCTTCAATGAATTTAGCCGTGTGACTAACGGCATCTAGAAGGGTGAATTGCCCATTATAAATAGAGTAACCAATCTAGCACCGTTCACAGATCAATCTGTAGGAGGATGTAGCCTACCTGAGCTTTCAATGTCAGACGTAATTTTGCCATTATTTTATTTATTGTGTGATCCCGTAACCTCATGTCTCTAAACAACTATCAAATCAAACTATTAGCAGCAGTCTTGATGCTGGTGGATCACATTGGCACAGTCTTTTTCCCGGACATATTGATTTTCCGCATTCTAGGACGCTTTAGCTTTCCGCTCTTTGTTTTACTTCTGGTTGAGGGTGAAAAACATACCCGTCATTTTGGGCAGTATTGCCTGCGCTTATTGTTGCTGGGAATTGTATCTCAGCCGATTTATCGGCTTCTATTTCGCTCAACGCTATGGAACATTTTGTTTACACTATTGCTGGGGTTGCTCTGTCTGCGACTCGTGCGGCAATTTCCACGCTGGCAGCTACTAATCTGGGCTGTCGGAGCGACGATCGCTCAGTTGTTGTTCCTGGAATATCAAGCTTACGGAATCGTCTTGATCGCCCTGATCCATCGTTTTCGAGCGAGTACGTCTTGGTGGACGGAATGGATCGTTTTTCACCTGAGTCTGCTGATTGTTGCTCCAGAGTTTTTTATCTTTCAGTTTCCCGTCATTTTTGTACCGTTCTTGCTGTCTCTCGCGAATCATCAGCAAGGACAGAAGGCAAAATGGTTTTATTTGTTCTACCCCTCGCATTTGTTCGTATTATGGCTCCTTCGTTACGTTCAATGACTTGATGGTAAAGACAGAGGCTCTGATGAAAATCCTAGATAACCAGGAGCAGTGTAGTGTAAATTGCTGCTCCTAGCGCAAATGCCCAAAAGCGACTTTCCCGTTCCTCTGGTAGCTCTTCTTTTAAAACATTAAGAACAACTCCGCCTGCTAAGAAGGCAAATAAAACAGCGGTAGCTACGCTGCACGAAGTGTTCGCAGCTTCGTGAATTGCGATCGCGTTTCCAATCACCCATCCAACAATGATTGCTGCCGCTAAAAGCCACCGTCCAATTCGGTCATATCTCTGCTTGTGATGCTCACGCAGACCGTAATCATTCACCACAAAATGCACTCCCATTGCACCAGTAAAAAACAGTAAGCTGAGAAGCCCTGTCTGCTCACGATGCAGCAACAAATAACCAATCAGCACATTATAAATCGCGAATGATGCCATGTGAATCCAAAACACTCCAGCCGTAGTCACATCTCCGTCCCCTGTTTTCTGGCTACGCTGTCGAGATTCATCAGCAGCACGCTCTAGCCCATAGAACATAGCTAACCCTAGTAAAGCAAGCAAGTAAACGTGGTGTTCTAAAAAAGCAAGTTCGGCAGCAACACTATCTTGAATGGTGTCCTGATACTTGTCTAGTTCAGGCAGAATGTGAATAAAGACATACGCTACCGAAATGCCGCTGCCAAAGGAAAGCCATCGGCTACGAGGGGTCGTTCTCAGAAAGTGTAGCCCACCGGAAAAAATGTGAACGATCGCTAGAAGAACCGCAAAGAAGGCAGAGAGAAAAACAATCGGGAGAGGCGAAGTTTCCATAGCGAAGGTAGGAAATCTGATGCCCATGATCGTGATGATTTTCTGCTATAACGCCATCTTGCCATCGGAATAGCAAGAGGAACTCAAGGTGACAGTAGCTAGATCAATAGCTGTTCTGTTAAAACCTATATGCAGTTAATATCGGCAATCATTCACACGAGGAATATTACTGAATTCGGGAACGATCGCCGCGTCGTGCAATCAGTTGGTTTTCATAGTCGCGGAAACTACCTGTTGCACCATAGAAGGTCGGATAGCGATCGTAGATACCTGGACCTGGAAGGGGATATCCTGTGCCACCAATAGGATCTGTTGGAGCCAAGGGACTGTAGATCGTTCGCACTTGCTCTTCGTAATCGTCGTCAATTCTCAAATCTTCAACTCAATTTCTCCTAAGTAAAATTAATGTTGTGATTCAATTCGTGAATCTTTCCAGTAAAAACCCATTTCCTGCGCCCCAAACTCTGAATTTTGACATGAACTTTGCTGTACTAGCATTGGAGAAACCTGCTGCAAGATCCTCTTACAGCAGGAAAGAAGGTTCGAGGAGAGACACACAAATTAGAAACTTTTAGAGGAAAACTTAATTTTCCTAGTATCTGCTTGGGTCGCGGTAGGCTGTTGCATCATCACGATTGGTATCTCGGTTTTTGCCTCGACCTACCAGTCCGAATAATCCGACTAAACCGACTAATCCCCACAAGCCCCAAGCACCATTGTCATTGTCGTAAATGCCTTCCCGCTCAAGACCAACACCCGGTTGAGCAACTTGAGCCGAGGCCTACTGTGTATACACATCTCGATTGAAACGCCATCCCGCCAAAAAGGAGTCAAA